>OBLI01004226.1_pt1 | contig 10420 bp, 12 predicted proteins | sample 1519701 | NCBI WGS metagenome assembly OBLI01 (sample SAMEA3663005, study PRJEB22513) | pig gut metagenome | biome: pig gut; feature: pig-associated habitat; material: faeces | place: France | collected 2012 | reverse complement strand
TGGGTGCGGTAATTCCGCTTCGCGGTCGGAACGGATAAATCCGTTCCCTACGAAACATCCTGACTAATTCCAATTTTACAACAAGCTGAGTGAACCGATATGCACATTAGAAAAATCACGCCGGGAAAGCTCCGGCGTGAAAAATGAAATTCTTAACTTCCAAACAGCGTCTGCACTGCCTGGGCAACGGAATCCGGGTCGGCATAAAACTCCATGAATTCCCCCCGGACATTTTCTCCCTCAATGGTGAGGATTTCCCCCATTTTGCATTCCAGAAGGGTATCGAAGAGGCTGTCCAGCTGGTAAACGGAAAGGTCGGTATCGAAAGCATCCGCCAGCTTTTTCACCAGCTTTTCCGGAAAGGCCTCATCCTGAGCAGCAGCCGCCATGATTTTTTCATAGAGCCCCATCATGTACTGGCGCTGCCGGGCCATTCGGTTCAGGTTGGTTCCGTCGGCCACGTTGGTCCGGCCCCGGACAAAATGCAGAGCCTGCTCCCCTTTCAGGGTAATTTCCTGCCCCTGGACCAGGCTGGGGTCCATTTCGGAAAAATCATCCTCGATGAAAACCGTCACACCGCCCACCATGTCGTTGACCAGGGCAACGGAATCCATGGTAAAGGTCATGTAATGGTCGATCTTCACCCCTCCCAGGAAGTTGGACACCGCTTTCACCGCATTCAGGGCGCTGTCGGAGCCGCCGCTGCCATAGGCATGGGCCAGGGCGATCTGGGCGGTATACTTTCCCGTAGCGCCGCCGAATACGCCCAGCCGGGTGATCTCCGTCATGGTATCCCGGTTGATTTGGAGGCTGTTGATGCTGCGGTTTTCCTGATCGATCACCAACAAAAGCAGGAAATCGCTCTGGGTTTTGTTTACATAACCCTCCAGCATTTCCGACCGCTCATTCTTATCCAGGCCCATCACCAGAATGGTCTCCAAATTCTTTCGGGGAGATGTCGTCTCCATGGAAGCCACTGTGGGAGCCGGTTGTGTAATTTCAGCGGATGCAGTATCCCCGCATCCGCTGAAACAAACAGATATCATCAGAACAAGCACCAGGAAAAGGCCAAGAGGGCTTCTCTTCCTGAAAATCATTCTGCTTTCGCTTCTTCCTCTTCCAGGACCTCGGTATCGGGATCCACCAGGACGGAGAAGACGCCAGCCTGATTCACGTGCAGCACCACGGTGCCATCCTCCAGCACCTCGGCGTATTCGTCGGGAGACTCCACCCACTCACCGTCGATGAAGCGGATGATGGGCAGCTTGGTACCCTCTTCCAGGTTCAGCTTCACATTGGTGGTAATGCCAACGGAGCCGCCCTGAGCAACGGCATCGGCAATCTCCTGGGAGAAAGCCACGTGCATGATGTCCAGCATTTCCTTGCCCTCGTACTCAGGCAGGATCTCGCCGAGGGATTCCACGCTCTTGGCAGCCTCGTAGGCCTCTTCCAGAGCGGTCTTGGTCTCCTCATCAATAGCAGTTTCTTCTTCCTCAGACTCCACCATGGAGGTCAGCTTCAGATATGCGCCGGTGTCCTCACCCTCGGAAACGGTGGAAACCACATTGCCCTCCGCGTCCGTGATGACGATCTCAGTGGCCTTGGGAGCCTCAATCTTGGGGCTGGAAACAGCCGCCGCACATGCGGAAACAACCAGGGCAGATGCAAGAAGAATCGCGCAAATGACACTCAATACCTTTTTCATTTTTTGTTCCTCACTTTTCATTAATTTTGGGAACCACCGGCGGGTCCCACCGGAAGCTCCGTAATACACGGCTTTCCGAATCAATACGGAATGCCGCATTTTACCGATACATGTATTGCCGAAGCAAATATTTGCTGGAAGCCTCTATGGACTGCATCACAGCCTTGGGGACCAGCTCCCAATTTGGTTTTCTGCTGGATAAATTGTGGCAGTCAGAGCCAAGGAACTGAACCATCCCCTTATCCAGCATGGAGAGGGCCTTCCGCTTGGACAGCCACCCCTCAAAGAACGAGGCGTTGATCTGCATCAGAATGCCGCCCTGCCTCAACCGCTTCAACGCCTGAGCATTGCCCTGAAAGGAGAGGTAGCGCTCCACATGGGCCAGGACGATTTGGATACCGCCGGTTCCGTTCAGCTCCTCCACAATTCGGATGGTTCGCTCACCCCAAGAGCAAAAGGGCATTTCCAGCAGCAGCAGACTGGTTCTCTGGATACAGAAATCGTGGAGGTTTGCCAGGGTTGTGATACCATCGAAAAACTCCACCTCGGCTCCCAGCAACAAACGGGGCATTCCGGGCTTCCAGGCTCCGCGAAGAAGCCTCCAAGCCTCCTGCCGACGTTGGAAAAATACCTCCGGCGCGTTCTGGCTGGAATAGTAGTGGGGAGTTAACACCACAATGTCGATTCCCTGCTGCTGTTCCATTTGAAGCAGCTGGAGACTTTCATCCAAAGTCTTGCTTCCGTCATCCACCCCGGGAAGAATATGGGTGTGAAAATCAATCATTGTCTCGCTGTACACCGGCTTCAATCACCGTGGCTGCGGTAAACCTCCGCGCCATAGTAATTCTTCCGGTATTTTTTGGCGGGCCGGGCGGAATCGGACATCACAAAGCCCAGCACCTTTGCCTGGGAGAACCGAAGCTGACGGACCGTCTCTGCCAATGATTTCTTGTCACAGCAATTCTGACGAACCACCACCACCACGCCATCCAGATACTTGGAGGCAACCAACGCATCGGACACCGCAATCACCGGGGGCAAATCCACGATCACATAATCGAAGAAATCCCGCATGGTCCGGATGGTGACCTCCATGGGCTCGGAGTCCAGCAGCTCTGCCGGGTTGGGGGGCAGGGTCCCGGCGGCAATCACCTTGAGATTATTCAGCAAGCCGGAATTCTGAAGCACCTCATTGCCGGTACTTTGGCCCACCAGCAGGTTACTCAGCCCGGGAGCCTTACGGATGTTCAGCCGCTTGGAAAGCACCGGCAGCCGCATATCCGCCTCGATCAGGAGCACCTTTTTCCCAGCCTCTGCCAGGGAATAGGACAGGTTGATGGAGGTGGTGGTTTTTGCCTCTCCGGGGAGGGCGCTGGTAACGCCAATGGCCTTGGATTTGCCCAGGTCCGGCAGACTGAACGCCAGATTGGTACGCAGCAGCTTATATGCTTCAGCCGCCTCAAAGTTCAGTCCCTTGCCCACGGTCTTTGCCGCCTGCTCCGGCGTCAGTGCGCTGGGGGCGCTATTTGTTTTTTTCTTATCCATACGCTACCTCTTACTTTCCTGCGGCCTGCTGGGGAGTTTCCCGCCGATAGTAATAGTAGGAAGATTTGTTCTTGGACAATAGATCGGGGATAACCGCCAGCACAGGGATATCACTGTAGGTATTGGTGAGATAATCCACATCGTGAATCTGATCGTCCATCAAATCCATCACAATAATCAGACCGCAGGAGAGAACAACGCCCAGGAGCGCCCCCAGGACCGCATTCTTAGCGGTGTTGGGAGAGGACTTTACGGCAGGCTTAACGGCGTAGTCCACGATCCGGACGGAGCTGCCGTCCACAATGGAGGCAATCTTTTCCGGCAGCACCAGGGCAATGGTGTTAGCCAGCAGTTCAGCCTCTGCCGGGTCGGCGCTCTTAACATTGATGTAAAACACTTCCGTTCCATTGACGGAGCCGGCGGTGATCATTTTTACCAGCTGCTCGTAGGTATAGCCGACGCCGGATTGCTCAATCACGTCCTCCAGGGTCATCCTGGTTTTTAAAATGACGGAATAGGTATCCACCAGGCTCTTGGCCGCAGATATCTCCGCCGTACTGATGCTTACCTTGGAGCCGCCCAGGGAAAGATTGGTGCTGTTGACATACATCAGTGCCCGGGCGTCATACATGGGAGTTACGAAAACCTTTGTGCCTATGAAAGCAGCAGCGCCAAAGATCAGTCCCGCCAGGACGATGGCAATGGCATGCTTCCAAAGCACCTTGGCAAGGTGGAGCAAATCAATGGTATCTTCCGTTTCCATTTTCATTACGGTATTTCCTTCTCAATCTTCATTACTACCCGGGCGTGCCGGGTGCAGCGGCAACACGTTCCGGCTGCCCAAATCGTTACTTCGCTATTGTACTCTTTTTCCCCGTATTTGTCAACGGATAAAACCGTCATTTATTGACTCTTTTGGACACACCGATTCATTCTCGACACATTTCTGCGGGCCGTCAAATATACCGCGCCCCAGATCGTTCCAAAGCCCAATATAAAGATCAGGGAAAACACCGCAACCACCTGTGGCTTGATCCAACCATTGAGCAGATAGACCACCAGATAATCTGCATACAGCACCGCCATGTGAATCAGACCGGCAATAGGCTTGGGCAGCTGCTCCATCTGATATACCACGGTGATGCCTGCCGCCACAAAGGCCAGCACAGTGGAGGAATATATCCCCAGCACGGCTTCTCCCACGGAAAGGGCCGTGAGCTCCCCGGACCGATTCAGGCACAGCCACACAAAGGCCACCACCGCCGGGCCGCCCCAGGCAAAGAGCATGCCCCGTTTCAAAAATTCTCTGACGATTCCTTTCACAGGTCAAACCTCCTTTTCAGCTCCGCAAAGCATCTTCTGGACACGTATTCCACATGGCCGCTTTTGAATTCCACATCCACCGCTCCGGCGATGGACGCCTTGAACCGGCGGATCCGGTTCCAATTCGCCAGAGCGGACTTATTGATCCGTACAAATTCGCTCCCCAGCCGGGCTTCCGCCTCATACAGCCGCCCCCGCAGCCGGTAGCGCACCCCATCGGCATAGATGGCAAAGGTTCTTCCGTCCTCCACACAGATGCACTCGATCAGGGGGATTTTCAGAATGACCGTATCCTCCTCGGTGTAGCCCGTCAGCTCGTCCCGGCGCTCCGTTCCTGCAACCAGCGCCTCGATTTCATCGGTCAGCGGTGACCTTTGATGCACCGTGGCAACGATCTGTTCCTCTTTCTCCTTGTCGATCATGAGTTTGAAAATCATGTTTTGCCCCCTTTCCCGCGAAAAATTAGAATTTGTAGAGGTGATTCGTAGGGAACGGATTTATCCGTTCCGGAAGGTCGATTACCATCTGTGGTTCATTGGATGGTAAAGGGTTCCTTTTTTTCACATTTTTCCATCCAACGTGCACCCCATAAAAACGTTACCGGGCGGAACGGATAAATCCGTTCCCTGCGAAACATCCTGACAAATTCCAATTTTTCTGTCGTTCCTCTTCCCATCCATACAGGTTATGATAGCACATCTTGTTCTGCTTTGGGAAAAATAATCGCTGAACGGTCCCTTTTTCCCTCTCAACGGCAAAAAGCTCCCGGAGCGCACTGTCCGGGAGACTTTTTTACGAGGTTGCTTATTCCATGCCCATGTTGGCGTTGGCCTTTTCGGTTTTGTTGATCTTCCGCTGGTTCAGCAGGGAGATGATGACCACAGCCACAGCCACCACGAAGAAGCCAATGGCAATGGGATAGTGGAGGATGGCACCGAAGTTGCCGTTATTCAGGTCCATGAACCGGACGAAGTTCTGCTCGCACATGGGTCCGAGAATCAGCGCCAGCAGGATGGGAGACAGGGGGAATTCATACTTGTTCATCAGCCAGCCGATGACGCCGAAAACCACACACACGCCCACGTCGAACACATTCTTGTTGATGGAGAACGCGCCCAGCAGGGAGATGATCAGGATGATGGGATACAGCACTTTCTTTTCCAGGGAGACGATCTTCGCAAAAATCCGCACACCAAGGCAGCCCACAATGAGCATGCAAAGGTTAGCCAGCATCAGAGCGGCAAACACCTTGTAAACCGTGGGCAGCTCGCTGACGTACATCATGGGGCCGGGAGTGATGCCTTTCATAATGAAAGCGCCCAGCAGGATGGCCGTCACGGAGTCACCGGGAACGCCCAGGGAGAGCAGCGGAATCATGGCGCCGCCGGAGCAGCCATTGTTGGCGGACTCGGTAGCGGCCACGCCGTTGGGAATGCCGGTGCCCCATTTCTCGGGATGCTTGCTGATGCCCTTATTGAAGGCATAGGACACGAACACGGCAATGTCGCCGCCGGCACCGGGGATGGCGCCGATAAAGGTACCGATGATGCCGCCGGAGAGGATGTTGGGAGTGATTTTGCGAATGGTCTTTCCGTCAGGCAGCACCCGGGTGATTTTCTCGGTGGACTTCTCCTGGGCGCTCTCCCGTCCGGCAATGATCCGCTCCACGCCGGCAATGACCTCTGCGATGGCAAACAGGCCAATGAGGACAGGAATGAAGCTCAGGCCGCCTTTCAGGCTCTTGACGCCAAAGGTGAAACGCTGACGGCTGTAGGTGGGGTCAACGCCCACGGTGCACAGCAGCATGCCGAAGAAAGCAGAGATCAGGCCCTTGGCAATGGACTTGCCGGAAATGGAGATGATCACGGACAGGCCGAACACCGCCAGCATCAGCATTTCGGCGGAGGTGAACTTCATGGCGACCTTGGCCACCATGGGGGACAGGAACGTCATAATCAGCGCACCGATGACACCGCCGCAGAACGAGGCGAACATGGCCACGGACAGCGCCTTGCCGGCCTCGCCCTTTTTCGCCATGGGGTAGCCGTCCAGCAGGGTGGCCGCCGCAGCGGGGGTGCCGGGGGCGTGAATCAGGATGGCGGAAATGGAGCCGCCGTACATGCCGCCGCAGTAGATGCCCAGCAGCAAGCCCACGGAGGGAATCAAATCCATGCCAAAGGAGAAAGGAATCAGCAGTGCCACGCCCATGGTGGCGGTCATGCCGGGGATGGCACCCAGCAAAACGCCGCCGGCAGCGCCGATAAAGGTCATCAGAATAACCTGAAGGCTGCCGAACACATCGCCGTAGCTGCTTAAAAGCAATGACCAATCCATATATGTATTCCCCTCCCTTAGAACTTATCCACCAGGTCCCGCAGGAACTGCAGCACACCCATGGGAATGTTGACCTGGAGCAGCTTGTAGAACACCAGCCACATACCCAGGGGAACCAGAACGGCAATCAACACCAGCTGCACCGGCTTGCGAACGCCGATGAGCCACATGACGATGCCGGAGAGAATCATGCTCACAAACACATAGCCCAGGCTGCGGAAGCCCCAGACATAGAGCGCACACAGGGCAATGACGAACAGGGCCGCCAGGACGCCCTTGTCCTTGATGAAATTCATGCTTTCTGCCTTTTGGGCCAGGGGGTCATCGTCCTTCATCCGCAGCAGCTTGTACACGGACTGAATCAGCAGAATTGCCGTAAACACCGCCATGCCCACAATCATAATCCGGGGGAAGGGCTGCACCGCCGCATTCTTGGCCGTTTTGATATTGCCGGTCTGCACCCAGGCGAATATCTCCAGCGCCGCAAGCAGGAGGGAAACCACCAGATTGGAAAATGCCTTGGTTTGGGTTTTTTTCATCAGTTTCACATCCTTTGGGAACTCTTCACAATTTGGAAAAGAGCCAGGCATTGCTGCCTGGCTCTTTGGGGCAGTGTATGGAAATTACTCCTCAGCCTCGATCAGGCCAACGGAAACCATGGCGGCGGGCACGTCAATGGCGGCCTGCTCCAGGTACTCTGCGTAGCCCTCGGCATCCAGATAGGAGATGGCCTGGCCCAGGGAAGCCATGGTCTCTACGAACTCGGGATCCTCGATGGCAGCGGCGCAGGCAGCCTGCATCTTCTCACGGACTTCCTCATCGCAGCCCTTGGGCAGAGCCATGCCGCGCTGAGTGGCGTAGAAGATGTCGTAGCCCTGCTCGGCGCAGGTGGGAACATCGGGCATCAGGCTGTTGCGCTCGGTGTCCATAACACCCAGGCAAACCAGGTCGCCGGACTCGATGAAGGAGCGGGCCTCGGCCAGGGAGACGGTGACGCCCTGAATCTCCTGCTGGGCAGCGGCCTTAACAGCAGCGGCAGCGCCATCGGAGTAAGCGATCATCTTGATATCGATGTCGGCAGCGTTCATCAGGTAGCCGCCGGCCACGTGCCAAACGGAACCGGAGGAGGAACCGCCCATCATGACTTCGCCGGGGTTGGCCTTGCAGTAGTCGATGAAAGTGGCGATGTCGGTAATGCCGTTGTCAGCAGCCCACTTGGCGTTGACAGTGACGGTGGCAGCATCGGTGTTCACACGGCACAGGGGATCGAAATCCTCCCAGGTGTACTCGGACATGTCCAGGGGCAGGTAGGAAGCCAGCTCCCAGGTGATGGTGCCGAAGGTGTAGCCGTCGGGCTCGGCATCGGCAATGGCCTCGTGGCCGATAACGCCGCCGGCGCCGGTCTGGTTGTCAACGGTAATGGTCACGCCCAGCTGCTTCTCCAGAGCCTTGCAGAAGGCCCGCAGGCAGTTGTCGGTGCCGCCGCCGGCGCCCCAGGGGTTGATGGCGAGGATATCCTTGTCAGGATACTCAGCGGAAGCGGCGACCGCCATGCTGCACACCAGGATAGCACACAGCAACAGGGACAGAATTTTCTTCATTTTTGTTTCCTCCTTTAAAATTGCCAGCAAATTGCCTAAGTTTCTTTTGCATTTTGCTGGTCTTTTGTGCCATTTTATCATGGTGGTATCTGTTTGTCAACTTGACATTTCCCGTCAACTTATGGATAATCCGGACATAATTCGTCCAGGACCCGGAAGCTGCCCAGGCCGGACAGAGGGAGGCCCTTTTCCTGGGTGTATTGCTCCACCCGGCAGAAGAAGCCGTCCTGCTCCAGAACATCCGCAATGGCCCGGCGCAGGGGATTTTTCCCGCTGACGATCACCCGGGTTTCCCGGCTCAGCTTCAGTGCGCGGGAGCCCCGGAGGCTCTGCACATCGCCGGAGAGCACCACGCCCAAAAGGAAATTGGCAATTTTCCCCTTGTCCTTTTCCCCAAACTGGTTGAGGATTCTCGCCGCGAAGGCACCCCGGGCCAGTCCGGCGGCTTTTCCGGTTTCAAAGCCCCGGAGGACCATCTCCCGGCAGTAGCCGTCCTCGCTCGCAAAGCGGCAGCCCACCGCGTCGGCGATGATCGTGTGGCCCGTGATGCAGTCCAGGAGCTCCCCGGTGATGGTGGTGAGGCATCCGGTGATTCTCCCCTGTTCATCGGTGGCAACGAACTTGGTGTGGGAACCGGGCAGAACCAAAAGATAGGGCGTTCCCCTGGGATAGGCATCCAAAACGGCCAGGGTTTCCACTTCCTCTCCCCGCATCATGTCCATGGTTTCAAAATTCTCCGCCGTGATCTCCCCCACGGCGTTTTTCACCCCGGGAATGAACCGGATGGGTACCGGGCACACATCCTCCAGCAGCACCTCCCTGCTTCCCCTGGCCAATTCCCCCGCCCCGGCAGGCGCGGGAACGTGGGGCAGCTCATAAAGGCCCATGTTGGAGGTGATCATCCCGCTGGCCAGAATCTGCTCTACGTCGGAATAACCAATGCCCTCCAACCGGAGCAGCTCTTCCAGGCAGCCGCGCACCGCCGACTTTAATTTGGAATTGTTTCCCGCTGCGGCGGTATCGTGGACCCCCACCTCCGCCCCGGAGCGGGCGATCAGCCTCCTGCTGCCGTCCCAAAGATAGGCCCGGGTATTGGTGGTGCCTGCGTCAATGGTAATGGTATACTTCATCGCAATGTACCCTCCCTACACCTGCGCCGCGCTTACAAATTCCTCCGCCAGCGCCTTCAATCCGGCATAGTCGCCTTTTTGAATCAGCTCCCGGTCCGTCAGGTTGGAGCCGATGCCCGCGCCGATGAAGCCCGCTTTTAAAAAGGAGGGCAGATTCTGCTGGTCCACGCCGCCCACGGCAATCATGGGAATGTGGTTCAGCGGGGCCATCACCGCCTTGCAGTAGCCCAGGCCCAGGTTTCCGGCAGGAAAGAGCTTGATGATCTCCGCCCCGGCGGCATAGGCCCGGGCAATCTCCGTGGGGGTCATGGCCCCGGGAATGGCGCACATCCCCTGCTCCACCGCCAGACGGATGACCTGCTCGTCCACATTGGGGGCCAGAATGAATTCCGCCCCGGCCTGCTTCGCCGCCAGCACCTCCTGCTGTGACATCACCGTCCCGGCTCCCACATATAGCTCCGCTCCGAAGGCCTCCTTTGCCCACTGGATCGCACCGGCGGTATCCTCCAGCCGGGAGGGGGACTTCTGATTAAAGGTCACCTCCAGCAGCCGGATGCCCCCGTCAAAAAGTGCCTGCACCACCGGCTTGATACACTCGGGCTGGATTCCCCGGAGGATGGCCGTAATCCGGTGCTGCCTTGTTGCTTCCAAAATATTCGGTTTCAATCTCCTCGCTCCTTATTTTATAGTGTGCTTATCGGCATGACTCGGCAATCCGGCAAATTGGAATTTAGGTTATCGGCTTTAGTAAGCACAACACTAGATGTTGTAATAGTGTCCAA
>OBLI01004224.1_pt1 | contig 10423 bp, 8 predicted proteins | sample 1519701 | NCBI WGS metagenome assembly OBLI01 (sample SAMEA3663005, study PRJEB22513) | pig gut metagenome | biome: pig gut; feature: pig-associated habitat; material: faeces | place: France | collected 2012 | reverse complement strand
ATCGGTTTCATGCATTACCTGAAGCTGCACCACCTGGTAGATGATAAGATCCATGCTCGTTCTACGGGCCCTTACTCACTGGTTACACAGCAGCCTCTTGGTGGTAAAGCTCAGTTCGGTGGACAGAGATTCGGAGAGATGGAAGTATGGGCACTGGAAGCCTATGGTGCTTCTTACACATTACAGGAAATCCTAACTGTAAAATCCGATGATGTGATCGGTCGTGTAAAAACATATGAAGCAATTATTAAGGGAGATAACATCCCTGAACCAGGTATTCCTGAATCCTTCAAGGTATTATTAAAAGAATTCCAATCCTTGGCATTGGATGTCAGAGTGTTAAAGGATGATGCAACAGAAGTAGCAATTCCAGAAAGCGTAGACTATCAGTCAGAGCCTGACGAATTAAAACCAATGATCGAAGGAGATCCTGCATTTAATAATTACGAAGATGGAGAATCACTTGGGAACTTAGGATTTAAAGAAGGAAACTTGGAAGATGGCGAGGAAGATGCATCTTTATTATAGGATGATGAAAAACCCGCTGGCAGAGATAGATATATAGGAAGGAGCAGCCTGAATGTCTGAAATCAGCAATCAACAAATGGATCAACCAATGAACTTTGATGCAATTAAGATCGGGTTAGCTTCTCCTGAAAAGATCCGTGAATGGTCAAGAGGAGAAGTGAAGAAACCTGAAACAATTAACTATAGAACATTAAAACCAGAAAAAGATGGTTTATTCTGTGAAAGAATCTTTGGACCAAGCAAGGACTGGGAATGTCATTGTGGTAAGTACAAAAAAGTGCGTTATAAAGGCGTTGTCTGTGATCGATGTGGCGTAGAAGTAACGAAAGCCAACGTACGTCGTGAAAGAATGGGTCATATCGAACTTGCAGCACCAGTATCACACATCTGGTACTTTAAAGGAATTCCTAGCCGTATGGGATTGATCCTTGATATTTCACCAAGAACCTTAGAAAAAGTATTATACTTTGCGTCTTATATCGTATTAGACCCAAGAGATACAGAGCTTGCATACAAGCAGGTTCTGACAGAGAGAGAATACAGAGAAGCCTATGACAAATTCAACGGAGATTTCGAAGTAGGAATGGGTGCAGAAGCGGTCAAACGTCTGCTTCAGGAAATCGATTTGGATGCAGAATCTGAAGAATTAAGAACCGGATTAAAGGATGCAACTGGACAGAAACGTGCGAGAATCATCAAGCGTCTGGAAGTGGTAGAAGCTTTCAGAAATTCCGATAACAAACCGGAATGGATGATCTTAGATGTTGTTCCTGTGATTCCTCCAGATATCCGTCCAATGGTACAGTTAGACGGAGGACGTTTTGCAACCTCCGACTTAAATGACTTATACAGAAGAATTATTAATAGAAATAACCGTTTAAAGAGACTTCTTGAATTAGGTGCTCCAGACATTATCGTTCGTAATGAAAAGAGAATGCTTCAGGAAGCAGTGGATGCCCTGATCGATAACGGAAGAAGAGGTCGTCCGGTAACCGGACCTGGTAACCGTGCATTAAAATCTCTTTCCGATATGTTAAAAGGTAAACAGGGACGTTTCCGTCAGAACTTACTGGGTAAACGTGTTGACTACTCAGGACGTTCTGTAATCGTAGTAGGACCAGACTTGAAGATTTACCAGTGTGGTCTTCCAAAAGAAATGGCGATCGAATTATTCAAGCCATTCGTTATGAAGGAACTGGTTTCTAAGAAGCTGGCACATAACATTAAATCTGCTAAGAAGATGGTAGAAAAGCTTCAGCCAGAAGTTTGGGATGTGTTAGAAGAAGTTATCAAGGAACATCCGGTTATGTTAAACCGTGCTCCTACACTGCATAGACTTGGTATTCAGGCATTTGAACCAATTTTAGTAGAAGGTAAGGCAATTCGTCTGCATCCACTGGTATGTACGGCTTACAATGCTGACTTCGACGGTGACCAGATGGCTGTGCATTTACCATTATCCGTAGAAGCACAGGCAGAATGTCGATTCCTGTTATTATCACCAAACAACCTGTTAAAACCATCCGATGGTGGTCCGGTAGCCGTACCTTCTCAGGATATGGTTCTTGGTATTTACTACTTAACACTGGAAAAACCAGGTGATAAGGGAGAAGGCAAATGCTTCAAATCAACCAACGAAGCATATCTTGCTTATGAAAACAAAGAGATTACCCTTCATGCCCGTATTAAGGTAAGAAGAAAAGGTGTTGACCTTGAAGGGAATCCAATTACACGTATGATCGACTGTACTATGGGTCGTCTGTTATTTAACGAAATCATTTTACAGGACTTAGGATTTGTAGATCGTACAAAGGAAGAAAACTTATTAAAATTAGAAGTAGACTTCCATGTTGGTAAGAAACAGTTAAAACAGATTCTTGATAAATGTATCAACATCCATGGTGCAACCAAGACAGCAGAAGTCTTAGATGACATCAAGGCATTAGGATACAAATTCTCTACTCGTGGTGCACTTACTGTATCTATTTCTGATATGACCGTACCAGAAGAGAAGAAACAGATTCTTGCCGACGCTGAAAAACAAGTAGAATTAATCACGAAGAAATACAGACGTGGTATGCTGACAGAAGAAGAACGTTATAAAGCAGTTGTTAAGACATGGTTCGAAGCCGATGACTTACTAACTGAGAAGCTGATCACAGGATTGGATAAATATAACAACATCTTCATGATGGCTGACTCTGGAGCCCGTGGTTCCAACCAGCAGATCAAACAGCTTGCCGGAATGCGTGGTCTGATGGCCGATACATCCGGACGTACCATTGAATTGCCGATCAAGTCTAATTTCCGTGAAGGATTAGACGTACTGGAATACTTCATTTCCGCTCATGGAGCTCGTAAGGGATTGTCCGATACCGCTCTTCGTACCGCTGACTCTGGTTATCTGACCAGACGTCTGGTAGACGTTTCTCAGGATCTGATCATTCGTGAGACAGATTGCTGTGGCGATGGAGAAGAAATTCCAGGAATGTATGTAGAAGCATTTATGGATGGACAGGAAGTCATCGAAAGCCTGGAAGAACGTATTACAGGACGTGTGGCTGCAGAAGATATTGCAGATCCAGTATCTGGAGATATCATTGTCAAAGCAAACCATATGATCACTGCAAAACGTGCAGCGAAGGTTGTAAATGCAGGATATACAAAAGTTAAGATCAGAACAATGTTAACATGTAAATCCACTATGGGTGCATGTGCAAAATGTTACGGTGCCAACCTTGCAACCGGTCAGGCTGTACAGGTCGGAGAAGCAGTTGGTATTATCGCAGCTCAGTCCATCGGAGAACCTGGTACACAGTTGACCATGCGTACTTTCCATGCTGGTGGGGTAGCCGGTGATGATATCACACAGGGTCTTCCTCGTATCGAAGAGTTATTCGAAGCTCGTAAACCAAAAGGACTTGCGATCATTACCGAATTCGGTGGTGTTGTTCAGATCAAGGATACGAAGAAGAAACGTGAAGTAGTCGTAACCAATAAAGAAACAGGAGATTCCAAAGCATATCTGATTCCTTACGGATCCCGTATCAAAGTACAGGATGGACAGGTATTAGAGGCTGGTGATGAGTTGACAGAAGGTTCTGTTAACCCACATGATATCTTAAAGATCAAAGGTATTCGTGCCGTTCAGGATTATATGATCCGTGAGGTACAGCGTGTATACCGTCTGCAGGGTGTAGATATCAACGATAAGCACGTTGAGGTTATCGTTCGCCAGATGCTTAAAAAGATCCGCATTGAAAACAATGGAGATACGGATTATTTACCAGGTACAATGGTTGATATTCTCGAATTCAACAGAACCAATGCAAAATTAGAAGAAGAAGGCAAAGAACCTGCAACTGGAGAACAGGTAATGCTTGGTATTACAAAGGCTTCTCTTGCAACAGATTCCTTCTTATCTGCAGCTTCCTTCCAGGAAACAACGAAAGTTCTGACAGAAGCAGCCATCAAAGGTAAAGTAGACCCATTGGTAGGATTAAAAGAAAATGTTATCTTAGGTAAGTTGATTCCAGCCGGAACCGGTATGAAGCGTTACCGTAATGTAAAGCTTTCTACGGATTTGGATGATACAATGTCTTTCGATGAAATCGATTTGGATGAAGAGGAAGAAATCACATTCAGCGAAGAAGGAATGGAAGAAATTATCTTAGATGAAGAATAAGAAATAACAAAGGATTGTTGTCCCAATGAGATATTTGGGATAACAATCCTTTTTTTATGTCTGCCTTTTCTTTTTAGTGGGCCTGGTTGTTGTTGAACTTTTTGTACTCTTATGATAAAATACTTTCAACGACATACGACGAAAGTGAGAAAGGAGGGCATATGGCGTATAAATCAGATGACCTAAAGCAGTTTCATGTTCAGAAAATCAAGGATTATTTCTATGATCATCACGAAGGTAGCAAGGCGCTTTTGTCGGAAGAGACAGGGATATCTAAGACAACCTGTACGACCATATTAAAAGAAATGGAGGCACAGGGATTTCTGATGCAAAAAGCATGCTATGCGTCAACCGGAGGAAGACCTGGTAAACAATATCAGCTGAATAAAGATTATCAGCATAGCTGTCTCATAGATATCAAAAATGGAAAATATGTTCAGGTAATCATTGAAGTTCGGAATCTTTATTCAGAAATTATAAAAACAAATTGGGGAGAATTTCAGGAGTTTAAGCTGGAATATTTATATCAAATGCTGGATGAGATCATGGCCCAGGATTCTTTTGTTTCAGTCATTGCTGTCAGTATTCCAGGAGTGGTAGATCAGAATGGGAGCATAGGGCAATGCGATATTAAGACATTGGAAAAGCAAAATCTCAAGACCATATTAGAAGAAAAATGGGATGTAAAGGTTGTGGTAGAAAATGATGTGAATCTGGCGGTCGTCGGATATCATCAGGGTGAAGAAAGTCTGGTGTTTCTTTATCAGCCGCAATGTATGTATTCGGGTTGTGGAATTATGTTGAATCATTGCTTGTATCGTGGCAATACATTATTTGCCGGAGAAGTTGGATACTTGGCAAGTTGTTTTGGCAGACAGCCAGAGGACAGAGGATCAGCGAAAGAACTATTAATTCATCAGCTAGTGGCCTTGATCTGTATTTTGAATCCGAAAACCATAGCAATCTGTTCTTTTTATGGGTTTGAAATTACGGAAATAACAGAAGAATTAAAAAAATATATAGATAGGAACCATTTTCCGGAACTTCTTATCGAGGAGAATATGGAATCTTATATTTTAAAAGGCCTGATGGAGGCATCCATTGATATACAGAGAAACCATTTTAAAATAAAACAAGTAAGGAAGGTATAAATATGAAACATTATATTGATCTACATATGCACAGCCTGTATAGTGATGATGGCGAACATACACCTGCCAGCCTGGTAGACATGTGCCATGAAAAGGGGATTCAGATTATGGCGATTTCAGACCATAATCAGGTGGCAGCCATAGCAGAGGGAAGAAAACGAGCAAAGGAACTTGGAATGATTTATATTTCGGCCATTGAAATTGACTGTACCTTTCATGACAGGAATTTTCATGTGGTCGGCTATGGAATCAATGAACAGGAACCGTATTTTACACAGTTGAATGATGATATTTATCAGCAGGAAGTGAAATTATCAGAAAAGAAGATGGAATTAACCAGAGAGCTGGGTTTTGATGTGACAAAGGAAGATCTGGATCAGCTTTCAGACAACGGCGTCTATACGGGAGAGATGTTCGGAGAAGTGCTGCTGGGAAAGGAAGAGTATAGAGAACATCCTCTGTTAAAGCCTTACCGAGAAGGTGGAGACAGAAGTGGGAATCCTTATGTGAATTTTTACTGGGACTACTATTCCCAGGGAAAACCATGTTATACCAAAGTGATCTATCCATCTCTTGCAGAGGCAGTAGATCAGATTCATCGTTGCGGCGGTAAGGCAGTACTGGCTCATCCGGGGGCAAATCTGAGAGGGAAATATGAGGTATTTGATCAGATGATGGAAGAAGTGGCACTGGATGGCGTGGAGGCCTTTAGTAATTACCATGATGAGGTAACGGTAGACTATTTCTATAAAAAAGGACAGGAATACAACATCATGGTGACCTGTGGCAGTGATTTCCATGGAAAGACCAAGCCGTCGATTCAACTGGGAGAATGTCATTGTCCATATGATCAGGAATTTATAGAAGAAATGCTAAAGGCACAGGGATTGATCTAGAGAAAAAATGCCGGAATTTCTTCAGGCAGAGGAAGCCTGAAGATCCCGGCATAATTTTATCTAAAAAGTTATATTAGGTATTTGCTTAATCAGTGATCAGGTTGGTGGTTCCATATGCTTTTTCCCAGGCATCTTTAAATACTCTTTGCATATCTAAGGTTGCCTGGATTCCATCTACTTCAAGATTGCACATGCGGTTTACATAAGGTGCCACATAAGCCGCACCACAGTTGGCAGCCATCAATGCCTGGTTAACATAATAGATGGCAGTTGCTAATGTTTTTAAAATCAAAAGAATTCACAGAGGCTTCGTATTTTGGATTTTCGCCACGGACATCCACCAGAAGCTCGGGTCTTGCTACTCTCGCATTGTTGATCAGTACATCGATTTTTCCAAAAGTGTCCACTGCAGTACGAACCATAGCATCTACACTTTCCTTTTTGCTCACATCACATGGTACATGGAGAATCTGGTCATCTGTGATTCCGGCAGTGGCATTAACGTCGGCAGAAACAACCTTGGCGGATAAGAAATGTAATTTTTTCACAATGGAATTTCCGATTCCGGTTTCCCCTCCGGTTACAATAATTACTTTGTTTTTTAAATGAAGCCAGTCTTGTATAATATCATCCTTTCTACTATTTTGAATCTTTTTTGATTCAAAGAGGCTGGTTTGGGTTATAATAATTCTAATAATTGAAAGGCCGTCTGGGCATCGGTAATCAGGGTATTGGCCAGTCCTGATCTGCAGACAGCATATATGGCAGCGGCTTTTTGCATTCCATATGCAACGGCAATTCGCTGCGGGATATTTCTCAGGTGTTCCAGAGAAATATCGATAATTCTTTCTGAAATCTCATTGGGAACCAGAACACCATTCTTATCAAATGGATGGCCCATGATTTCTCCAATGGCGCCCTGTTCAGAAAGGTTTAATATAGAAGCGGAAAGGTCCGGATCCAAAGCAGTGATGGAAGAACCTTCTTCGATAAGGCCGATTCCGAAAACGGCCATGTTGCAGTTTTTTTCGCGTAAAATACTGGCAAATTTGGATGATAAGTAAGAGGAATAGGTCAGCCTCAGCTCATCTTCATTTGCAGTGGCCGGCATGGCAGTTCCAGTAAAAGGAACAATTTCCACATCGGAAAATTTTAGGTTGCGATGTAATCCACTTTGGTCAAATGCATCAATGATGGCTTCCATCGTCCGACCCCATGTAATACCAACGGAATAATGATTTTTTATGGTACGGGCCAGATAAAGTGCTGCTTCATCAGCAATTGGGAATCCGCCATCGTCGGACGCATCTTCTGCGATGATAACTTCGTGAAGGTTTAGCTTTTCTTCCAGCTTGCGCTCTATATTAAAAGGCAAAAGAAGTCAAGAGAAAAAGAAAAAAAATTGAAAAAGTAAAAGGGCAATTGTTAAATTGGAAAAATCTAAGAAAAGAGTAAGTAAAAATACTTGACAAAAGACGAAAAACAAAGTAGAATTTAAAAATGCGTGTAGTAGCGCATAATTCGCTTAAAAGTAAGCAACAAACAGTAGAAAATATGCATGGAGGTGAAACGAATGCCAACTTTTAACCAATTAGTTAGAAAAGGAAGACAGACAACTGCTAAGAAATCAACTGCACCAGCTCTTCAGAAAGGGTTCAACTCTTTAAAGAAGAAATCTACAGATGCATCTTCTCCACAGAAAAGAGGAGTATGTACAGCAGTAAAAACAGCAACTCCTAAAAAACCTAACTCTGCTCTTCGTAAAATTGCCAGAGTTCGTTTATCTAACGGTATCGAAGTAACAAGCTATATCCCAGGTGAAGGACATAACTTACAGGAACATAGTGTTGTTCTTATCCGTGGTGGTAGAGTAAAAGACTTACCAGGTACAAGATACCATATCGTTAGAGGTACACTTGATACAGCAGGTGTTGCTAACAGACGTCAGGCTCGCTCTAAATACGGAGCTAAGAGACCTAAAAAATAAGAGCAGATATAATTGGTACAAAGCAGCATAAGAGTTTCTTATGCTACCTTGTATAGTTGTGCCGGAATAGCAATATTTTCCTGTTGTTGCAGGTATGATAGAGATCGCAGTCCGAGCACGAACAAGCACTTCACACAAGGTGAAGATGAATGAGTACCGATGATTTAAGAAATTTATTAAGGAGGGAAGAAACGTGCCACGTAAAGGACATATCGCAAAAAGAGATGTATTAGCAGATCCAATTTACAATAACAAAGTTGTGACAAAATTAATCAACAACATCATGTTAGATGGTAAAAAAGGAGTTGCTCAGAAGATCGTATACGGAGCATTTGCTCGTATCGAAGAAAAAGCTGGAAAACCTGCTTTAGAGGTATTTGAAGAAGCTATGAACAACGTAATGCCAGTATTAGAAGTAAAGGCAAGACGTATTGGTGGAGCTACTTACCAGGTACCGATCGAAGTTAGACCAGATAGAAGACAGGCGTTAGCTCTTCGTTGGATTACTTTATATTCTCGTAAAAGAGGAGAAAAGACAATGGAAGAAAGATTAGCTAACGAACTTTTAGATGCTATGAACAATACAGGAGCATCTGTAAAGAAAAAAGAAGATATGCACAAAATGGCAGAAGCAAACAAAGCTTTCGCTCACTACAGATTCTAATCTCTGGAGTAAGAAAGTTTTTGCTTTTTGCTTGACTAAAATAGGAGGAAAAAACCTTGGCTGGAAGAGAATATCCTTTAGAAAGAACCAGAAATATTGGGATTATGGCTCATATCGATGCTGGTAAAACAACATTGACAGAACGTATCTTATATTACACTGGTGTAAACTATAAAATTGGTGATACTCATGAAGGTACTGCTACCATGGACTGGATGGAACAGGAACAGGAAAGAGGTATCACAATTACTTCAGCTGCTACAACCTGCCACTGGACTTTACAGGAAAACTGTAAACCAAAACAAGGCGCAAAAGAACATCGTATCAACATTATCGATACACCGGGTCACGTTGACTTTACTGTAGAAGTAGAACGTTCTCTTCGTGTTCTTGATGGTGCAGTAGGTGTTTTCTGTGCAAAAGGTGGTGTAGAACCTCAGTCTGAAAACGTATGGAGACAGGCTGACACTTATAACGTACCTAGAATGGCATTCATCAATAAGATGGATATCTTAGGTGCTAACTTCTACGGCGCAGTAGATCAGATCAAAACAAGATTAGGTAAGAATGCAATCATCCTTCAGTTACCAATCGGTAAAGAAGATGAATTCAAAGGTATCATCGACTTATTTGAAATGAAAGCTTACATCTACAATGATGATAAGGGAGAAGATATTTCAATCGTTGATATTCCAGAAGACATGGCTGATGATGCAGAATTATACCATACAGAATTAATTGAAAAAATCTGCGAATTAGACGATGATTTAATGATGGAATACTTAGAAGGAGAAGAACCTTCTGTAGAATCCTTAAAAGCAGCATTAAGAAAAGCTACATGTGAATGTGAAGCTGTTCCAGTTTGCTGTGGTTCTGCTTACAGAAACAAAGGGGTTCAGAAATTATTAGATGCTGTTCTTGAATATATGCCAGCTCCAACAGACATCCCTGCTATTAAGGGTGTTGACTTAGAAGGTAACGAAGTTGAAAGAATTTCTTCTGATGAAGAACCATTCTCAGCTTTAGCATTCAAGATCATGACAGACCCATTCGTAGGTAAATTAGCATTCTTCAGAGTTTACTCTGGTACAATGAACTCCGGTTCTTATGTATTAAATGCTACAAAAGATAAAAAAGAACGTGTTGGCCGTATCTTACAGATGCATGCGAACAAACGTGAAGAATTAGATAAAGTATACTCTGGAGATATCGCCGCTGCTGTAGGTTTCAAAATTACTACAACAGGTGATACGATCTGTGATGAACAGCATCCAGTTATTCTTGAGTCTATGGAATTCCCAGAACCAGTTATTGAATTAGCGATCGAACCTAAGACAAAAGCTGGACAGGGCAAGATGGGTGAAGCTCTTGCAAAACTTGCAGAAGAAGACCCTACATTCCGTGCTCATACAAATACAGAAACTGGACAGACAATCATCGCTGGTATGGGTGAGCTTCATCTGGAGATCATCGTTGACCGTCTGCTTCGTGAGTTCAAGGTAGAAGCAAACG
>OBLI01004223.1_pt1 | contig 10424 bp, 17 predicted proteins | sample 1519701 | NCBI WGS metagenome assembly OBLI01 (sample SAMEA3663005, study PRJEB22513) | pig gut metagenome | biome: pig gut; feature: pig-associated habitat; material: faeces | place: France | collected 2012 | reverse complement strand
CCCGCAGGCTGGCTGAGAGCCGGGTCTTCTCAGCTTCAGCCGCCGCAAGCAGCGCGTCCCCGTCAAGCTGCGCGATCTCACGGCGCAGGTCTGCCGCACGGGCGTCCAGCTCGGCCTTGTCCGCCTCTGCCTTGCTGTAATTCAGCACATCCAGATCACGCGCCCGCTTCTCGCACTCGTCGATGCGGATGGGCAGGGCGTTTAAATCGGTGTTCCGCTGCTTGCGCTCAGCCAGCAGCACCGCCTTGTACTCGTCCACCGTCCGCTGTCCGATCAGCTCGTACAGTTCGCGGTACGCGGGCGTGGCGGCGAGAATGTCCGCGTCGTCCGGCATCCCGCAGACCTCTCCGAGCAGCTTGCGCCGATCCTTCCATGGCAGGTCGCGGGCGATGGCGTACACGCCGGTCAGCAGGCGGAACTTCTTCTCGTCCACATAACCGCAGATGAGCTGCTTGTATCCGCTCTCGGTATAGGGCACGTCGTCGACAAAATGGTCGACCGTGTTGCCCGCGAAGCGCTCGATCGACGTGCCGCGCGGCCGCTCCCAGCGCTCCCGCAGGCACTTTTTCAGGCGGCGCGGAATGCCGTTGATCTCGATGGTGCCCGAGACGGTGGGCATGACGCCGGACGCCGCGCCAACCGGCTTAATCGAAAATGCCGCCCGACCTGCGCTGTCCTTGCCGAACAGCAGCCACATGAGCGCGTCATACACCGTGGTCTTTCCGGTCGCGTTGTCTCCGTACAGGCTGTTGACACCGTCCTTGAAATCCAGATGCAAATAGCGGATGCCCTTGAAGTGCTCGATCTCGAGCGTTCTCAGTTTGATCTCAGTCATGTTGATTTTCCTCTCCGGCCATGGTATAATGGCCTTGCAATATTAAACTTTGGCCTCGTTGGGACTGCCATCCCGCGGGGCCGTTTTCTTTGCCCAGTCGTCCGCCGCGCTGAGCGCCGCGATCTGGAGCACGTAATCCTCGGTGTCCGGGTGCGCCCAGACGGTCGGCAGCAAGTCGACGAGCGTCTGCTCCAGCATTCCGAGCACGCCGCGCCACTCGGTTTCGATCGGCAGGCCGCGCTCGACGGCCAGATCGTCCACGAGCAAAAACGCACGGTAGATCAGGCGCTCCAAGTCCGGGTTGCGGCGGCTCGTGTACTTGGCCGGTTCGTGCGCGTCTTCGGACGGACGGTTGATCTGCACGCCCAGCTTCTTTCGCTTCGATTTCACGGCTGATTCCGGGATCCCGAGCGCATCGGCGATCTCCTGATTCGAGCAGCCGTCCTCGGCCATCCGCCTCAGGCGGGCAACTTCTCCAGACGTCCACTTGTGCATTTTCTTGTGCGCCGGCACGTCGCGCTTCTTCGGCCAGTCGGTCATCGTCGTGCCAAGCGCGTCGTTCAACTCGGCCTGCGTCGCGGCCGGGTACATCTGCGCAATGATCGCAAGCTGCGACGGCTTGTCCTTCGCGCCACGGTACAGCGCCTGCGCTTCTGCACGTTCTTCCGGTTTCAACATGGTCATCACCCCCTCATAATGGTCTTGTATGCGCCGCTCCTGCCCAGCTCCATCGTGATCGGCGCGTCACACGCAAGGCACGAGATTTCAGCCAGCGCGTCGCCGAGGTTGGTCTGATACCGCCACACATTGCCGCAGGCTGTGCAGCGCGCAGTCATCCGGCGCAGGTTTGTAAGCGGCGTCTTGCCGCCGCACGCGCGGCACTTGTGGTAGCTGAGCGGATAGCGGGAGCAGAAGCCGCGCACCTCGCCGCAGTGCTCGCACTTAATCATCAAAAAGCCCGTATACGTCTCGAGCATCGGATCGTTCGGCGTCATCTGCTCCCCTCCCTTGCCAGATAATAGGCGGAATAAAACGCCGCGCCGATCGCGCAGAGCATGATGCCGGGCTCGCTCGTCGCGAACGCATACAGTTCCCGGATGATCTCACCGGCCAGCGCGATGGACGCCAGCGCCGCCCCGCCGAATACACCAACTGCCATCCACCGGCACATCAGCCGGTATTCGTTTTTGTTGTTCATTTGATATGTACCTCCTTTAACTCACTTTGATATCTTCGCGGGGGAAATACACCGAGATTTTGTCCGTTGGAATCTCGAGCAGATCGCAAATGCGGTATACATCGAGCATATCCCACGGAGCAACGCCGCGCATCCGCATCGAAACATACGTTGTGCAGCGGCCCAGATGATCTGCAAGCTGCTCCTGGTTGATGCTCTCACCGTACATCAGTTTCCGCAGCTCCTTGTAGGGCTTCGCCATATCGGCAACCTCCTTCCTGTTGGTTTACGACTTCCCGGACTGCTTGGCGTTCCGCTCGGCTTTCATACATGATAGTCACTCCCTTTTATCTGCTCAATCGTTGGCCGGCATCAGCAGGCGGAAGGTTTCGCGTCCCTTCGGGGTGATCAGCGTCTGCGTGCCGCCCCAGCCGGTCTTCTCGTTGACGCATTCCTTGAGGTTAAACAAGCCGCTCTCGACGTACTGCTGGTACGGCTGCAGCTTGCCCTTCTTGTCGCGGTAGATGTACTTGTGGTCGAGCAGGAACGTGACGAATTTCTTGGGCGGTACGCTGAGCTGCTTTGCCGCTTCGCGGAAGTTAGTAAGCAGGTTGCGGTCGACCAGCTCGTCGAAGTAGTCCGCCTTGGGTTTCATGATCTGGTTATCGACCGTCAGCGTAGCGTTGGCTACCTCGAGCACCTTTCGCTTGTCCTGTTCCTCCTTCAGCGCCGTGCAAAGCTGAATCATCGTGTCCGGGTTCAGGATCGCGGCTTCCAGCGTTTCAGGCGTCATGTACGCGCCGTGCTTGCGGATGCTCGGAAGAACCTCGCCGGTGATCCATCTCTTGAAGGCCTTCGCCGTCGGCAGCTTGCTGGACAGAACCAGACTGTACAGGCCGGATTCGTTGATGATGGTCATGCCTCGGTTTGGAATTTGAAAAGTCGCGTTTTCCGATTTTTGAATCAACCGCTTGTCATCTTCGTCAACGTGAGACAAAAGTGCATCGGAGATGTTACTGTATCCCAGCAACTCCGCAACGTCCTTGCCAACGAACCACGGCTCGTCCTCGATGGTGACCACCCGGACTTCACCGAGTTCTTCGTTCTTGAAAATCTGTAAATTGCACACTTTGCACTCCTTACTGCGCCGATACGACGCTCATGTAAACCTTGACGAGCTGCTTCTTGTCATCAGGCAGGACGTCGAACTGCTTCGCGCACTCAAGCGCGTCGTTGGAGACGGCGTAGCTGTCTCTGCCGAGCAAATAATCGATCGACACGCCGAAATGTTCCGCAACCTTCTGGATGTTCTCCGCGCTCGGGGAGCTGTTCTCCCACCGGCGGATCGCCGCGTTAGACAATCCGCAGTCGCGCTCCAGCTTCGACAGATTGGAGCCCTCAGCCGCGCATAGAGCGCAGATGCGATCTAAATTCATAGTTTCACCTCCCTTCATTTTTAATAGGTCGTTCTCTCAAATTCACTTTTTCAAGATACTTTTAGGAGAAAAAAATTTCATCCACCTGCTTTGCGCCGAGATGAAACAACTCCTTGAGGCTGCGGATTTCACCGAGCGAAAATTCAGCGCCGCCGGTCTCGTTCAGCTTGGCGTTAAATCGAGATAAACTCAGGCCGATTTTGCAGGCTACATCCTCCTGCGTCATCCCGCGCCCTCTGATCTCGCCTTTCAGCAGATCTGCTTTCAACCATATCACCTCTTTTCACCCTTTCAAGATACTTCCATTATAACTTAATTTTTCACTTTGTCAAGATACTTTTATTGACTTCCGTAAAAAAATGTGTTATATTCAAGATACAAAAGGAATCGCCTGAACGGAGAGATGTAATATGACAATCGGAGAGAAAATTAAATCTTTGAGGAAGTCTTTCCAAATGACGCAAACGGAACTCGGTGCAAAGCTCGGCGTGCAGAAAAATGCGGTCAGCAAATGGGAATGTGGTCGGGTTGATGACATTCCGTCCTCTAAGATCAAGGCGATGGCACAGCTCTTCGGCGTGGAACCGTCTTATTTAATCGACGATGACAAGGAGTTCGCCGGAACCGGAGCCTCCCGTCCTCCCCTTCCTGCCGATGCCGACCCGATCGACTTCTCCAAGCTGCACCGCATCCCGATCCTCGGTCAGATCGCGGCCGGTCTGCCGATCTACGCCGAAGAGAACATCGAAGGCTACACATACACCGACCTCAACGGCGGCGCGGAATACTTTGCGCTGCGCGTCCGGGGAGACAGCATGACCGCCGCGCGGATCAATGAAGGCGATATCCTGATCGTCCGCAGACAGGACACTGTCGAGGACGGCGAGATCGCTGTTGTGCTGGTCAACAACGAGGAGGCGACCGTCAAGCGGTTCTACCAGACCGGCAGCACGGTCACGTTGATGCCGCAGTCGACGAACCCGAGCCATACGCCGCAGGTCTACGACCTCACGCAGACGGAAATCCGCATCCTGGGCAAGGTCGTCAAAATCGAAATCGTCATTTAAAATAAAAAATCCCGCCCGGTGCTGGAACACCGAACGGGACTGCGATAGGGTACTGATAAAATTTGGATGGTCAATCAGTGCCCTTATTTTACCATACTTTTTCGGAAAAAGAAAGGGTGAGAATTGTGAAAAGAACAAACGTCGCGAAGTGGAGCGAAAAATATAAGCGCTGGCAGATCAACGTACAAAAGGATTGCCAAAGGCGGACGTTTACCTGCGCCCAGCGCGGACGTGCCGGTCAGCGTATCTGCCACGCAAAAGCTGACGCATGGCTGGATGATAACGTAACGGATGCAAATATCCGCGTGGATAAGCTGTATCAGGAGTATGTGGATACGCTCAAAGAGACTACATCGCAAAGCAATTGGCTCAAAATCGACTCCTTCGGCCGAAACTGGATCATTCCAACGATCGGAAAGCGCAAGGCCGCAGACCTAAATGAGCAGAACCTGCAAAATATTATAAACAAAGCATATGCTAAAGGCTTATCCAAAAAAACTCTGACGAACCTCAAAGCAACGATCCTAAGCTTTATGAAATACTGCCGCCGTAGGAAGGCGACGGCGCTATTACCGGAAGGTCTGACGATCCCAAAGGGCGCACGCACAGCGCAGAAACAAATCTTACAGCCGGAACACCTGTCGATCCTGTTTTCATCCAATCAAACCGCATGGCGTGGCAAGACGGTTTTCGATCCGCTCATATACGCATACCGGTTTCAGGTGCTCACCGGCCTGCGCCCCGGCGAGCTGCTCGGGCTAACGTGGGAAGACATCAGAGGGACAGAGGTGTTTGTATCGCGCTCGATCAACGCGTACCATGAGGTGACTACCGGAAAAAACGAGAACGCAGTCCGGCACTTTTTTCTTTCCGAGTCTGCCGCTGAAGCTCTGCGACAGCAGCGCCAAATTTCTGATACCGATCGCGTGTTTGGCGACATCGACCCGCAGACATACCGCAAATCGTGGCAGCGGTACTGCAAGGCAAACGGCCTCCCAAAAACAACGCCGTATGAGATGCGGCACACCTTCGTATCGATCGCAAAAAATCTTTCTGAGGGGCAGATCAAGCCTCTGGTAGGCCACTCGCGGAACATGGATACATTTGGCACATACGGCCATGAGGTTCGCGGAGAACTCCAGCAAACAGCAGCCCAACTTGATCATCTGTTCGCTGAAATCCTAGACGCGAAGTAACACACTTTGTAACACACTTATTTAATTTAAGCTAAATAGAGATATTTTTATACGTTCAATTTTAATGCGTATATGCGTAATTTTAGACGTGTATGAGCATAAAAAAGTTATGTAAAACTATTGTATACAGGGTTCAATTCCCCTCGTCTCCACCACGAAAAAAGTCCTGATCTATCAAAAAGATTGGGACTTTTTTAATTTTTAAATGAATATTTTTAACGCAATCTTATATTTATTTGAACAATTTTATTTATTTTAATTTATTATAAAAAACATTAAATTTAAATCGATAACACACTTTGTAACACACTTGTATAAAAAAGCCACAAGCCGAAGCTCTGGACAAATTATACTCGCTTGCAAGGATTCGTCATACTGCACAGTTTTCATTGATTCTGTTTTACACATTTATTCCTGATTTTTCGCATAAGTCACTTGACTTAGCAAGTCAATTGAGTTATAATATAATCACAGAAAGAGATAAGGAACCGATCATCTAGGAGGAAATATCATGAAAAAGGTAAATCTTAACGGCTATGAAGTCGACTTCGACGTCTGCGCGATCCTGATGGACGACGAAATCAGAGAAGAACTCCACATGGAGCTTGCCCCCTGCACCGAGCAGGAATTTCTCGACGCGTACGTCGAGCATCACGCCGAAAAATTCGGCGAAGAATTTCAAATCTGAAGGGAGAAAAAACCGTGAAACGTTACCCAGACTGTCAATTCGAGCATGGCGGCGACTGTGCCGCCTGCTCATGCTCCTCTTACGGCAAAGACTGCCACGGCGCGCCGACAAATCAGCTTGCGTACATGCGTACGCGTGCAGGCATGACACAGCAGCAGATTGCAAAAAAGACAGGGTTGACGATCACCTATATCTCAAAACTAGAGACAGGTGATCGAACAATAAACAACGTGCGTCTTTCCAGCGCGGTAAAAATCGCCGACGCGCTGGGAATTACAGACCTCCGGATGATGATGGATTCGAGTCAAGAAGACGAATGAATAAACAATGCAAAAAATGCGGTGCAATCATCCCATACGGCGGAAAAACCGATCTATGCGCCGCCTGCCGCACAGAGCGCAATCGCGAGCGAATGCGCGAACGATCCATCGCGCTGAATGCCGCCGCGAAAGCAGATGCAAAACGGCGAAAAAAATGAGGGAGAGGCTTTTGCCCCTCCCTTTTGCTTTGCCAAATCCGCATCCGGTTGCGGATATTACTTCATTGCGGCCGCCAGCTTTTTGACGAGTGCGTCGCCGTACTGGTAGGCGAGCAGGTACTCAATGGTCTTCTCCTCCAGTCCGGCCTTTGTCTGGATGGTCTCGATTGCGGACTGCGTAGCCGGGTCGTCTGCCGGCTTGGGCTTGTCCACCTGATACGCCTTGCCGCACAGCTCGCACACTGCCTTTACGATGCCGTCGGCGGCGCGCCGGGCGAAGTCCGACGTCAGGATGAGCGGCGTATCCGTCTTGGAGTCCATAAAGCCGCACTCGATCAGCGCGGCGGGCATCTTTGTCTCACGGAGCACCGCGAAGTTTGCCATCTGGAGCGGCTGTGCGCGGTTGCCCTTGAGGCCGGTCTCAGCGACGACGTGCTTATACAGCGTGTCGCGCAGCTTGGTTGCCGCGCGGCTGGGCGAGGTGTACGCAAACGCAGTCACGCCGCCGCCTGTGCCTCCATTCACACCGCTGTCGTGGTGGATACTGATGTAATATGCGCAGCCCAGCTTATTCGCCGTCTGCGTGCGCTCAGAAAGCGGAACGTCGCGCTGGCCGGTCGGATCGTCCACGCGGACGGTCTCAAAGCCGAGCCGACCAAGCTCGGAGCAGACACGCGCGGCAATCCGGCTGTTGAGCTGCCATTCACGCGTTTCCTTCGAGTCGATCGCCCTCATACAGCGCTTACCGGGCGTATACAGGCCGTGTCCTGCGTCGATTGCGATCTTCATTCTGCATCCTCCTTTTCGGCCTTCAGCCGTGCAGCGTCGACGAAGCCCTCGCCGATGATGTACGCGATCAGGCCGCCGACCGCCATGACGAGGGCGGTGATCTGCTCCTGTGTGACGTTGGGCACGCCGATGAGCACGCACAGCGACACGATGACGGCGACGATCGCCGCCCAGAACTTACGGCTCGTCAGCTTCTGCTTCCAGTTTACTTTCATTTCGCTTATCTCCTTTGTCCGCAAAGATTTTGGTAAGGCACGAAAGCGCCAGTTCCGCGCCGAAAAAGCCGATCGCTGCCGTGACAACACCGGTCGGGTCGAAGCCGGTGCGCCAGCAGACGACCAGACCGGCGACGACCACGAGCGACGTAAAGGCGATGCAGTACAGCACGACCTTTTTGAGATACCGCACCTTACTCATGCAGCTTGTCCTCGATCTGGTCTGTCTTGGTTTCGAGGTCGGCAATCCGGTGGTTCGCCACCTTGATCTGCTCCTCAACGACCGGCATCCGCCGGGCGAAATTGTTGTGCTCCCGCACCTCGCGGGTCAGCTCCTCCAAACGAGTCTCGGTCACGGCCTGCGAGCGGCTGTTAGACACCAGCACGCCCGCCAGCGTGATGCAGCCGGTGATGGCAGCTACGATAATTTCAGTGGGCATCAGGTCACTTCCTCCTCGTTCAAAATTTCCTCCGCCTCCGCCTCGGTGATCCACTTTCCCACGGCATTCAGCACCATGGCCCGCGTCCAACGCTTGGCGTCGTAATACGCCTTGACGATGTTAAATTTCGGACTGTGATCCATCTTCAGCGCCTCCCTCCTTTTTTAATCAAATATTTTTTTGATTGCTAAAATGCATCATGTTTTACGCAACGAAGCAATCCCACAATAAGATTACACAACCGTATTGGTATTGCTGAGATAGTATGTTGTGTTAAGAGGTGGAGAACCAGTGAACGTGCCGCCTGTGTTGGAGAACATATCAATTGGACTATACCATGCATTGTCGGCATCTCCGGAAACAGGGATTCGATACGGTTGTGTATATTCACCCGTTTGTGTCGCGGAGAGTTTGATGCCGGTACAATCACTGAACATATAGTCATAGCATCCCCAAGGAATAGTAGTTGCCGGCAATGCCGGTATCTGTGTCAGGCTGGTACAGCCGTAGAACATTTCCCTATAGCAACTGCTAGTCAATGTAGTAGCAGGTAGAGACGGAGCCTGTGTCAGGCTGGTACAGCCGTAGAACATTTCCATATAGCAACTGCTAGTCAATGTAGTAGCAGGTAGAGACGGAGCCTGTGTCAGGCTGGTACAGCCGTAGAACATTTCCATATAGCAACTGCTAGTCAATGTAGTAGCAGGTAGAGACGGAGCCTGTGTCAGGCTGGTACAGCCGTAGAACATATATGAATAGCATCCATTAGCCATTGTAGGATGCTCTCCAGCTGCTACAGTAGCATAATCCAAAAGTGTCTCGATATTGCCATAGCATCTAACATCTTCACCTGAAATCAACCATGTGCCATTTGATGTCTGCCCAGTAATGTTAGTATTCCCAGTACCTCTTATATGAAGAAAATACCAACCTCCATTAGCTACAGCCGACATGGTGATTGTTTCGTTCCACGTTACCCAATTGATAGCATCTGTTGAATATTCCAGCATGCCATCCCACGGTACGTAACTGGATGAGATTTTTATAGTAAACGAATTAGGTGAAGCGAACGTGAGAAATTCTCCAGCAGGAATTGCCGGTCCATCCTCATACCACAGTCTCGCAAGACCGTTCTCGTCACCGATGTAGGCTTTCTTGATTTTCCGCGCTACACCGTCGATGCCGAGGTAGATGCCCTTCGCTTCTCTCGCTACGCCATCGACACCGATATAAGCCTTTTTCGCCATATCAGTTCACCTCACTCGTAAACGAAGTACAGCTTGCCAGTTTCCAGTGCGCTTGTTCCTGCGGTCAGGTCTGCGGTTCCGTAGGTGTAGGCCGGGGCTTTCCCGTTCCATGCATCTTTCTCCGCCGCTGTAACGTGGATTGTGGTATTGGATGCGTGGGACGCTGGGGCTGCGCCAATATCAGCAGGAGTGATCGGATCACTTCCACTAGATGCATGTGAATTATTATGCTTTGCTACTGATGAATTAGATTGATTTAGAATCATTCTATTACCTATTTTTAGTGTAGTATTTTATCGGACGTTTTATTGCACAGATTTTCGCAATTAAAAGAGATAGATTTATTCATCATAAATTATCATCCTCCTTTAATTTTTAATTTGGCCGAAGACCAAAAAATAGTTTTGTGGGCAGTCCAATGTGCCCGAAAATTGATTAGAAATTTTTATAATATGTATGATTTAATATCTATTTATAACTTATAATCAATTTTTTAATTGCGAAAAATCTGTACAAGGGAGAAACGTCCAAAAGCGGAAGGTGCCTCCCTTATACACCTTTATTCGGATAAGACTTCGTAGAGTTCAAAAGAGCTTGCATCAGAATCGTATTTAGCATGAACCATCCGGTCACCCGCCAATTGTCAGTATGGAAGTCCTTACGAAATCGCCGTCATAGAGTTTGAATCGTAACGTAAACAGTCAGATCTACGGTTGGGACAGTGTTTGCTGTGAACGTCAAACTGTCTGCGGCCTGACCAGTACAAAGGATGCCAGCTTCAATATATGCAGCTTGACTTGCGAGCGCAGGAACAGGAGTAATGAGCTGGGCGGTCTCGTCGCCGAGCACGCCTGAG
>OBLI01004221.1_pt1 | contig 10432 bp, 10 predicted proteins | sample 1519701 | NCBI WGS metagenome assembly OBLI01 (sample SAMEA3663005, study PRJEB22513) | pig gut metagenome | biome: pig gut; feature: pig-associated habitat; material: faeces | place: France | collected 2012 | reverse complement strand
ATGAATTTGACGATTTGGTGGGGGACATTAAAGGGCTTAAACACATGGTTATCCTAGGTGAGTCTGCGCCACGTGTCAAAAGAGCTGCAGATAAGGCAAGTGTTGCTTATTGCGACGCTAGTGACGTCAAAGATGCAGCCATCCGTGCCTTTGAATTGGCTAGTGAAGGTGATGTTGTCCTTCTCAGTCCAGCTAATGCTAGCTGGGATATGTATCCAAACTTTGAGGTGCGTGGGGATGAGTTCATCGCAGCTTTTGAAGGATTAAAGGGAGCGCAGCATGACTAAAAAAATCGTCTTTACCGGTGGAGGAACTGTCGGTCATGTGACCTTGAATCTCATTCTCATCCCAAAGTTTATCAAAGATGGCTGGGAAGTGCACTATATCGGTGCTAAAGGTGGTATTGAGCATGAGCAGATTAAACAGTCTGGGCTTGATGTGACTTTTCATGCTATAGCGACTGGAAAATTACGCCGTATTTCTCTTGGCAAAATATGTCTGATGTCTTTAAAGTGAGCTTTGGAATTGCTCAGTCTATTGGGATTTTAGCGAAAATCAGACCGCAAGCACTCTTTTCAAAGGGAGGTTTTGTGGCGGTTCCGCCAGTTATTGCAGCTAAAACGCTAGGTATCCCTGTCTTTGTGCATGAGTCTGACCTGTCTATGGGCTTAGCTAACAGAATTGCCTACAAATTTGCAACGACCATGTACAGCACTTTTGAGCAAAGTGAAGCCTTAACCAAGGTCAAACACGTCGGTGCCGTTACAAAGGTCTCAGCAACTAAAAATGAAACCTCTCCTCAGCTTGAGGAGATTAAAGCGCACTTCAATCCAGACTTAAAGACTATTTTATTTATCGGTGGTTCAGCTGGTGCCAAGGTGTTCAATGACTTTGTTAGCCGTGAAGATACCTTAACTCAGCATTTTAATGTCATCAATATCACAGGGGACTCAAGTCTCAACGTTTTAGATGAAAACTGCTATCGTGTGGATTATGTGACTGACCTCTACCAGCCCTTGATGGATATGGCAGATGTCGTCATCACACGAGGTGGCTCCAACACGATTTTTGAACTGTTAGCCATGCAGAAACTGCATATCATTGTGCCACTAGGGCGTGAAGCTAGTCGTGGTGACCAGCTGGAAAACGCTGCTTACTTTGAGAAAAAAGGCTACGCCAAGCAGTTGCTTGAGGAAGATTTTACCTTGGAAAATCTTGAGCAGGCAATAGCTGATGTGATAGAGCACAAGGAAGATTACATTGCCCACATGCAGGCAAGCCATGAGCTGAAAACCCCAGATGATTTTTACCAACTGCTGACAGATGACATTTCAAAAACAATAAAGGAAAGCTAATGTCTGATAAAAAACATGAACAGGAAAAAAAGGCAAAAGAGCAAAAAAGCGCTGAAAATGCTGAGAGCAAAGAGCAAAAAGCTCCTTTGACAGAATGGCAGCAGCGTAATCTAGAGTTTTTAGCCAAAAAAAAGCAAGAAAAAGAAGCTAAAGAGCAACAAAAAAAAGAAGAACGTCTAGAAAAGTTAGCACGCTACGGCAAGGTTCCAAAGGAAGAAGAGGAGCAAGAAGAAGCAGCTAAGCAAGAGAGTGACAAGGACAAGCCTAAAAAGAAAACCAAGAAAACTAAGGTTAAAAAGGTCAAAGAAAAAAAAGAGTTGACCAAACGTCAAAAGGCACTCATCAAGGCTCTGCCTGTTCTGATTGTTTCGGTTCTTTTGATTGCTATTTCTCTTTTTATGATTTCGCCTTACAGTAAGGAAAAAACAGTTACTGTCAAAGGGAGTGCTCATACTGCGTCTGAGACAGTTATCAAAGAGGCAAATATCAAATCGTCCGATTACATTTTCTCGCTTTTGTTACATCCTAAAAGATATGAAACCCGCTTAAAAGCAGCTAATCCTTGGGTGTCGTCAGCAAAACTCAGCTATCAATTTCCCAATCACTTTACCTTAACGGTTAAGGAATACTCGGTGGTTGGTTATGTACAGACAGACGCAGGTTATCAGCCACTTCTCTCAAGTGGCGAGACTGCTTCTGTCGTTGCAGTAACTGACCTGCCAGCGACTTATATCACGATTACCTTGACAGACAAGACAATGTTAAAAGAGTTGGCTAAGGACTTGATGGCGCTCGATAAAACGCTTCGTGATAGCATTGAGACGATTGCTTTAGCAGGCTCAAGTTCAACCAGTGATTTATTGACCTTGACCATGCGTGATGGCAATACGGTGCGTGTACCACTGTCTGAGATGACGACTAAATTACCATATTATAGTAAGATTAAAGACAAACTCACCGCACCAGCTATTGTTGATATGGAAGTGGGCATCTACACGACGACAGCTGACATTGAGGCAAATAATACAGCAACCACTGCAGAAGCGACCGCTGAAAGTTCAGAAACGACGACTGAAAACTCAGAAGCTGCTGCTGAAACACAACAAACAGAAAGTGCAGAGAGTACAACTGCTGAAAATCAGGAAGACTCAACAAGTCAGACAGAAACAGCCCAAACAACAGAAGGACAGTAGCTTTCTTTTGCTTGATTTGTAGGAAATTGAGAGTATTTTTGCAAAAAGATAAAATAAAGAACGTAAAAAAAGAACTTTTTACGTTCTTTTATGGTATAATATTCTCTGAATAATTCTGTTTAGAGGCAGATTTTTTGATAATTGTATAGAATGTAGAGAATAGAGAGGTCGAGTGAATGGCTAGAAATGGCTTTTTTACTGGTTTGGATATAGGGACAAGCTCGATAAAAGTCTTAGTAGCAGAGTTAATTTCCGGTGAGATGAACGTTATCGGTGTTAGCAATGTCACAAGCACTGGAGTGAAAGATGGCATTATTGTTGACATTGAAGCTGCAGCAGAAGCGATTAAGACAGCAGTTGAGCAAGCAGAAGAAAAAGCAGGTATCAAGATTGAAAAGGTCAATGTTGGCTTACCCGCAAATCTTTTGCAAATTGAGCCCACTCAAGGGATGATTCCTGTACCAAGCGAGTCAAAAGAAATTAAAGATGAAGATGTTGAGAGTGTTGTCAAGTCAGCGTTGACAAAGAGTATCACGCCTGAGCGTGAGGTTATCTCTTTAATTCCGGAAGAATTCATCGTTGATGGTTTCCAAGGCATACGAGACCCACGAGGTATGATGGGGATTCGCCTTGAGATGAGAGGACTCATCTATACCGGTCCAACAACTATTTTGCACAACCTACGTAAAACAGTGGAGCGTGCTGGTATTGAGACTGAAAACATCATCATTACGCCATTAGCTATGGCAAAATCTGTTCTTAATGAAGGGGAACGTGAGTTTGGTACGACAGTGATTGACATGGGTGGTGGGCAGACAACTGTTGCTTCCATGCGTGCCCAAGAACTCCAATATACAAACACCTATCCAGAAGGTGGCGAGTATGTCACAAAAGACATCTCAAAAGTGTTAAAGACCTCTATGCAAACTGCTGAATCGCTCAAGTTTAACTTTGGTCAAGCAGACGTCTCAGAATCAAGCGAAAGCGAGACGGTCATGGTTGATGTTGTCGGAAGCGATGAGCCTGTTGAGGTCAGTGAGCGCTTCTTATCAGAGGTTATCTCAGCACGCATTCGCCACATTCTAGACCGTGTAAAGCAAGATTTAGAGCGTGGTCGCTTGCTTGATTTACCGGGCGGTATTATATTGGTTGGCGGTGGCGCTATTATGCCTGGAGTCGTTGAAGTGGCTCAAGAAGTTTTAGGCGTATCTGTCAAACTTCACGTCCCAAATCAAGTCGGAATTCGTAACCCTATGTTTGCCAATGTTATCAGTATTGTCGAGTATGTGGGGACTATGTCAGAGGTCGATGTGATTGCTCAAGCAGCTGTATTTGGCGAAGAGCTACTACGTCGTAAACCAGTTGACTTTAATCCAAGGCTTGATAATAGCCGTCCAAGCTATACAACGACAGCGCCTCTACCAACTTTTGGTAATGACGAGCCTATCAACACTGCTATGGAACCTCTACCAACCGTAGAGAGACCACAAGAAGAGCAACAACCACGTGAGGCTCGTCCAAAATTATCAGAGCGTGTTCGTAATATTTTTGGAAGTATGTTTGACTAATTGATTAAGTGAGGGAGAAAAATGGCATTTTCATTTGATTCAGCATCTGTTCAGGGTGCGGTGATAAAAGTAATTGGTGTCGGCGGTGGTGGCGGAAACGCCATCAATCGCATGATTGACGAAGGTGTGGCAGGCGTTGAGTTTATCGCTGCCAATACAGATATTCAAGCACTTTCAAGTTCTAAAGCAGAAACTGTTATTCAGCTTGGACCAAAATTAACACGTGGTCTAGGTGCTGGAGGTCAACCTGAGGTTGGTCGTAAAGCCGCAGAAGAAAGTGAAGAAGCATTGACGGAAGCATTAACTGGCGCTGATATGGTCTTTATCACAGCAGGTATGGGAGGTGGCTCTGGTACTGGTGCAGCTCCTGTTATCGCTCGTATCGCTAAAAGCCTTGGTGCGTTGACAGTGGCTGTTGTGACACGACCATTTGGCTTTGAAGGAAATAAACGTAGTTCCTTTGCTATGGAAGGGATCGATGAGCTTCGTGAACAAGTGGATACTTTGTTGATTATCTCAAACAATAATCTTCTTGAGATAGTTGATAAAAAGACACCACTTCTTGAAGCGCTTAGCGAAGCAGATAATGTTCTTCGTCAAGGTGTGCAAGGGATTACAGACTTGATTACAAATCCAGGGCTTATCAACCTTGACTTTGCAGACGTTAAGACTGTTATGGCAAATAAAGGGAACGCCCTTATGGGTATCGGTATCGGCTCTGGTGAAGAGCGTATCACAGAAGCAGCTCGTAAAGCGATCTACTCACCACTTCTTGAAACAACTATCGATGGTGCTGAGGATGTTATCGTTAACGTCACAGGTGGTATGGACATGACGCTTACAGAAGCTGAAGAAGCCTCTGAAATTGTCGGACAAGCAGCAGGTAAAGGTGTCAACATCTGGCTTGGTACATCTATTGACATGGATATGAAAGATGAAATTCGTGTCACTGTTGTTGCTACTGGTGTTCGTAAAGATAAGACAAAAGCACCGCAAAGTGCTAGTCGCCAAAATCCTCAACAAGCAGCAGGTGCAAAGTACGCACAAGAGACACGTCAAAATTCAACCTTTGATCGTCAACAAAACTTTGATATGCCAATGCAACGTGAGATGCCAACAACTCAGCAAGCAACTCTCCAAAATCAACAAACAAATGCTTTTGGTAACTGGGATTTGCGCCGCAACGACATTTCACGTCCAACAGAAGGTGAGCTCGATAGTCAGCTTTCTATGTCAACATTCTCTGATACAGACGATGCTGATGATGAGCTTGAAACACCACCATTCTTTAAAAACCGTTAATGATGACTCTAAAAAAGAACAAAGAAGCTGTATTTGAGCATGTTAGACAAGCTACAAAAGCAGCACATCGACCTGAAGATAGTGTTCATATTATTGCTGTGACCAAGTATGTGGATGCTCAAGTTGCTAAGGAACTTTGTGAGACAGGGATTGAGCATATCGCTGAAAACCGTGTTGATAAATTCTTGGATAAGTACCAAGCTCTCAAAAAGGAAAATCTGACTTGGCATCTGATTGGAACGCTTCAACGCCGTAAGGTGAAGGATGTTATCAACTATGTCGATTATTTTCATGCATTAGATTCTGTAAAATTAGCTGCTGAAATTCAAAAGCGTGCAGAGCATCCTATAAAGTGCTTTTTACAAGTGAATATCTCAGAAGAAGAAACGAAGCATGGCTTCAAGGCAAATGAAGTTGAGGCTGCTCTTTCTGAGATAGCTGCTTTTGATAAGATTGAGCTTGTGGGTCTGATGACGATGGCGCCGCTAGCTGCTACAAAAGAGGAGATAGCAGACATCTTTAATCAAACACAAGAGCTTAATCACCATTTACATAACTTGCACTTGCCACATATGCCCTTTACAGAGTTAAGTATGGGCATGAGTGGTGACTATGATATAGCCATTCAAAATGGTGCAACTTTTGTAAGAATAGGTTCAGCATTTTTTGAAGAATAGGAGGACTTATGGCGTTTAGAGATCGCATTGATAAGCTTGTTGCTTATTTTGATACAGATGATGTGACAGATGTTGAAGAAACTGTTGAATCATCTCATCAAGTAGAAGAAAAACCAGTTCAAACTCAAAAAGAACCAAGGGTTACTCCACAAGTAGCTCCTAGTCAAGAAAGAGTGAGACAAACTCAGGTACAAAGCCGTCAAACACGTCAGCAAAGACCAGAGCGCACGCAGTCTCACCAGTCTAGTCAACCAAGTGCAACACAGCGTAGAGAGTCAACTATGGCAGGTTATCACAATACACAACAGCAATATAGTGGCAGCCAGCCAGCTCCACAATTGACTATCTCACTAAAATATCCAAAGCAATACGATGATGCACAAGATATTGTTGATTTGCTAAACAAAGATGTTTGTGTGTTGATTGATTTTCAATACATGTTGGACGCACAAGCAAGACGTTGTTTAGATTTTATTGATGGAGCAAGTAAAGTTCTTGGAGGGTCTCTCCAAAAAGTAGGAAGTTCTATTTATCTATTAGCTCCTGCGATTGTTTCTGTTAATCTTGAAGAGGCTATCCATGCCATTCCTCAAGAAGCAAATTTTGATTTTGATATGAAGAGACGTTGAGATGTTGCTGTTAATTATTGATATTTTATTGAGAGTCATTCAAGTTTATTCTTATCTTTTACTTGTTTATGCTTTATTATCATGGTTTCCTGGAGCCTATAACAGCGGACTTGGTCGTTTAATTGCCTATTTTGTAGAGCCAGTCATTCAACCTTTTAGACGTTTTCACTTACAGATTGGTGGTTTGGATTTTACCATATGGGCAGTGATGATTGCTCTTAACGTACTGAGCGGGCTTTTGTTGAGACTAGTAGGGTTGGTTCTCTAATGGTTTCTAAAGCCGTTTTACAGCATTTTCACAAGGATGAGTTTGTCTTTGTGGAAAAGATGACGGACATCATCAACCGTGTCGAAGACACTTACACCATCTTTGTAACCGACTTTTTAAATCCTAGAGAACTAGCGATAGTTGAGAGCTTAGTTGCTAATCGCAATCTTTTCTTCTACTCGTCCAATGATTACTTTGATACCGAGTATGGAAAAGCAATCATTGCTCCTGACTATTATCAGTTTGATGAAGCGGATTTTGAACTTTCTCTTTTAGAAATTCACTACAATAGTAAGTTCAATCATCTCACACATGCGCAGATTTTAGGAGCTTTTCTCAACCAACTAGGCATTGAACGCCATTTGATTGGTGATATTCGCCTAAATAACGAGAAAGCACAGCTGTTTTTAACAAGCACCATGGCAGACCAAGCCATACAGCAGATGACCAAGATTGGACGAGCTGGCGTGGCGCTAGAGGAGATTCCCTTTAGTCGATTGATGAAACGTCAAGAAGAAGTCACAAGCCTTTTTCTTCAGGTGTCTAGCCTTAGGTTAGATAAGATTTTAGCTAGTAGTTTTAAACTGTCACGCCTTCAAGCCGTTAAACTCATTGAGGCTGGGAAAGTAAAGGTCAACTATAGGACTGTTGAAAAGACATCTGAACAGCTAGAGCTGGGTGATATGGTGAGTGTTCGTGGCTTTGGGCGCATTAGGCTAGTCGATGAACAAGGGTTTACAAAATCTGGCAAGCATAAACTGACTATTGAAAAGTTAAAGCATAAATAGTATTATAAAGAACAAACGAATTGAATTTTATTTAAGGAGGCTAATATGGCGCTGACTGCATTAGACATTAAGGACAAGACATTTAAGAGTGGCTTTCGTGGCTACAATGAAGAAGAAGTAGATGAGTTTTTGGATATTATCGTTGATGATTATGAAAGTCTCATTCGTCAAAACCGTGACTTGGAAGAAAAGGTTAAAACCTTAGAAGAAAAAGTAGCGTATTTTGATGAAATGAAAGAGTCACTTAGTCAGTCTGTTATTCTTGCTCAAGAAACAGCTGAAAAGGTTAAAACATCAGCCAATGACGAAGCAAGTAATCTCTTAGCACGCGCTAATATTGAATCACAACAACTTTTAGATGAAGCTAAAATCAAAGCAAACCAAATCATTCGTGATGCTTCAGATGATGCCAAACGTGTGGCTGTTGAGACAGAAGATTTGAAACGCCAAGCTCGTGTCTTCCATCAACGTTTGGTGGCTTCTATTGAAGGACAATTGAGCCTTGCTAATTCACCTGATTGGGATGAATTGTTGAAACCAACAGCTGTCTATGTGCAAGATTCTGATGAAACCTTCAAAGAAGTTGTGGAAAAAGTTTTAGACGAGCACTTGCCAGCAACAAGCGAGGCAGCAACTTTTGATGTGACACGTCAATTCACACCAGAAGAAATGGATGAATTGCAACGTCGTGTTGAAGAAAGCAATAAAATGGTTGATGAGTTAGAGTCTGTTAAGCAAAAAATGGAATCAACTTCAGAACCAGAGTCTATCTCTCCAGCAGACATGTTGGCACAATCCAGTGAAGAAGACTCATTAAACGAAACCCAAACATTCAAATTGAATATCAGCGAATAAGAAAAACAAGGTATGGTACTTGATAGTTCCAGCGAGTAGGCGATGGTGAGAGGTCTATATTTTCTCAGTTCCATGTTATCATTTTCTTTGATTTCATCTGAATCAAGTAAGATGAAAGGTTTGACTAACCTTATCAGTCGTCAAGGGAGTAGGAGGACTCTATCTGTTTTCCTATTATAAATTAAGGTGGTACCACGAGCTTTCGTCCTTTTGCGATGAAAGCTTTTTATATTATAAAGGAGTTAGCAATGAAACTTAAAGATACCCTCAATCTTGGAAAAACAGCTTTTCCGATGCGTGCTGGGCTTCCTAACAAAGAACCAAAATGGCAAGCCGAATGGGAAAAAGCAGAGATTTATAAAAAACGTCAAGAACTAAACGAAGGCAAACCTTCTTTCAACCTTCACGATGGACCTCCCTATGCTAATGGAAATATCCACGTTGGGCATGCCATGAACAAAATCTCAAAAGACATCATCGTACGTTCCAAATCTATGTCTGGTTTTCGTGCACCTTATGTGCCTGGTTGGGACACACATGGTTTGCCAATCGAGCAAGTTCTTGCCAAACAAGGTGTCAAGCGTAAAGAGATGGACATCGTTGACTATCTCAAGCTCTGTCGTGACTACGCTTTGACACAGGTTGATAAACAACGTGAAGACTTCAAGCGTCTAGGTGTTTCAGCAGATTGGGAAAATCCATACATCACACTTGTGCCAGCTTATGAAGCTGCACAAATCCGTGTTTTTGGAGCAATGGCAGACAAGGGTTATATCTACCGTGGGGCAAAACCCGTTTACTGGTCATGGTCATCTGAGTCAGCTCTTGCCGAAGCTGAGATTGAGTATCATGATATCGACTCAACTTCTCTCTACTACGCCAACAAAGTCAAGGATGATAAAGGCATCCTTGATGAGGATACTTACATTGTTGTCTGGACGACAACTCCATTTACCGTTACCGCTTCACGTGGTTTGACAGTAGGACCTGATATGGATTATGTTGTCGTGAAACCAGAAGGCAGCGAGCGTAAATACCTTGTTGCAGAAGGGCTTCTTGATAGTCTTAGTGAGAAATTTGGTTGGGACAATCCAGAAGTTATCTCTCGTCATAAAGGTGCTGAGCTTGAGATGATCGTCACAGAGCACCCATGGGATAGCGAAGTTGACGAGCTTGTTATCCTTGGTGACCACGTAACACTAGACTCTGGTACAGGTATCGTCCACACTGCCCCAGGTTTTGGTGAGGATGACTACAATGTCGGTATCAAATATGGTCTTGAAGTTGCCGTTACGGTCAATGAGCGTGGTCTCATGATGGAAAACGCTGGTAGCGACTTTGAAGGACAATTTTACGACAAGGTAACACCACTAGTTCAAGAAAAACTAGGTGATTTACTGCTTGCTAGCGAAGTCATCAACCACTCATACCCATTTGACTGGCGTACTAAGAAACCAATCATCTGGCGTGCTGTTCCACAATGGTTTGCTTCTGTTTCTAAATTCCGCCAAGACATTTTGGATGAGATTGAAAAGACAAGCTTTAATCCAGCATGGGGACAAAAACGTCTCTACAACATGATTCGTGACCGTGGCGACTGGGTTATCTCACGTCAACGTGCTTGGGGTGTGCCACTTCCAATCTTCTATGCAGAAGACGGTACAGCTATCATGACTAAAGAAGTGACTGACCACGTTGCAGATTTGTTTGAAAAATACGGTTCAATCGTTTGGTGGGAACGCGATGCCAAAGACCTTCTTCCAGAAGGCTTCACGCACCCAGGTTCACCAAATGGCG
>OBLI01004217.1_pt1 | contig 10439 bp, 10 predicted proteins | sample 1519701 | NCBI WGS metagenome assembly OBLI01 (sample SAMEA3663005, study PRJEB22513) | pig gut metagenome | biome: pig gut; feature: pig-associated habitat; material: faeces | place: France | collected 2012 | reverse complement strand
CCAAGGCAATTCAGGATATTGCAGATAAGTATGGCTTGAAGGTTATTTATGATGCAGCTCACGCTTTTGGCGTAGAAGTAAATGGTGAGAGCATCTTGAATGCTGGTGATATGAGCACTTTGAGTTTCCATGCCACTAAGGTATATAACACCATCGAAGGTGGTGCTTTGATTATGCATGACGAGAAGACAAAGAAGCGCATAGATTACTTGAAGAACTTCGGCTTTGCAGGAGAAACTGAGGTTGTTGGTCCTGGAATCAATAGTAAGATGGATGAGATGCGTAGTGCTTATGGCTTACTGAACTTGAAGCAGGTAGATGCTGCAATTGAGGCTCGCCATCAGGTAGCTATCAAATATCGTGAGGCTTTGCGCAATGTTGAAGGCATTACCTTCTTCGATGATATGCCAGGTGTTCGTCATAACTATAGCTACTTCCCAATCTTCATTGATGCACAGAAGTATGGTATGACCCGTGATGAACTTTATGCAAAGATGAAGTTACAGAATGTATTGGGTCGTCGTTACTTCTACCCATTGATTAGTGAATTTTCTACCTATCGTGGTTTGGAGAGTGCTGATCCAACAAACTTGCCGAATGCTCATAAGATGGCTGATAGCGTAATCTGTTTGCCTATGCATCATGTATTGAGTGATGAGGATATTCAGAGAACTTTGGATTGTATTACTAAATAGGAATATAATGAAACAGAAAAAAATAATGCTCTTAGGAGGCATTAGATATTTGCTCCCAGTAATTAAAGCTGCTCATAAACAAGGCTATTATGTAATTACAGCTGATTATCTTCCAAATAATATTGCCCATAAATATTCTGATGAATATGTCAATGTAAGCATTATTGACAAGGAGGCAGTCTTGAAGGTTGCACAAGAAAAGCAGATAGATGGTATCATGTCTTTTGGTGTGGATCCTGGTGTTGTTGCTGCTTCATATGTGCAGAATAAGATGGGATTACCATCATTTGGCCCATTTGAGTCTGTTGAGATACTTCAAAATAAGGATAAGTTCCGTGCTTTCTTAACAGAAAATGGCTTCAATGTACCTTGGGCTTTTGGCTTTGCAAGTAAGGAAGAAGCGTGGAAATCACGTTCTAAATTCTCATATCCTCTTATTGTAAAACCAACCGACTCTGCAGGAAGTAAAGGTTGTACTCGTGTAGATTCAGAAGACGAATTAATGACTGCTATTACTTATGCTTTCAAATATACAATTAGTGGTCATATAATCATAGAAGAGTTCCTGGAAAAGAAAGGTTGTTCATCTGATACAGATAGTTATGCTCAAGATGGTAAGTTAAGATTCGTAAGTTTTTGTGCACAACGTTTTGACCCTAATGCAACAAACCCTTATACTCCTGCAGCTTATTCTTGGCCTTCAACTTTTACGAAGGAAGAAGAAGAGTATCTTAAAAGTGAGATTCAGAGACTAATTACTCTTCTAGGTTTAAAAACTTCAGTTTTTAATATCGAGACAAGAGTAAGTCCAAATAATAAACCATATATAATGGAACTAACTCCACGTGGAGGTGGTAATCGACTCTGTGAAATGCTTCGCTATGCAACAGGTGTTGATATGATAACTGCCATAACACGAGCAATGGTGGGGGATGAGCCAGATGTTATAGAACAGAAGCCGTATAATGGGCATTGGGCAGAGATAATACTTCATGCTGATAAAGATGGAGTGTTTGAGGATATACATATAGATTCTTCACTTCCTGCAGAAATCATAGAAAAAGATCTTTGGGTAAAAACAGGAGATTTTGTTCATGGATTTGAAGCAGCTAATGATGCTATAGGAACCTTGGTGCTCCGTTTTGATAATGCACAAGATTTAGAGAATGCGATAACAAATCAGTCTTCTTGGCTTAAAATATTTATAAAGTGATGAAAAATATTATAGTTTTTGGCGCAACAGGTGGTATTGGAGCCTATACAGTACTCCATTTACATGATACAGGTAAATACAATGTTATTGCTGTTGGACATCGTAAGAATGATAATGGATTCTTTGAGCAATATGGTATCTCTTATTATAGTGTGGATATTTCTGACTATAAATCTTTTGATATTCTTCCAAAGGTAAAAATAGAGGCCGTTGTTAATCTTGCAGGTGTTCTACCTGCGCGTAGCTATGATCCAAGAATGTATATTAGTTCCTTTACTATGGGACAATTGAATGTTCTTGAGTATATGAATTCTATTGGCTGTAAAAAAATAATTTCAGCTCAAACACCTGCAGATTTATGGTATCTTCAAAATACAACAACTCCTATGCCTGCTGATGCTCAAAGAAGTTTTCCTCCTTCAACAGACCATTCTATATATACTATAGCAAAAAATGCTGCCATTGATATTACTGAGTATTATCATAATACTTTTGGCATTTCGCGTTTTATTTTACGCTTCTTTAATGTATATATGTATCACCCTAATCCTTATTATCATGTAGATGGTATTAAAAGAATGATTTCTTTTAGATTGCTTATGGACAGGGCTTCTTCTGGTCAAGATATTGAGGTTTGGGGAGATCCTACTAGAAGCAAAGAAATGTTATACGTAAAGGATTTGACTCAGCTCATACAGAATTGTATTGAATCTTCTTTGCAAGGAGGAATTTACAATGTTGGTAGTTCCAAGCAAATTTCATTAGAAGAGCAGATAGATGGTATAATTGATGTGTTTACGGAAGGAAAAAAATCAAATAAAGTATATCTTCCGGAGAAGCCAAATGCCTTATTTAATCATCTAGATATTTCTAAAACTATAAAAGAATTAGGCTATAGTCCGAAGTATTCTTATATAGATTGGCTTAATGATTTTAAAAAAGAAATGCAGGAAAATCGATTTAAGTTACTTTGGGGAACCAGAAAAGATTACGAAGATTAAGAAAAGTTGCATTTCGGAGAGAAATATGATTAGAAACATATGTTAATGGCGATATGAAAAATAAGTTGCAGATTTCTCAGCGAGGAATTGAAATGCCAGAGTCTCCTATTAGAAAATTGGCACCTTTGGCATATCAGGCCGAAGATAGAGGTATTAAGATTTATCGTCTTAATATAGGTCAACCTGATTTGCCAACTCCACAGAAAGCACTTGATATTCTAAAGAAAATTGATAGAAAAATCTTGGAATACGCCCATCTCAAGGGTATGGTTCCTTGCGCCAAGCGCTTGTGGGGTGTTATGAGCGTTATCAGATTAAGCTCAATGCAGATGAAATCATCATTACTTCTGGCGGATCGTAGGCTGTGCTTTTCGCTTTTATGAGTTGTTTGAATCCTGGTGATGAAATTATCGTTCCAGAGCCGGCTTATGCAAACTTCTATACTGTAGCCAAACTCCCGGTAGATAATGCCGAGAATTTTTGTGCATGGTGTCTTACTGATTTCGTTTATAAGGATGCTGAGACGCCAGAGGGTTGTACTGGTGAAACGGTGATGATGGCGCCTGCTGCCGGTTTTTATTCTAATTCTGATTTAGGAAAAGACCAAGTCCGCTTAGCCTATGTGTTGAAAAAGAAGGATCTTCAAAGAGCGTTGCATATATTAAGTTTGGCTATAATTAAATATAGGGAAGTATTTAAAGGAAATAAAAGTAAGTTTTAAATGCACGAGAATTCATTAAAGAATAAAACAATTAAAGGAGTAGGATGGAGTGCTGTTGATGCCTTTTTAGGTCAGGGAGTAACTTTCATAGTTGGTTTAGTGTTGGCTCGTCTTCTCTCTCCTGATGAATATGGATTAATTGGTATTTGCTTAATCTTTACAACTGTTTTGAATGGAATCGTTGATAGCGGATTTAGTAATGCCTTAATACGAAAGAAAGACGTTACAGATGAAGATTATAATACAATGTTTATAACCAATATGGCAATTAGCATTGTGCTGTATGTGTTCCTTTTTATCTGTGCACCGTTTGTTTCAGATTTCTTTCATCGTGAAGAATTGACAGCATTAGTTAGAGCTACAGGCTTGATACTTTTTTTCAATGCACTATCTATCACGCAAGTTACTATTCTTACAAAGGAAATAAATTTTAAAACCAAAACAAAAGCTTCTTTTGTTTCTGCTATAATTAGTGGTGTGATAGGCATTGTTATGGCTTTTATTGGATTTGGTGTTTGGGCATTGGTTGCTCAGCAACTTTCTAGACAGTTATTATATACTCTATGCCTATGGTTTCTAAATAAGTGGTTTCCAAAATTTACCTTCTATAGGGATAGTTTTAAGTATATGTGGGGGTTCGGTTGGAAACTTTTAGCTAGTGGTATTTTAAATAATGTATGGAATCAGCTTTATCAGGTAGTAATAGGAAGGTTCTATTCTCCATCAACTCTTGGTCATTATACTAGAGCTAATGAATATGCAAGTATATTCTCTTCCAATCTAACATCTATAGTTCAGAGAGTTAGCTATCCTGTGTTGTCAGAAATTCAGGATGACAGGGAACGCATGCTGCTAGGGTATAGGAGAATTATTAAAGTTACAATGTTTGTGACAGTTGTCTGTATGATTTCTCTTGGTGCTGTTGCAGAGCCTTTGATTTATACTCTTATTGGAACAAAATGGCATACTGCAGCAACATTTTTACCTCTAATTTGTATTTCAATGTCGTTGTATCCTTTGCATGCTATTAATCTTAATATTCTTCAGGTCTTAGGAAGAAGTGACATATTTTTATACCTTGAAATTTTGAAGAAAATAGTAGGTTTAATACCTCTTATTATAGGAGTGTTTTATGGAGTTTATTTTATGTTGCTTGCTTCGATTGTAACGGGGGTATTTGGATTGTATCTTAATTCATGGTATACTGGTAAGGCTTTAGGTTATACATATTGGAAGCAGCTTAAGGATATTGCTCCATCATATATGACTGCTTTAATTATTGCTGTTGCAGTTTACTTTTTTAAATTTCTCCCTCTTCAGAATTCTTTAATACTTGTGATTCAGATAGTTGTTGGCTTAGTTGTTGGTTTGGCTTCTAGTGAACTTTTCAAGTTTGAGGAATATTTAGAACTTAAATGTATGTTAATTAAAACAATAAAAAGAAAATGATTAATAATATAGAGAATCCTGAATTTAAAGTTTTTGTTCGGTGTATGACATACAATCAGTCTAAATACATTGTTGAAACTATGAATGGTTTTACAATGCAGCAAACTGATTTTCCATTTGTGTGTTGTATTGTAGATGATTCATCCACGGATGGCGAACAGAAAATAATATCAAAATATTTGAATAAATATTTTGATATGTCTGCTGCTTCTGGTTCATATACTGAAGAAACTGATTATGCTTACATTTTCTTTGCCCAGCATAAAGAAAATAAAAACTGCTATTTTTCTGTGCTTTTTTTGAAGGAAAATCTGTATTCCAAAAAAGAAGAATATAAGAAATTCTCTTATATGTCAAGATGGCGAGATAGCTGTAAATATGAGGCCATTTGCGAGGGAGATGACTATTGGGTAGATTGCGAGAAAATAAAAAGGCAAGCCCATTTTTTAGATAATAATAGCAATTATTCGATGGTGGCCAGTAATTCGTATTTGATTACAGAAGATGGCCAAAACGAAGGCATTCTATTTTCTACTCTTCCTAGTCGAAAAATTACGACGATGCAAGAACTTATCGAAGGACGTAAATTCCATACAGCTTCGGTCTTGTTACGCTTAGAGTTGTGGAAAAAGTCAAGAATAACAAAGTTGCATAAGACGTGGGACACATTTTTATGGTGTTCACTATTAGAGTTTAAACCAATATATTATAGTAATCAAATAACATGTGTTTATCGAAGGGGAAATCAAGGTGTTGTTCAAGGTACAAACAAATTTAATTGGTTGATGATAACTTCAGAGTGGTCTGAAATTTTAATAGAACAATTTTCTCCTAAATATATTAGCAGAGAAATCATATCTAGAATCAAAACAAATGATTTGTTGTTAGGTATCTTCCTGAATTTTAATACATTTTCATATAATCAACAGAAAATATTATGGAAAGAGTATGTTGATTCTTTTTATTGGTGTAACATTGCATCCAATATTAAAAATGTTATCAAGATAATATCAATACTCATTTTACGTTTAATATTGCCTGCTAGAGTTAAATATATAGTTAAAAAACGTTTAACTTTTTCTTAATATGATACAAACGATTTTAGTGTATTTATCAACTATGACTTTAATGTTCTTTCTATGCCATAAATCATATCTCGTTGAGAAAAAAAGCCATAGAAAGAGTTTCCTGTTCTTGTTCTTAGCTATTATAATATTTAGCTTAGTGTTTGGTATGAGATACTATGTTGGTATTGATTATCATAGTTATTTTGACGTTTATGTGAACGATTCGTATGAAATACTTAGATTTGAACCAGGTTTTATGTTTCTGACGATGTTAATTAAAGATACACATGCACATTATGTTGTGTATTTTTTTCTTTTAGCATTTTTGCAACTTTCGTTTTTCTTTTTTTCATTTAGAAAACAGAAATATCTATTGCCTTTTCTTTGTATTATGCTATTTATGACAGGAACCTTTATGTGTGGTTGGATGAATGTTATTCGTCAAACTCTTGCGACAACCATTTTTGTTTTTGCTTCTTCTTTCTTAATTCATAAAGGTTTACGAAATTTAATAATATATTTGTTACTTATCTCATTAGCAATTTCATTTCATTATTCTTCTGCTATATTACTGGTTATTCCTATAATATGGAGATTTAAAGTTGATTGGATATCTTGTAAAAAAGCTCAATATATGATATTGATAATTGCTTTTTTAGGACAATTGCTCGGAATAAATCAATTATTTATGGGAGCGGTTGATTTCTTCGGAGGTTTATTTAGTTGGGATGATTATTTGGACCAAGTTCATGAAGGAGCAACTGTTGGCGCAATTGGTATGTATGATATCTTAACTTTTGTTTTAAATTTACTTGTTGTTTCTTATAGTAGTTCACTCAAGACTTTTTACAGGAAAGATGATTTCTTCCCTTATATTTATAAAGTTGGATTTTTCGGTATAATCGTGTCATACGTTTTTTCTAGTAGTATGTTAATCAGTAGAATGCTTCTATTCTTTAATATATTTCAATTTCCTCTATATGCATATCTATTTTACTATTTTAGTAGATTAATAAAAATAAAACGTTTTCGACACTTGTATCTATATGTTTGGATATATTTTATTTTAGGATTTGTTAGAGTGATGATAGATATGGATTTAAATACTTCTAGGTATGTTTTTTATTTTCAAGATGATTTACATCCTCTGAAGGAAAGATTATTAAATCAAACATTACAAAACGCTCGTCAAAATTAATGTTATGAATGCATTGTCTTTATTTACAAAATTATATGGTGGTTTAAGAAATTATGGAATGCCTTTTTGGGTAATGACACCATTGAGACGCTCTGTTCGCTGTCTTGCAAATTGGTATCTCCCACGTTATTTAGCCAAACCTGTTGCGTCCTCCAATCTATATGATAGTGGAATAATAGTATCTTTAACTTCATTTCCAGCTAGAATTAATAATGTCTGGCAAGTAGTTGAGTGTATGTTAAGACAAACGGTTCATGCAGATAAAATTATCTTGTGGCTTTCTAAAGATCAATTTCCGTCTGATGATAGTATTCCTTTTTCCTTAAAGAAACGTATTAGTGATGTCTTTGAAATACGTATGGTGTCTGGAGATATTCGTTCGCATAAAAAGTATTATTATGCAGCTAAAGAGTTTCCGGATGATATGCTGTTCTTGATAGACGATGATATATATTATCCGAATGATATCTTGGAAAGATCGTTAAAAGCTTTTGTACAACATCCTCATTGTGTTGTTTGTTCTTATGGTAGTCATATAATAGCAGACAGTAAGAGTCTTAGTGCAACTTATGATTTGTGGAAATCAGAATATTCAAATTCAGAGGCTGACAACTTGTTTTTTGGCTCTGGTGGAGGCACTTTGTTTATACCATCAACTTTATTCAAGGATTTAACCAATATCAGTTTAGCTTTAAAATTAACTCCTACAGCTGACGATATATGGCTAAATGCGATGTGTAAATTGAACAGAATGCACTATATAATGCTTTCTCATGGAGAATTACTAACAATTGATAATCCAGATGCACCAACTTTAAGTAAGATAAACAATGGTATGAAACAAAATGATATTCAAATTAAAGCAGTAGAAACTTATTATAAACAAAAAATATTTAAATGAAAAAAGTAAGTCTTGTTTCAATATGTGCTTCCCATTACAGAAAACGAATTTACTTGTTAATGGAAAGGGAATTTAATTGTAATTTTATATTTGGCGTGGACAAATCCACTGTTAAAAGACTTGACACGAATTTGTTTAGCAATGCAATAGAGTTACCTAATAGAAATTTAGGTAATTCTCATTGGTATTATGAAAGTGGTGTAGTAAAAAAGTTGAGTGATTCTGATATCATTGTCAATGATCTTGGAATATTTTGCCTATCTGCATGGAAACTGTTGCTTGTATCCAAGTTTAGAAAACAGAAAGTATATAATTGGGATCATGGATGGTATGGGAGAGAAGGGGTGTTAAAGAAATGGATTAAACGAGCTTATTTTGGACTCGCTGATGGAGCTCTTATCTATGGAAATTATGCAAGAGATTTGATGATTAAGAATGGCTTTAATGGTGAAAAGCTACATGTTATACATAATTCGCTAGACTATGACAGCCAGTTGCTTATAAGAATTCGCTTGAAAGCCACGAATTTGTATTCCTCACATTTTGGAAACAATAACCCTGTGCTATGTTTTATTGGAAGACTAACTCCTGTGAAAAAGCTAGACCAAGTGTTGAAAGCTCTACATTTGCTGAATAAAAATGGGGTCTTTTGTAATCTGGTGTTTATTGGGGATGGATCTGAAATGAATAGTCTTGAAGGACTTGCTCTGTCCTTAGGATTGAATAAACAGGTCTGGTTTTATGGTGCTTGCTATGATGAAGAGACTAATGCCGAACTCATTTATAATGCAGATCTTTGTGTTGCACCTGGTAACATAGGGTTGACTGCTATGCATTCAATGATGTTTGGATGTCCTTGTATTTCTCATAATGATTTCTGCTGGCAGATGCCAGAATTTGAAGCAATTCATGAAGGAGAAACCGGGTGTTTCTTTAAACGAGATGATATTAATTCTTTGGCATCTACTATAAGTAAATGGTTAGAAGAAAAGGGAAATAAACGTCAAGAAGTAAGGGAAGCTTGCTTTAAGGAAATTGATGAGAACTGGAATCCTCATAAACAAATAAAAATAATAAAATCAGTAATATATGGATAGTTTGTATATGACGATTCGCACTATGTTGCGTTCGTGTTATTTATCGGTAGTTGGTACATTTAAGCGTCCTTCACCTTATGTTCATATTCTTAATGGACATATGGTAGACTGGAAACATGATAATGATTCAGATGGCGAACAATTTGGAAAGTTGTTAGCTGAAATGCACAAGTACTGTGACTTTGTCAATTTTGAAGATGCAGTGAGAATGATCCTGAATGGTGAAAAGGTGACCCGCCCAAAAATTGCATTTTCATTTGATGATGGATGGAGAGATTGCTATACACAAATAGCTCCTCAATTGGATAAATATGGTGTAAATGCAATGTTTTTTATAAATCCAAATTTTGCCGATGCAGCTGATAACAATGATGAAGCTTATATTGAAAACTTTACTGTAAATACTACGAAGAGTCCAGGTAAGTTTCCGATGACGTGGAATCAAATTAAAGATTTGCAGAAACGAGGCTATCTGTTTGGTGCTCATACAATGGATCATTATTGTATAAATGACGATAATATTAATGAACTTCAATATCAAATAGGTGACTGCAAAAAAGTTATGGAGGAAAAATTAGGAAAGCCCTGTGAGTATTTTGCATTCCCATATGGCAGGTTGGAGCATGCTAATTCTAATTCTATTGAAATAGCATGTAAATATTACAAATATGTCTTTTCACAAAGCGATCATAAACATTTTTTCTCTTTTGGAGGGAAAGTGATTAATCGCCGCCATTTTGAGCCATTTTGGCCTGTGAAGCATGTCTTTTATTTTTTGAGTTGTAAACGTTCATAACCATGCCGAAACTTCTTATAATAAATGTGACTTGTAACCAAGGGTCAACTGGTAAAATCTCAGAGCAAATTGGAGCCTTAATGAAAAGTGCTGGCTGGGATGTTTATCTTGCCCATGGTGCCAGACGTGTTAATCCTTCAGGGTTAAATACTTTTCAATTTAGCAGTGTAAAAGATGAGTATTTACATTTTGTGAAGAGTCTGTTCTTTGATAGTGATGGATTAGGTTCTATAGTTGCAACTAAAAGATTGGTGAACTACATAAAAGATATTAAACCCGATATTATCCAGTTGCATAATCT
>OBLI01004216.1_pt1 | contig 10443 bp, 10 predicted proteins | sample 1519701 | NCBI WGS metagenome assembly OBLI01 (sample SAMEA3663005, study PRJEB22513) | pig gut metagenome | biome: pig gut; feature: pig-associated habitat; material: faeces | place: France | collected 2012 | reverse complement strand
CTGCGTCGGCGAGGCAGGTGCGCCGGCCTTGGCTTCGGCTCCGATTTCGTGGCCCAGCAGATGCCCCGTCCAAGCAGCGGCGGCGCACAGCATGAGGCACACCACGAGCAGCGAGAGCATTTGCGAGAGCGTTTGCAAGAGTCGGTTCATCCGTTTTTCTTTTGAAGATATTCCCCTTTATATATAATAAGGTATGCGCCGTTCAGCCCTCACGCAGAAAGTCGAAGGCTTCGTCGAGCAGGGTGCGCGGCACTTGCTGGTCGAGTTGCACCTGCCCTATGCCGCCGAGCAGGGTGAAGCGAATGGTGCCGCTCACATTCTTCTTGTCGTGCAGCATGAGTGCGTGCAGGGCGTCGTAGTCCTTGCAACTGAAGGCAAAGGGGCCGTAGGTGTGGCGAATGAAGGCCACCGTCTGGCGCATCTGCGTGGTGGGGAAACCCGTGAGCGCGGCGCTGAGGTAGAGTTCGCACACCAAGCCCCAGGCCACCGCGTAGCCGTGGAGCACGGGTGTGTGCCGCTCCAGCGCCAGACTCTCGAATGCGTGCCCCACGGTGTGCCCCAGGTTCAGCGCCTTGCGCAGACCATGTTCGTGCGGGTCCTCCTGCACAATGCGGCGCTTCACCTCAATGCTTTGCCGCACCATGTGCTGCAGGGCCGCGTAGTTGGGCTGGGCGAGGTCGAAGGCCACGTGCTCGGCCCACATGGCCTCGTCGCTCAGCAAGGCGTGCTTCAGCATTTCGGCGTAGCCAGAACGCAGGTTTTCGCTGTCGAGGGTTTGCAGGAAGGCGGTGTCGATGCACACCGCGTCGCTCTCGGCAAAGGCGCCGATTTCATTTTTCAACCCCTCGAAATTGATGCCCGTTTTGCCTCCCACCGCCGCGTCGACCATGCTCAGCAGCGTGGTGGGCACGTGCAGAAAGCGTATGCCGCGCTTGAAGGTGGCCGCGGCAAAACCGCCCAGGTCTGTCACCATGCCGCCGCCCAGGTTCACCAGCATGCTGTGGCGCGAGGCGCCGCCCTGGCTCAAGGCGTGCCACACCTGCTGCAGCGTGCCGATGTGCTTGTGCTCGTCGGTGGGAGGTATGACGATGTCGGTAACCCCGAGTTCGTCGAGGCACGATGCCAGCAGGGGGCGGCACAGGCGGTGTGTGGTTTCGTCGGTGAGCAGGAAGATGCGGTCGGCCCTGCTCTCGCGGCACAGGCGCAGCACGTCGGGCTGGCAGGGTGAGGTGAAAAGAATTTGTTGCATGGCGTGGGGAGTGTGGTGGTGTGCTATGATTGGCTTGCTATGCCCTCGAAAGCCTCGATGGCTTGGCGGAACTCGGCGGGGATGTCGGCGCTCTGCTTGGTGCGCTGGTTGAAGCACACCATCACCGTGGCGCAGCGGCACACCTCGAGCCCCGTGGCGCGGTTGATGGCGCGCTGCTGGAGCGTGAAACTTTTGTGCCCCAGGTGCGACACGCGGGTTTCCACCACAATGTCGTCGCCATGAAAGATGGGGATGATGAAGTCGGCGTTGATGTTGGCAATCACGGGCACCACCTCCGACGTGCGGTAGTTCACTCGCAGCACATGCATCAGGTAGTCCTGCTTGCCCAGGTCGTAGTAGGCAAAGTAAGCGTTGTTGTTGACGTGCCCATACTGGTCAACGTCATTAAAGCGTATCTGCACAGGCATGCTGTGTTTGTACACAGGAGTTTCTTTAGGTTCGTCCATAGGGTTCTTTTCATTCAAGGTGTTGAAGCCGAGGCCGCGCGCTTAGCCGAAGATGTCGTGCGCCAACGCCGCCAGTTTGCGACGGTTGGGCACGTGCCGCAGCGTATCCTCGTCGAGGCGGCAAAGGTCGCGCAGGGCGTAGATGCCCTCCTCCTCGTCGGTGGTGTGCCGCCCCGCGGGAGCAAACAGGTGGTTGCGGGCGTCCACAATGCGCAGGGCAGCGGTGCCCGGCTCGTCGGCCAGTCCGTCGCGCTCCAGCATGTCGCCTACGTAGGCGGCCAGCGCATCCATAAATTCGGCTTTTTCGTCAAACATGTGGTTGGGGTATCGTATGCTGCGTTTCGTTGCCCCGCACAGCTCAGCGGGCTGCCCGTGTGGCGTGGCGGAAACGCAGGGTGGCTTGTGCTCGGGGCGTGGTGCTCCGCTGCGCAAAGGTAAGAAAAATGCCTTAGGTAACACCCGTAGTGCAAGTGAAATGGCCGCCTGGCCTCGCTTTGCTTCCTTATATATATAGGGGGGGCTTCGGAGGGGAAAGGGGCAGGATAAATGCAGGCGCAGCCTTGGCCATCATGCATTTCCGTGCTATTTTTGCATGCCTGTCGCGTCACATCCCCCTCGCATGCAAGCCGCGGGATGGCTGCCGCGATGGGAAGCGTTTGGCTTTCTGCCTTTCTGCTGCTATTTTTTCTACTGAACTGCCACTATTTACGACCAACTCACTATGGGACTCTTTTCCTCACTCTTTGGCTCGGGACAGCCGAGCGACGAATGCAAGTTTGAAACCCTGCGCGACGACGGTGTACGCGCCATGCAGATGGGCGAACTGCCCTATGCCGAGAAATGCCTCGTGGCGGCCCGCGCCCTGCGCTCCGACAGCCGCGTCACGGCCCTGCTGGCCGAGGTGTATCTGCGTCAGCGGCGCTTCGAGGCTGCCCTGCCGCTGCTCGAGGCTTATCTGCGCGACGAGCCCGACAACCTGCACGCCCTCCTGCTGATGGCACAGGCGCAGGGCGAGACGGGTGACTATGCCGGCGAGCAGCAAACGTGCGAACGCATGAAGGCGCTGCAGCCCGACGAGCCCGCAGTGCTCTACTGCTGCGGCGAGGCTGAGCACGGACTGGGCAACGACCTCGCGGCCATTGCTTGCCTCACGCAGTGCCTTGCGCTGAAGGAGGATTTTGCCCAAGCACGTTTGCTTCGTGCCCGTGTGCTGCAGAATATGGGGCAGCACGCCGAGGTGCTGGCCGATGCCGAGGCGCTCATGGCACTCGACCCCGAGGAGGAAACCTACCGCATGCTGCATGCACAAACCTGCGCCGCACTGGGACGCACCGACGAGGCCGTGGCCGACTGCGAGGCCGTGCGTGCCCAGAACCCCTTTGCGCAGGAGGCAGTGCTCCTGCTGGGCGCACTCTACGAGCAGGCCACGCAGTGGGACAAGGCGCTGGCGCTCTACGACGAGGCCATCGACCTGCAGCCCGACTTTGCGGCGGCCTACAAGGCTCGCGGCGGCGTGAAGCACCACCTGAAGGATGAGGCGGGCGCGGCCGAAGACCTGAAGCAGGCTCTCACGCTGGCACCCGAAAAGGCCGCGGAGATTGACGGCTCCTACACAAACGTGGAGAACGAAATGAATGCCCGCTACCGCCAGATGAACCCCTACGGATTCTAACGGGCAGCGCAGGCATCAATTTCCTTTGCCGAACGGACCCTCAGGCAAGCGCCTGCAGACGGCGCCATTCGCCCTCGAAGTTGGGCGTGAAAAAGTCCGTGCCAAGGCGGGCTTCAATTTCGGCTACTGTGAAGAAGCGGCCGCCGTCGAGTTCGGACGTGGGTGCGGGCGGCACGTCGGTCACCGTGCGGAACACGTGCACCAGTTCACGTTCGCGTTCGCTTTCAAACAGATATTGGGTGAGGAACTCGGGTTCAAAGTCAGTGAGCCCGAGTTCTTCTTTTACCTCGCGGCGCAGGGCTGTGGCTATGTCTTCGCCCAAGTCTACGTGACCGCCTACGGCCGTGTCCCATTTGTCGGGCTGTATGTCCTTCCATGCGGGGCGGTGCTGCAGGTAAAGTTCGCCGCGCGAGTTCCACACATGCAGATGCACCACGGGATGTAGCAGTTTGGCGCCGCCGTGGCACTCGCCGCGCGTGGCCTTGCCCACCACGTGGCCGTCAGCATCCACCAGCGGCAGCCACTCGTTTTGGTTGTCTTTCATTTTTTATTAAGGAATAAGGATGGAACTGTCGCCGTAACTCAGGAAACGGAAGTCGTGGTCGAGCGCGTAGCGGTAGATGCGCCGCCAGTCATCGCCTACAAAGGCCGACACGAGTAGCAGCAATGTGCTCTGCGGCTGGTGGAAGTTGGTGACGATGGCGCGCACAATGTGGTAGTCGTAGCCCGGCGCAATGATGATTTGCGTGGAAGCATGCAGCACGGGAAGCGCGTGGGCATCCATGTAGTGCTGCACGGCTTGCAAGGCCTCGCAAGTGGTGAGTTTCGCGTCGTGCCGGGCAGCATATTCGTAGGGCATCCATTGCGGCACGTGCAGGTCGTCGGGGGCGAGTTGCGGGTTGCTGTGCACCAGTACGCCGAGGTAGTACAGGCTCTCCAACGTGCGCACCGACGTGGTGCCCACAGCTGTGCAGTGACCGCCATGTGCCAGCAGTGCAGCCACACTCTCGCGGCGCACAGCCACCCACTCGGCATGCATAGTGTGTCCGCCTATCTCCTCGCTCTTCACGGGCTTGAAAGTGCCAGCCCCCACGTGCAGCGTGATTTCATTCCGCTCCACACCACGGGCATCGAGGGCATCGAGCACGCGCTGGGTGAAGTGGAGGCCAGCCGTGGGAGCTGCCACCGACCCTTTCACCTTGCTGTAAACCGTCTGGTAGGTGGTTTTGTCGGCCTCCTCCGTGTCGCGGTTCAGGTAGGGCGGAATGGGCAGTTCGCCAATGGCATCGAGAATGTCGGCAAAGGTTACGCCGTCATCGCCCCAGTCGAACACTACCTCGTGTCCCGTGCCGCTCAGCCCCAGCCGTTCGGCCGTGAGCAGCAGCGTGCGGTGGCCCACCTGCACAGGCTGTTCCAGGCGTCCCTCCTTCCACTTTTTCAGGTTGCCGATGAGGCATGTCCACGTCACACGGCGCGTGGTGGCAAAGTTCACCTGGTAGTCGTGGGGCGTGTGCGGTTCGAGGCAGAACACCTCGATGAGTGCGCCTGTGGCCTTGTGAAAATGCAGACGTGCCTGAATGACCTTCGTGTTGTTGAAAACCATCAGTTCGCCGGCGGGCACCAGCGAGGGCAGGTCGCAGAAGCACCCTTCGCTCACCTCTCCATGACGGTAGATGAGGAGTTTCGACTCGTCGCGCTGCGCCTTGGGATATTTGGCAATGCGCTCGTCGGGCAGGGGATAGTTGTAGTCGGCGATACGCAGATGTTGGGGGGCGTCGTGAAGCATGTAGTTGTGATTTAGGAAATGCAAAGGTACGAAAAGCGCGCATTTATACGAAGCCGAAAAGTGGGGCGTGTGGCAAAGCCTGTTTTTCTTTTTTTTCTTGTTGCCTTCGAGGCTACAGCTCAATAGGGCGTTTCCACCATTCAGCCTGATGCCAACGGCCTCTCACCCCTTTCTTACCACAAAGCCTCCGGAGCACGTGCTTCGGAGGCTTTGTGGTAAGAAGGGGGTAGCGGTTAACTGATGCGCTTCACCATTTCGCGGAAGATGTCGGCCATAAGGGGCTGCACGGCGTCGGCGGCGCGCTGCACCTCTTCGTGGCTCACTTCCACTATCTGTCCCTCTACGCCGAGGTCGGTGATGATGCTCACGCCGAACACGCGGATGCCGCAGTGGCGGGCCACAATCACCTCGGGTACGGTGCTCATGCCCACGGCGTCGCCGCCCAGAATGTGGTACATCTTATATTCGGCCGGCGTTTCGTAGGTGGGTCCTTGCGTGGCGAGGTACACGCCCTCCACTGTGCGAATGCCCTTTTCCTTCGCTATGCTGCGGGCCATGGCCAGAAACTCGTGGTCGTAGGCTTCGTGCATGTCAAGGAAGCGGGGACCTACGGGCAGGTTCGGGCCGTGCAGCGGATGCTCGGGCATGAAGTTGATGTGGTCGGTGATGAGCATGAGGTCGCCAATGCGGAATGTGGGGTTCATGCCGCCCGCGGCGTTGCTCACGAAGAGGTTCTTGATGCCCAGTTCGTGCATGACGCGAATGGGGAAGGTCACCTGCTTCATGTCGTAGCCTTCGTAGTAGTGAAAGCGTCCCTGCATGGCCATCACGTCCTTGCCGCCCAGACGGCCGAAGAGGAGCTGGCCGCTGTGTCCCTCCACGGTGCTCACGGGAAAGTTGGGAATGTCGCTATAGGGCATGGCGTCCACTATTTCTATTTCGTTGGCCAGATGTCCCAGTCCTGTGCCTAACACGATGGCGGTGGTGGGACGGAGCGCGGTGTGGGCTTTAATCCATTCCGCGGTTTCTTTGATTTTGCTGAACATAGTTGATGATATGTTGGGTGAAAATTTCGTTGGGTGAAATGTCAACGGCGATGGGCTGCACGTAGAGGTGTGCCAGCAGTGCGGGCAGCAAGTGTGCTTCGATGTCCGCCAGTCGTGCCGCGTCCTTCTGCGTGGTGAGCACCACGGCGCAGCCCTTTGCGGCGAGTGCTTCGTAGCGGGCGTTGATGGTGGCGGCGTCGGCCGCACTGAAGCGGTGATGGTCGGGAAAATGCAACTCCTCGATGCTCACCTGGCCGCCTTGCGCCACGTGGGCTTTGAGCGGGGCAGGGTTGGCAATGCCTGTGAGCAGCAGCACGTGCTCTGCCACGGGCATGTCGACGGCCTGAGCAGCCTGCGGGGCGTAGGCGTAAGGTTGGCCGTAGCCGATGCGGCTGTGAAAGAGCTGCTGGTGAGGCAGCAGGGGTAGGGCAGGCTGCTGCCCGGGGCTGCACTTCGTCACCACGATGAGGTCGGCGCGCCGTGCGGCCGAGGCCGGTTCGCGCAGTCTGCCCCATGGCAGCAGGTGGTCGTGGGTGTAGAGGCGTGCGGCGTCGGTCAGGAGCACTTGCAGCCCCGGTTGCACGTAGCGGTGCTGATAGGCATCGTCGAGCACCACCACCTCCACCTCAGGGCAGGCCAGTCGGAGCATCTTGATGCCCTTCACGCGGTCCTCGCACACCGCCACCCGAGCAAAGGGGCAGTTGCGTGCCACCTGCAGGGGTTCGTCGCCCACCTCGTCGGCACGTGCTGCCGCGCTGGCCATCACGAAGCCCCTTGTGCGGCGGCCATAGCCCCTTGAGAGCATGGCCACGCGGTAGCCTCTGGCATGCAGCAGTCGCAGCACAAACTCCACGTGCGGCGTTTTGCCCGTGCCGCCCACCGCCAGGTTGCCTATGCCTATCACGGGCAGGTCGAAGCGCGTCTGGGGTAGCCAGCCCAGGTCAAACAGGCGGTTGCGCACCCATACCGCCGCGCCGAAGAGCCACGACAGCGGGGCCAGCAGCGAGAGCAGTGCCCGTTTCATCATTTGAAGTTGGGTTCAAACATGATGCGTGCCTGCACCGAGGGCTTGCCGTCGTAGGAGGTGGCGAACACCAGCGGACGGTAGTACACGCCGAGCAGCGTGCGCACCTTGCGCTGCATGTAGTCGTCGCCCGAGGCTTTGTCGAGCAGGTTGTCCATCCACGAGGCCTTGGCGGGATAGGCAGCCACGGTGTAGTCCTTCACCTTGGCGCGGCGTGCGGCTTCGGCTACGGCATCGTCCAGCGTTCCGAGTTTGTCCACCAGTTTGATGCGCAGAGCCTGGTTACCCGTCCACACGCGGCCTTGGGCAATGGCGTCCACCTGCTCCGTCTTCATGCCGCGTCCGTCGGCCACACGTTTCAGGAAGAGGGCGTAGCCGCGGTTGATGTGGTTCTGCATGGCCTGGCTCTCTTCGGCATTGAAGGGGCGGCCTGTAGCGCCGAAGTCCGACGACGCGTTTGTCTTCACCACGTCGAAGTGCAGACCCAGTTTGTCGGTCAGCAGCCCCGTGGCGTCAGGTATCATGCCGAAGATGCCGATGCTGCCCGTCAGCGTGCCGGGTTCGGCAAAGATGTAGTCAGCGCCGCACGACATGTAGTAGCCGCCCGATGCGGCCATGCCGCTCATCGACACCACCACGGGCTTCTTGGCCTTGAGCAGCTGTATGGCGTGCCACATCTGTTCGGATGCGTAAGCACTGCCGCCGCCCGAGTTGATGCGTAGCACCACGGCTTTCACATCGTCGTCGTTGGCCAGTTTGTCCAGGTCGCTCACCACCTTCGATCCCACGATTTCCGATTCGCTGCCACCGAAGGGATTCGACGTAGCCTCGTCTACAATGCTGCCCTGAGCGTAGTACACGGCCACCTGTTCCTTGGCCTTGCCCGGTTCGTAGAGTCGGGCCATCTCAGCAGCCTCCACCAGTTTCACCTCGTCCTCGCCTGTGAGCGAGCGGAGTTTGGCGCGCACGCCGTCAATGTAGGAGAGCGAGTCCACCAGGTGGTTCTTCACGTGTACCTCGGCGGCAGCCAGTGTCACGTAGCGGTCGGCCATGGCGTTGAGCGAGTCCACGTGCACCTTGCGCGAGGCCGACACGTCGTGGCAGATGCACTGCCAGATGTCGCTGATGTAAGCCTGCACCTGTTCGCGGTTGGCGTCGCTCATTTGTGTGAGGATATAAGGCTCCACGGCACTCTTGTAGGTGCCCACCTTGAACACCTGCATTTTCACGCCCAGTTTTTCAAGCAAGTCCTTGAAGAAGATGGGCTGTGCGGCAATGCCGTGCCAGTCCACAATGCCCGAGGGGTTGCAATACACCTTGTCGGCCACCGAGGCTATGTAGTAGGCACTCTGCATGTAGGAGTCGGCGTAGGCAATGATGAACTTCTTGCTCTGCTTGAAGTCGAGCAGAGCCTTGCGCAGTTCCTGCAGCGTGGCAAAGTCGGCGCTGAGCGTGCCGCCGTCCAGGTAGATGCCCTTCACGTCGTCGTTGTCCTTGGCCACCTTGATGGCAGCCAGCAGGTCGTCGAGTCCTTGCGTCTGCATCTCGTCTTTGCCCATGAAGGCGGCAAAGGGATCCTCGGCGCAGCGTTCCTCAATGGAGCCGTTGAGCGAGATGTGGAGCACGCTGTTGTCCTCGAGTGTGGGTTTCTGACTGCCCGCGGCAGCCACCGTAATCATCATCATGAGGCTGCTTATAAAAGCAAATATCCCCAGACACAGTATGCCGGCGATGGTGGCCAGCATGTACTTCAAAAAGTCTTTCATAAAATGCAATGGTGTTAGTGACGCCGCAGCCAGCTGTGGGGGTGTGCGGCATGGAGTGAATGAATGCTGTGGATGTGGTGGTCAGAAAGGCTATGCTGGTTTGACGTGCCGTAGACCGTGTTTGCTACGCGCAATCTTTACAAATCAATGCACACCTCCACGGGGCAGTGATCCGAACCCATCACTTCGTTGTGTATGGCGGCATGCTGCAGACGGGGCTCCAGTGCCTGACTCGTGAGGAAGTAGTCGATGCGCCAGCCCGCGTTCTTCTCACGTGCCCTGAAGCGGTACGACCACCAGGAGTAGGCGCCCTCCAGCGTGGGGTTGAAAAAGCGGAACGTGTCGGTAAATCCTGCGCCGAGCAGGGCGGTGAACTTGGCGCGTTCCTCGTCGGTAAAGCCCGCATTACGGCGGTTCGTCTTCGGGTTTTTCAGGTCAATTTCCTGATGCGCCACGTTCAGGTCGCCGCACACCACCACAGGCTTTTCGGCATCGAGCTTTTGCAGATATTCCCTGAAGGCATCGTCCCACTGCATGCGGTAGTCCAGGCGGCGCAGCCCGTCCTGCGAGTTAGGTGTGTAGACGGTGACGAGAAAGAACGAGGGCATTTCGAGCGTAATGACGCGTCCCTCGGTGTCGTGCTCTTCCAGGCCCAAACCGTAGCGCACACTCAGTGGATTGTGGCGTGTAAAGATGGCCGTGCCCGAGTATCCCTTTTTCTCGGCATAGTTCCAGTATGACTGGTAGCCCTCAAAGGCCAGGTCGAGTTGGCCCGCTTGCATTTTCGTTTCCTGCAGGCAGAAGAAGTCGGCATCGAGTGCCTTGAAGGCATCGGCAAAGCCCTTGCCCATGCAGGCACGCAGACCGTTGACGTTCCAGGAGATGAATTTCATAGAGGTGTGATGAATGAAGGTGGGTAAACTTCGTTCCACCTTTTCTTGCCATGGCATCGCTCAAAGTTTGTCCACATGGGGCGAGCTCATTGGGCTTGACGAAAAGGGATGAATCATTCCCACCGTATAATAAGAAAGGAGCGGACTGCGGTGGTCCGTCCCCAGTGGTGGCGTGCATGGCCAGCCGCGTGCACTGCATGGCAGCAGCGGTGCGTGGCGCATGCGTGTGAATGTGCAAACTTAGGGATTTCCTGCGAAGTGTAAAAGGTTTGCCCTGCCAAATCATTTGGCTTCGCGAGAAAAGGTCGGATGCCATCCGGCGGCGTACGATTTACGTAGCCTCCCGATGTCCCCCGTCCCCCGCCTCGCCGACACAGATGCCGTGAAGAAAAACTCGTACGGGGTGAAGATAATACTTCACGGCATCTACTTCCTGCGGGGTGGTGGACGGGAAAAAGGAGATGCTACGTAAAAAATGTCACGTAGTACGTAAAAAAAATCACGTCGTTCGTAAACTTTTTTACGTAGCATCTATTTTCG
>OBLI01004215.1_pt1 | contig 10443 bp, 8 predicted proteins | sample 1519701 | NCBI WGS metagenome assembly OBLI01 (sample SAMEA3663005, study PRJEB22513) | pig gut metagenome | biome: pig gut; feature: pig-associated habitat; material: faeces | place: France | collected 2012 | reverse complement strand
TGATTGTATTTAAGGTAACAGGAAACGATAAGAGAAAGGGGTAATGAACTATGGCAAAGATGAGCAATGATACAAAAAAGGGCATGGGAATTCACGCCCGTAGACTTCTGGCATATATCGTACTGACGATTGTTTCCTTCTTCTGCCTGTTCTGGTTCTACGTTATGTTTATTAACGCTACCCGCTCAAATGGAGAATTACAGTCCGGATTTACGGCAATTCCGAGTACGCATTTGCTTGAAAACTGGAACAATCTGGTAAAGGGAACTCTGCCGATTTGGTCCGGCATGATCAACAGTCTGATCATTTCGGCCTGTGCGGCAGTACTTTGTACCTATTTTTCAACAATGACCGCATATGCGATTCATGCATACGAGTTTAAGTTAAAGAAGTATATTTATCCGTTTATCCTGATGATCATGATGATTCCGACACAGGTTACTGCACTAGGATTCATCAAACTTGTCAATGGAATGCATCTGATGGACAGCTTTCTTCCATTGATTGTTCCATCTATTGCAGCTCCGGTTGTGTTCTTCTACATGAAGCAGTATATGGAGAGTGCATTACCGATGGCACTGATTGAGGCAGCACGAATCGACGGAGCCGGTGAGTTTTATACGTTCAACCGAATTGTTGTTCCATTGATGAAACCGGCGATCGCAGTACAGGCAATCTTCACATTTGTAAGCAACTGGAATAATTATTTTACTCCGGCGCTGATCTTACATAATGACAAGAAGAAAACGCTTCCAATCCTGATCGCACAGTTACGTGCCGCAGACTGGCTGAAGTTTGATATGGGTCAGGTTTATGTGATGATCACATTTTCCATCTTGCCAGTCATTATTGTATATTTGATTTTATCCAAGCACATTGTTCAGGGTATCGCCTTAGGCAGTGTGAAGGGATAAATATAGACCAAGTAACTTTTTTATTTGGCTCTCCCTAAAACATAAGAGAAGTAGATTCATGAATGCTTGCATGACCGGAACTGCTTCTCTTATTTCTTTTACAAAATGTTTATAATGATAGTCGAAATGGGGCGCCGGACAGGGGTTACAAAGTAAAAATGAGAAAGAAGGAGAAGAGGGTTCTATGAAAAAAGGGGTTTTCAAGAGAACAGGAGCACTTGTGCTTGCAGCTTCGCTTGCGATCAGCATGGCGCAGGTTCCGGTGTATGGTGCAACGACCAAAGACAAAGCAGAGACCGTTACCGTAACGAGTCAGAAGGCGCTGAATCAGGCACTCAAAGCTGCAAAGGGAAAGAAAGCGTATTCGATTGTTATTAAGGCAAAATCGTCAAAAGACGGTAAAGCAACCGCTATAAAGATTCCGAAGGGAAACTACAAAAATATCACAATCACAGTAAAAGGGAATAAAGTAAAGATTACCAATAATGCAACGCTTAAGACCATCGTTTTGGATTGCAAAGGTGCTGTTTCCGTAGCGAATAACGGAAAGGTTACCAATATAAATGTCAAGAATGCCAAAAGTGTAAATTTGACCGGAGATTCCAAAAAAGAAGTAAAAGTGAACGTTTCTGCAAAGGATACTACGATTACAACCGAAATCAAGGTGAAGATTACCTGTTCCGGTAAAAATGAGAATGTCACTGTCAACAATAAGTCCGGTGCCACAATCAGGATTACCGATGCAGACGGTAATACAACGAAGGTAAAAGACGGACAGAAGAGTCAGGTCGAGACAAAGACCGATGACAAGAAAGAGGATACAAAGGACGATCAGAATAAGACAGACGACAAGAAGGATGATCAGAACAAGACCGATGATAAGAAGGACAACAACAATTCCTCCGGTGGTTCCGTCACTCCGGCTCTGTCAGGTATGACGGAGGCAGATCTTTTAAAGCAGGGATATACGCTGAAGTGGTCGGATGATTTCAACGGAACCGAATTGAATCGCGAGGACTGGAATGTGGAAACACACAAAAAAGGCTGGGTAAACGATGAGTTGCAGGCATATGTTGATTCTACGGATAATATCAAGGTTCAGGATGGAAACCTTGTAATCCAGCCAATCAAGACGGTTGATCAAGACGGCAATGCGTCCTATACATCCGGTCGTATAAATACACAGGGTAAGCATGATTTCAAGTACGGATATTTTGAGTGCCGCGCAAAGGTACCGACCGGAAAGGGATACTTACCGGCATTCTGGATGATGCCTACCGATGAGAATTTGTATGGACAGTGGCCAAAATGCGGTGAGATCGACATCATGGAGGTAATGGGACAGGAGACCAATAAGGCGTACGGAACGATCCACTACGGAGAGCCTCATGACCAAAGCCAGGGAACTTACTCTGTATCCGTTGCAAATAACTTTGCGGACAGCTACCATACCTATGCGGTAGACTGGGAGCCTGGCAAAATTACATGGTATGTTGATGGTATCAAGTATCATGAAGAATCCGATTGGTTTTCCGCAAAAAGCGGACAGGGCACGGTTGCTTATCCTGCACCGTTTGATCAGCCATTCTACATGATCTTAAACCTTGCGGTCGGCGGAAGCTGGGTCGGATATCCGGATAAATCTACAACGTATGAAGATCAGCAGTTTGCGATCGATTATGTCAAGGTATATCAGAAAGACAGCTACGATGAGAATGTAACAAAACCAATCAAAAATGTGGTTTTAAGAGAGCCGGATGGATCCGGAAACTATATCAACAATGGTGATTTCTCCGTTGCAGAGGATCTGACCGATGATGTAAACTGGAAGTTCCTTACTGCGCAGGATGGAGAAGGATCCGCAGAGATTAAAGATAAGCAGATTGTAATTTCTACCACAAAAGCAGGAAATGCGGACTACAGTATCCAGCTGGTACAGCCGAATGTGCCGCTGAAAAAAGGCGGAACGTATAAAGTAACCTTTGATGCGTATGCGGATGTAACACGCACGATGATGGCCGATATCTCCGGTCCGGATCACAACTACACACGTTACCTGAGTGATACCAAATTAGACTTAGGAACAGAGAAGAAAAACTATTCCCTTGAATTTCAGATGACAAGTGACAGTGATGCCAATGGACGTCTTGAATTTAATCTGGGTAACACCGCTTCAACAGCAACCGTCTATATTTCCAATGTCCGTGTTGCAAAAACAAAAGATGGGGAAATTAAGGAGGATACGACAAAGAAGGCACTTGCGGACGGCAATTATGTCTACAACGGTTCATTCCAGGAAGGAACCGGAACTGTACTTGTCGGACAGAGTGATCTTGCGTTAGGGGCAGGTTCGGATTATGAACTCAGCTTTACGGCACAGGCAGATGAAGCGAAAACAATGACGGTTACCGTTGCGGGCGAGACATATACCTTTGCCCTTACATTCTCAGGATTTGAGACATACTGCTACACAAGAAATTGTGCGGCAGCACTTTTTTTGCGTGCAAATATTGTGTAGAGAGGTTATAATGAAAACAAGGAGTTGACGAAAGTAAAGTATGAAGGGATATACTTTGTAGATATAGAGGTGTATATGAGGAAGATAGCAATTGTTGCCGACGGATGGCGAAGATTTATCAATTATGACTGGATCTGTGGATGTCGCAGATACATAAGTGAACATCATCTTGACGCTGAAATATATATGTTTAATTCGTTCGGCAATTTCAGCAAAGACGAGAAGTATAATGACGGAGAATATAACATTTTTTCGCTGCCGGATTTCAATGAGTTTGACGGTATTATTCTGGAGATTACGAATGTTACCAAACGAAAGAATTCCAATCGAATCATTGAACCGATTAAAAAGTCCGGTGTTCCGGCGGTGTCGCTTCTCGAGAAAGTTCCGGGGTTGTACCATGCCGGAGTGGATAATTATTCGGCGATGAAAGAACTTGTCGAGCATCTGGTTGATGCGCATGGATGCCGCAAGATTAATTACATCGGAGGACCGCAGTATGTCAGCGAGAATCATGATCGCCTGCAGGCGTATACGGATGTCCTGCAAAAACATGGGATTCTTGTTGAGCCGGATCGCATTTTGCACAGGGATTATGAAGTGATGACAGGGGCATGGGCATTTGATCAATTTCAGGAGATGGGACAGAATGTTGACGCGTTTGTCTGTGCGAATGATAACATTGCGGTGGGAGTGTGCCATAGAGCTGAGGAATTAGGCTTTCATGTGCCGGACGATTTCCTGGTTACCGGATTTGATGATTTTGATAAAGCTTCTTATTATAAACCGAGGATTACAACGGTGTCGTATATCCGGGAGGATGTTGCGTATGCGGCAATGGAACTGTTGGATCATATATGGCAGGGAGAAAATGTCGTAGAGAGTTATTACGCACCTTCACATGCTGTGTATCAGGCAAGCTGTGGCTGCAAATCCAAGCATCCGAAGAAGCGTAGCCAGTATGTGGTCAACCATATTTTCCAGGAAGTGTGGGAGTCCGATCTACACAATGAACTGATGGAATTGAAGAGAGGATTGTTGGAGTGCTCAAGTTATGAGCAGATGGCGCAGTGTCTTGCCAAATGTCTTTCCGGTCTTCGTTGTGAAGAAATGTATGTCTATATGAATACCGATCTTGTGGAAGCGCAGAAGATTGATGTGGTGCAGGACAAAGAGGAAAATTATATTGCAGAAGGATATCCGGATGATATGATGTTACTTTTTGCACATAAAGATGGTGTTTTTTCCGGAGACATCAAGAAGAATGCAAAGGAACTGGTTCCGGAAATGTGGGATAAGAAAACGAACGGATTCCATCTGTTTCTGCCGATTCATTTCCGTGAGCGTGAGGTCGGGTATCTGGTACTTGGCAATTGCGATTATATGCTGGATAACCAGTTTGTCTTTGACTCTCTGAGTACGTTTTCGGAGGCTTTGGAATATCTGCATGGCAAGATTGTACTCCGTCGTGCGAACAATAAATTGTCTAAATTATATATCTTGGATTCTTTGACGGGATTGTATAACCGTATGGCGTATAATGAACTGGCGGAGCCTTTGTTTGAAAAGTGTAAAGCAGAAAATACGCCGGTTATGATTATGTTTATTGATGCGGATCATTTGAAATATATCAATGATGAATTCGGACATGATATGGGTAATATCGCAATTAAGGGAATTGCGGATGCAATCCGTGAAAGTTGTCCTTCGGATGCAGTTGCGATGCGTTACGGAGGGGATGAGTTTGTGACGATTTTGCCGAATTTTAATGATGATAAAGCGGAGCAGTTATATGAAGCGTTCCCAAAGAAACTGCAGCAGATCGCACAGGGATATAATGTGGAATTCCCAATCGAAGCGAGTATCGGCTATATTGTGGTTTCTGATTTTGCCAAACCTTTTAATGATTATATCAATGAGGCTGATGAAAAAATGTATGCGCATAAGAAGGCACGCAGGGTGGAGCGTCAGTAATTTAATGTGTACAGTATTGAAAGACCGGTATCGATAAATCTGTGAAATAAGGTAACATCTCCCGATTTTTCGGGGGATGTTTTTTTCGTATTAATATGATAAGATAAGGATACAGTAAATGTGTCAGCCCTTTGCCGAAGGCGTCTTAAAATGGGCTGATGTTTCCGGAAAGAGAGTAGAAAAATGAGAAAGCGTATAATTTCACTGATGCTCGCAGCAGTGCTTACACTGTCTCTTGCAGCATGCGGATCAAAGGATACAAAGGAACAGGATGCATACCGTCAGTACGGAATTAATTGTCTGGAAATCGGTAAGTACGATGAGGCAATTCAGGCGTTTCAGAATGCATTGGACCAGTCTTTGGGGAAAGTCGGTGAGAAGGAGATCGATATCTGCTTTTATAAAGCAGAGGCACAGGCGCTAAACGGTGCGACGAAGGATGCTTTGGAGACATATAATGCAATCATTGATTATAACAAGGACGGACGGGCATACTATCTAAGAGGCAATCTGTATTTTGATATGGGAGACCAGGAAAAGGCGCTCGCCGATTATGAGAGTGCGGTCAAAGAAGATAAGAAGGATTATGAAATCTACATTGGCATTTATCAATCCATGAATCAGCATGGTTTGGGACAGGATGGACAAAAATATTTGAATGCCGCGCTTGAAATCAAAGGAAGCAAGGCTGAAGATATGCTATATAAGGGGCGTATCAGTTATTTCCTTGGTGACTATAAGACGGCACAGACAGATCTTGAGAAGGCAAAAAAGGATGGCCTTGCACAGGCTTCTTATTATCTCGCGCAGACGTATAAGGCGAACGGAGAGACCGATAAAGCGGATAAATGTGTGAAAGAATATCTGGACAGCGGAGTAGCAACTTCTTATGAATTATATGATCTTGGTGCGGAAGAGATGGGAGAGGGCAATTACACGGAGGCCTTAACTTACTTTAATGCAGGACTTGCCTTAGAGAAGGTCCCGAACAAGCAGAATCTGATGAAGAGCGCAATTTCAGCGTATGAGTACAGTGGCGATTTTACATCGGCGAAGACGATGCTTGCGGATTATCTGGAACAGTATCCATCGGATGAAGATGCACAGAAGGAAAGTACATTTTTGGAGACGAGATAATGGCACAAACCTATGAAAACGAACAAATGGAAGAAAAGGTAATCCTGATCGGAGTCAGTGAGCAGGAAGGGGACGATGCGGAAGATTCTCTTGCAGAGCTTGCGGAACTGGTTAAGACGGCCGGAGCAGTCGTTGTCGGGACTCTGATCCAAAAGCGTGAAAGTATTCATCCGGGAACTTACGTGGGAACCGGTAAGGTGGATGAGATTGCTCAGCTTCTTGCTGCGACCGGAGCAACGGGAATCGTGTGCGACGATGAATTATCTCCTGCACAGATGAAAAACCTTGAATCGATACTTGCAACAAAAGTGATGGATCGGACTTTGATCATCTTAGATATCTTTGCGGCGCGTGCGACTACAAGCGAAGGTAAGATACAGGTGGAGCTGGCTCAGCTTAAGTACCGGCTCAGCCGTCTGAGCGGACTCGGTAAATCCATGTCACGACTCGGAGGCGGAATCGGAACAAGAGGTCCGGGTGAGAAAAAACTGGAAATGGATCGCCGTCTGATCAATGACCGCATTGCACAACTGAATCGTGAATTAAAAGAAGTTGTCAAGCACCGTGACATTACACGTGCGAAGCGTGAGAAGAATGATGTTCCGGTTGTTGCAATTGTCGGATATACGAATGCCGGTAAGTCAACACTCTTAAATCATCTGACCGATGCGGAGGTACTTGAGGAGGATAAGCTTTTTGCCACACTTGACCCGACAACAAGAGTACTTGAACTTGATGGACACCAGCAGATACTTCTGACCGATACGGTCGGTTTTATCCGTAAGCTGCCTCATCATCTGATTGAGGCGTTTAAGAGTACACTGGAAGAAGCAAAGTATGCGGATTACATTTTTCATGTAGTGGATGCATCCAATCCACAGATGGACAAGCAGATGCACATTGTCTATGAGACATTGGATCGCCTCGGTGTCAGAAATAAGAAGATCGTCACTCTTTTCAATAAGATGGATCAGCGCACAGATGACGAACCTCTGCAGGATTTCCGCGCGGATCATATTCTTATGATCTCTGCAGCACGCAATGAAGGTCTTAATGAGATCAAGGAATTGTTGCAGGAGATGCTCCGTGAGGACAAGGTCTATGTGGAACGCGTGGTCCCGTATGCGCAGGCAGGAATGATTCAACTTGTCCGCGAAAAGGGGGAATTGGTTTCCGAAGAGTATGTGCCGGAAGGTATTGCAATCAAAGCATATGTACCGATGGAAGTGTACGGAAAATTGTAAGTTTGCAAATTCGGGTTTGCCGAAATATCTTTCTAACTTTCCCTATTTTACAGGCTTTTCAGCCCATTCATTAGTGAAATGATATGTATTTTCCCTTATTTTTGCCCTTATGAGATAATCGTAAGGGCAAAAATAAGGGAAAGTTTTATTTAGTCGTTGCCTGCCACTTTATCAAGTAACTTTGCGGATTCCCGCTTGGCTTTTCTTGTGGAATGGGCGTAGACATTCATTGTGGTACTGACATCTGAGTGTCCTAACAGTTCCTGTACATCTTTCGGAACTGCTCCATTCGCCAGAAGGTTGCTTGTGTAGGTGTGTCGAAGCTTGTGAAAATGAAATCCTTCAAATCCATCCAGTTTCTGAGCAATCTTCCTGTAAACAGTTCCTAACGTGCTTGGCAGTTCCAGACTTCCATCCGGTCTTAAGCAGACAAAGGATATTTCCTTATAATCCTCTGGAACACTCTCCAAAATCAACAATCCTTTCCTGTTTTTCTTACAGATCCTTTTGCCATAATCGTGTGTCTCCTTTCGATATCAGACAATCGGAACTGATGAAATGCTTCTTGTGTGTAGGCATCTTATGGACAAGTCCATAAGCCAATTCACCGCTCGTCAAATCTGTAAACAGCCTGACTCGCTCGTGCTCATTGTATCATAACTCCGGTTGTCGTTCTATACCGAATCGGAATCCTCATACAAAACTTCTGATAAAAGATTTTCAAGCCTTTGTTCTGCTGTTTCCGGTTTCTTGGAATAGAGTCTTACGATATCTGCCATGTCATTAAAGGCATTAACAGTGTGGGTGATTATGGCGAAATCAACAAAGACTTATGAAGAAAGAATACGTGCATTAGAGAAAAAGGAACAGGAAAGCATTGAAGCTGCAAAAAGCTCATAGCACAGCGGAAGGAATGGTAATCTATTTCGAGGATTGGGTAAAGACAGCATTGCCGGTCAATCTGCTATTTCCCTTATTATTTGTGCAACTGGTATATGTTGGAATCAGGTGGTATGTAAAAGGATGGCGGGAAGCCAGAGGATATCATTAAAACAAAAATATCGATATTTTATTGGTACTATATGTATTTACTTTCGTGCTAATATATATTATCATATTAGCATGAAAGGAGAATTCGCATGACTCAGTTTGAACAATTAGATTTATTGCTGAATGAATATGGAGGAATAATTCAGACCTTTCAAGTTATAGATAATGGAATTAGTAAGCCTGTATTTTATTCTTATGTAAAAGAACGAGGATTGGACCAAGCTGCTCATGGTGTGTATGTATCACCGGATACATGGACAGATGCAATGTATATTTTGCATTTACGTTGTAGCCAGGCTGTGTTTTCTCATGAAACTGCATTGTTTTTCCACGATTTAACAGACAGAGAGCCTTTGAAATATACTATAACTGTAAGAACCGGGTATAATCCGAGCCGTTTGCAGGAAGACGGTTTTCAAGTGTATACAGTTAAAAAGGATTTACATGAAACAGGGATTACGACTATGCAGACACCATTTGGGCATTCAGTTCCGGTTTATGATATGGAGAGGACAATTTGTGATCTGCTTCGCAGCAGGAAAAATGTTGAAATGCAGGTCTTTCAAGACGCATTGAAACAATATGCAAAACGTAAGGATAAAAACTTACGGATGCTTATGAAATACGCAGCTATGTTTCATGTTGAAAACATACTTAGACCATATTTGGAGGTGTTACTTTAGATGATAACAACGGCAAGACAATTAAAGGATTTGATTCGTAATATGTCAAAGAAAAAATCCGCAGATGCACAGATTTTGATGCGGAATTATATGATGGAACGTTTTTTAGAACGAATTTCTTTATCAGAGTATAAAAACCAGTTTATATTAAAAGGTGGGATGCTGGTGGCGGCAATGGTCGGTCTGGATGCCAGAGCTACTATGGATCTGGATGCTACCATAAAAGGCACTAATGTCAGTGTGGAGGATGTAGAGATGATTATATCCCAAATTATATCAATCCCCCTGAACGATGGTGTCTCGTTTCGGATCAAACGGATATCAGAAATCATGGAAGAAGCAGATTATCCGGGTGTTCGTGTAAGCCTGGAAACGAAATTTGATGGTGTAATCACACCATTAAAGATTGATATTTCTACAGGGGATGTAATTACACCAAGAGAAATCAAGTACAAATTTAATCTTATGCTTGAAGACCGCACTATTGAGGTATGGGCATATAATCTGGAAACGGTATTGGCTGAAAAATTGGAAACTGTTATTAGTCGAAATGTTACAAATACACGAATGAGAGATTTTTATGATATCTATATTTTACAAAAGTTGCATGGAGAACAACTCAAAAAGCAAGTTTTATGGAATGCACTTGTGGCTACAGCCAAAAAAAGGGGAACATTAGACCTGATAGAAGCTGAGGATATAAGAGAAATATTTGACGAAATTGAATCAAGTCCGGTTATGGAGACCTTATGGAAAACATATCAAAAAAATTATTCTTATGCTACTAATGTTTCGTGGCACATAATTATGGAGTTTATTAGAGATTTATATCAAACTGCATTTTCAGATAAATTTAAAGCTGATTTTCTTTGAAATAGGGCTACCGCAATCCCACTGGCTTTAGACGGTGGGTTAAGGTAGCC
>OBLI01004213.1_pt1 | contig 10445 bp, 9 predicted proteins | sample 1519701 | NCBI WGS metagenome assembly OBLI01 (sample SAMEA3663005, study PRJEB22513) | pig gut metagenome | biome: pig gut; feature: pig-associated habitat; material: faeces | place: France | collected 2012 | reverse complement strand
AGACCGCGTAGACGACGCACTGTCGGCAACCCGTGCAGCCGTTGAAGAGGGCATCGTACCCGGCGGCGGCGTAGCCTACATCCGCGCGATGAAGAACGCCGAATGTCTCCACGGCGCCAACGAGGACGAAGACACCGGTATCCATATCGTGCTCCGTGCCGTTGAGGAACCGCTCCGTCAGATCGTTGAGAACGCCGGTGTCGAAGGTGCGGTTGTAGTACAGAAAGTTAAAGAAGGCAACGCCGACTTCGGTTATAACGCCCGCACAGACAGCTACGAGAACCTCATGGCCGCAGGCGTAATTGACCCGGCCAAGGTAACCCGTGTAGCTCTCGAGAATGCAGCCTCTATTGCAGGTATGTTCCTCACCACCGAGTGCGTCATCGCTGATAAGAAAGAGGAGAATGCTCCCGCAGCTCCGGCGGCCATGCCCGGTATGGGCGGCATGGGCGGCATGATGTAAAAGCCCGTTCTGAAAGCCTGAACTTGGCAAGTTCAAGTTTTCCGACCCTAAATTCGATATCCTCTCAACGAGGAAAAAGTTATGGAGATGTGTCAAAATGACATATCTCCTTTTTTTCCCCGACGGAGAAGGTTTGTTTCAGGGGAAGGATTAGAGGGTGTTTAAAATACGGCTGATGGTATCCGCCGGGCATATTGAACAATGCAGCCGATAGAAAAATAAGCTTTGCCGCGACCTATTGCAGCAAATTTCCGCTTTCCTACTTTTTGAAAGAATTTATTGAAAATAATTAACAAAATGTTTGATTTTTTTCAATTTTTGCCGTATCTTTGCCTGTACGAAATCAGATTTATATATCATGCAATTTTAATAACAATCTTCAGAAATTGCAATCAGTATTTTAATCGGCGCATAAATTGTAAATTGTTAAGTGCTTTGGAACAATTCTCTTCATCTGATTTAATATTCCAGCCGGAAAAGCCAGTGACTGGTTTTTCCGGCTATTTTTCCGGCAAATCAAAATATGTTATATAACATATCGAATCGAAAAGATGTTATGCAGCAATTTTGCTTATTTAAAAGAAAATTGCACATTTTTGGGCATTTTGTGCAACGTTAATCCTCATACTATTTACTGTTTGTAAAATATTCACTCCATCAATTTAAACAATGTAAGTTGATTTATTATTTTAAATTCTCTTTTTCTGTTTGCTGCCTTTATTTTAGAGCTTGTTTTAACTAAAAAATTATTGATTTTTGTATCCGTCATATCTATTTTTAATGTAAATTTGCAGTAGCCAAAAAGTAATCTTATGCAGCCAATCAGTAATTTCAGTGAACTTGTCGGTCATCTTCTGGCCGAGAATATTCGTAAAAAAATTGCAGTAGTATGTGCCGATGACCCCGAAACAGAGTCACCCGGGCCCTCGATGAAGGGTTTGCCGACTTTGTGATGGTAGGCGACGCCGACAGGCTCAAAGCATATCCGGCGCTGCAGAATTATGCCGACCGTATTGAGATTATCGACATCAAGGATTCTGACGAAGCTGCACGGTTCGCCGTCAGCATGGCCCGCGAAAAGCGCGTCGACGCCATCATGAAGGGCATCATCAACACTGACAACCTGCTCCACGCCATACTCAACAAGGAGACAGGCATCCTCCCCAAAGGGGCATTGCTCACCCACCTGACGGCCGCCCAGATTCCGAGCTACCACAAGCTGCTGTTCTTCTCAGACGCCGCAGTGATTCCCTACCCCACGCTCGAACAACGCGTTGCCACTATCCGTTATGACCTCTCGACGCTGCGCCGTTTCGGCATTGCTGAGCCGAAGGTCGCCCTGATTCACTTTACAGAAAAGGTCAACCCCAAGTTCCCCAATTCGGTAGATTACCGCACAATCGTAGAGATGAGCGACAAGGGGGAGTTCGGCAAAGCCATCATCGCCGGTCCGATGGACGCCAAAACCGCTTGCGACCGCCATTCGGCCCAGGTAAAACATATCGCCTCACCCGTCTGCGGAGATGCCGACCTGATGATTTTCCCCAATATCGAATCGGGCAACACCTTCTATAAAACCATCACCCTGTTTGCCAAAGCCGAAACGGCCGGCATACTCCAGGGTCCCGAAGTACCCGTTATTCTTCCGTCGCGCAGCGATTCGGGTCCCTCAAAGTTCTACTCGCTTGCCATGGCGGTTCTCAACGCCTGATTTATTGCCGGCATGATGCCGCTGCTATGGTGCCGTAATCTTTACCTAAACCCTATTTAGATGAAGAAAATACTTGCCGTAAATCCTGGGAGCACATCCACAAAGATTGCCGTCTTTCACGATGAGACCCTGATACTGAATACAACTATACGTCACTCCGTGGAGGAGCTCAGTCCCTTCCCGCGAGCCATTGACCAGCTCGACTACCGCACAAACTTAGTGTTGAAAACGCTCGAGGACAATCACATCCCATTCGATTTCGATTCGGTAGTGGGACGCGGTGGCCTGCTGCGCCCTATCCCCGGCGGCGTATATCAGGTTAACGAGGAGATGGTCTACGACCTGTTTCACGCCAAACGCGACCATGCCTGCAATCTCGGCGCCCTCATCGCCTACAACCTTGCCAGGGAAATCAAGAACTGTCCGGCCTTCATGGCCGACCCGGGAGTCGTTGACGAACTCAACGAGTATGCACGCATCACAGGCTCACCGCTCATGCCGCGTATCACCACCTGGCACGCCCTGAATCAGCGGGCAATCGGGCGCAGATATGCCCGAGATATCAGCAAGCGTACCGGTAATAAGGTGAAGTATGAGGAGATGAACCTTATCATCTGCCATTTAGGCGGCGGTATCTCTGTAGGCGCCCATACCGGCGGTCTGTGTGTCGACGTCAACAATGCCCTTGACGGAGAGGGCCCGTTCTCGCCCGAACGTGCCGGCACACTCCCTTCGGGTGCATTAATCGACCTCTGCTATTCAGGGCGTTACACCCAGCAAGAACTAAAGAAACGTATCAGCGGAAAGGCCGGTCTGGCCGCCCACCTCGGCACTGTTTCGGTGCAGGAGATTGAAGCGCGTATCGACCAGGGCGACGAACATGCCAAACTCATTCTCGACGCTATGATTTATCAGATAGCCAAGGCTATCGGAGCGCTTACACCGGTACTTTACGGCAAAATTGACGCCATACTGCTCACCGGCGGCATCGCCCACTCCAATTACGTCACCTCGATGCTCACCAAACGCATCGAGCATATCGCGCCGGTGGCTGTATATCCCGGTGAGGATGAGCTGCAGGCTCTGGCGTTAAATGCATTAGGCGCTCTCGCTGGTGAAATGCCCGTCAACACCTACCATTCGCTGAATGTCGAACCGTGGGAACTCGAAAGCGCCCACTATAATTAAAATTCCACCCCTTTTACCCGAATTATCCGAAAATTCTACCGCTATGCGCTTTAAATACTGCCCCGATTGCGGAGCGGCTCTCGCGGCCCGCGATCTGGGCGATGACCTTCAGGTGCCCTGGTGTGAACGGTGCGACAAACCTTGGTTCGACGTTTTCCCGACCTGTGTCATTTCGTTGGTTTACAATGGCGACGGTGAGGTGCTGTTGCTTCATCAGGGGTATATATCACATCAGTATGCCAACCTTGTCAGCGGCTACATGACCCCGGGCGAGAGCGCCGAGGAGGCTGCCGTACGCGAAATCCATGAGGAGACAGGCCTCGAGGTCGTTGACCTTGAATCCGCCGGCACCTACTGGTTTCAGCGCAAGGAGATGCTGATGATCGGGTTTCTGGCGCGGGTTCGCGACGGTCAGCCGGTACGCACTTCGTCGGAGGTCGACCGCGCCGAATGGGTCAAAGCCGAAGCAGCGCCCGGGTTGGTGCACCCCTTCGGCTCGGTTTCACATACGCTGTGCGACCTCTATCTCAAACGCAAATAAACATATATATTACAGCGATTTTAGCACCCGAAATGACTTATACGCCTAAATTTTACAAAGCTTCTTAATCCTCTGGTTCAGCAGCCGGTTCATCGGGAACATCAGGCAGTTCCTGATGGAATGCTTCGGCGATTGTTGAGCGTATATCCTTGGCCTGTGGCGACTTGGTACGCAGGATAGCGATAACTGTATCAACATACGGATTTCGCCCCTGTGGCAACCCGCAAAGTCCGGCAACATTGCAACCCGGAAGCATCGACTTTTGATTGTAAACTCTGAGTATCGCCGGATAATCGCCTATTTGCAGATACCGCTTGAACTGACGGCAGAAATCCTCATAAATTTTTCGCGGAGAAAGCTCCATGGTCAGTTGAGTGATATGCCTTTCGAGGTCAGAGATGGAGTTGAAGCGGCCGTCAATACGGTAACTCATAGTCATTTTCACCCTGTGGCGCGTGTGGAGCAACGCCTGACGCCGCAGATCCTTGTTGAACTGTCCGAGAATCGACCTCCTGACCGAATTGAACACACGCTCGGGACTCTTGCCGTGATACGAGGCGACAGCCTTCACCACCCCCTCGAGCAGCAGCAGATTCTCTACCTCGGCGACATCGGGCACATAGATGTTTTTACGGCGCAGATAGGCCACTTCGCGGTCGTCGCGGCGGTCACGATCCACTATACCGCGGGAATCGAGGTGGTGGAACGAGGTAAGGTCGTTGAATGTACGCACGGCCTCAATGACTTTGTTGCACGACCCGAGGGGTCTCACCATATATTCGGGAAAAACCAGCGGATAGAGACGCGAATCAATGGAGTGGATGGCGTCGCCCTCAATGAAAAGTACCGGACGGCGCGACCCCAAGATGGCCATATACACCCCTTCGGGCAGCGCTCCCGAGGAGTTTTGGGGCAGCAGGTCATAATCCCACGTGCTGGCTTCGGCGTCAAACGATTTCACCCATATTACGGCGGCATTCGAACGCGAGGAGGCAAAATCGGGGTCGTGGGTGGTATAGACGAACCGACAGTCGGGCCTCAGCGCTTCGATGATGTCCCACACTCGCGTCACCGACGATGTATGCAGGAAAAGCTCCGGGGTGTCGACAAAAACCATAGCTTTCTCCGGTGCGTAAAGTACACCGCCGAGGTAGTAGAGCACCGCCTTCTCACCGTCAGACAGCCGCAGATGCTGATAGCGGTCGTGCGAGCCGGTGCGGGTGAATTCCAGCGAGCCGCCATTGGCCGACGCATTGTTCTCGGGGAAGACCGTGCGCCACAGTTCAAGTACGCGGTCGATTTTTGTTTCAGGGAGCTGGTCGCCGGATGTATGGCGCGAGGTCTTGAAATCCATCAGACTTGCAATCTCCTCGTTCAGGAGCAAGGCAATCAGTTCGTCGAGCTCGCCGCGGCGGCTGCGCAGATGCATGAACGCTGGCCGGTTCTCGGCTTCGGCAAAGATGGCGCCCACTGTATCGGCCTGTGACGTTTCGGTTTCGCCTGCCGGGTCACCGTATATGGCCCGGAGGACCGACAGCCGGAACACCGGTCGGCCGGCCTCACGATGTTTTTCAATCAGTGCGCGTGTGAACCGTGTTTTGCCCGCGCCGTTTGCTCCGATTACTGCAACCTGCCTGATATCATCGGGCAGTTCGAGGGGCTGCGATTTTGTTCTGTCAGGTAGTTTCATGGTATTTTTCGGGAGAATGAGGCTTCTTAGAGGAAACGCTTGGAAAGGTCGGAATATGCATCAATACGGCGGTCGCGCAAGAATGGCCACCAGCGGCGCACCTCCTCACTACGTGTCAGCGGTATTTCAGTAATAAGGGTAGCCTCGCTGTCGGTGGGCGCCTCGACGAGAATCTCCCCTTGCGGACCGGCCGCGAACGATGAGCCCCAGAACTGTATGCCGGCTGTGGAGCCCGACGGGTCGGCTTCGAATCCCACGCGGTTCACGGCCACTACGGGCAGACCGTTGGCTACGGCGTGACCGCGCTGTACGGTTATCCATGCGTTGCGTTGACGGGCCTGCTCTGCCTCATCATCATCGGGGTTCCAACCGATGGCGGTGGGGTAAATCAATATTTCCGCTCCTGCGAGAGCCATCAGACGCGCAGCCTCCGGATACCATTGGTCCCAGCACACGAGCACACCGAGACGCCCCACCGAGGTATCGATGGGCCGGAATCCAAGGTCTCCGGGAGCGAAGTAGAATTTTTCGTAGAACCCGGGGTCGTCGGGGATGTGCATCTTACGGTATGTGCCGGCTATGCTGCCGTCGGTTTCAAATACCACGGCCGTGTTATGGTACAGACCGGGAGCGCGTTTCTCGAAGAACGAACCTACGATTACCACCGAACACTCGCGGGCCATACCGGCATAGAAGTCGGTGGCTTCGGATGGAATCGGGGTAGCAAGGTCGCAGAGATCGACGTTCTCTGTCTGGCAAAAGTAAAGGGTGTCGTGGAGTTCACGGTTCACTATGAGGCGCGCTCCGTCGGCGGCAGCCCGTCGGATGGTGTCGGCGATGCGGAGGCGGTTCCCTTCACGGTCGCCGGTATTCTTCTGCTGCAGCAGGGCTATTTTGAGGGTCTTATCGTTCATGAGCAATACTTTTTTTGATTTCGTTGACGAAAGCCAGAGGGAGCTGCATGGTGGCGCAGTGGAGCGACCCGTGCTGACGTATGAGTGCGCGGCAGTCGACCCCGATTACCCGGCGTTCCGGCGAGAAAATTGTTTCGAGCGCCGTGCGGGCTCTCTCATCGTTGTCCGGCTGGCCATACAGAGGCATTATCACGGCTCTCGGCGTTATCAGGAAATTGGCGTATGTGGCAGGCAGACGGTGTCCGTCGGCAGGTTCATAACAAGGTTCCGGCAGCGGCACGGGCACCAGTCGGTAAGGTTCGCCCCCTTCGGTGCGCATATCGCGCAATTGCTGCTCCATTTGCTCAAGTCCGTGGGTATGGCTGTCGTCGGGGCGGTATGACTTTACATATATAATTGTGTCGTCGGGAGCCATACGGGCCAGAGTGTCGATATGGCTGTCGGTATCGTCACCTTCGAGGGCGCCGTAATCGAGCCATAACACCCGTCGTGCGCCTAACTTGTCGCGAAGCATCTCCTCGGCCTCGCTTTTGTTGTGGAAATCGTTGCGGTTTACCGAAAGGAGGCATTCGGCTGTGGTGAGAACGGTACCGCACCCGTCGGTTTCAATCGAGCCCCCTTCGAGCACGGTATCCAGGCAGTCGATGTATGGTGTGGCCGGTGCGAGCGAGTGTAACCGCGCGTTCACCCGGTTATCGAAATTGGCAGCAAACTTCATACCCCAGCCGTTGAAACAGAAGTCGGCGGCGGTAAGTGTGCCGTCGGAACCTTCAATGGTCAGCGGGCCGTAATCGCGTGTCCAGGTATCGTTCGTGTCTACTCTGACTATGGTGATGTCTCCATCGGAGCCAGGCGCACGCAGGTCGTCGGTAACCTCATCGGGGTGTGGAGTGACTATGAGCACCGGACAGCCGACGGCGGTCAGGGCGCCGACAATTCCGACGTAGCAGGCGCGGGCGTCATCAAGTATCGGAGCCCAGTCGGTCTCTTCGTGAGGCCATGCGAGCATCACGGCTCCGAAGCGGGCATCGTATTCAGCCAACAGTCTGTATTTCAATTTCGTAGATGGTTTGGCGTATAACTAATCTTGCTTATTCTATCGATAGGAGACCTCGAAATCAGTTTCGGTCGTCGGGATCGTCGAGATTGTCCCACACCGACTGCTGATTGTCCATGTATTCGTCGGCGAAATCGAGGAATCCACGGCGTTCGGAGCTTCCGACTTCCATGCAGTATTCACGGTACTGTTTATGGAGCTCGTCATCCTCGCCTATCATCTTCTTAAACTCCGCTTCTGCCATATCGATGCTGCCGGTTTGCTCAATCACTTCGCGGAATATCTGTGTAATATCGTCAAAATCCATAATGTTCAGTTTTTCAAGACAAAGATACGCAATTTTAGTGAAAATCCCCAATTTGTCCCTATTTTTTACCTTTCAGGGTATTTGAATTATTTTTCATTAAGCCGATTTATGTGTTATCGGTTCCGGGGATACTGATAAGGGAATTGGCTATGGCGAAAATGGCGAGGCCGGCGGCGCTGTGTATACCCAGTTTCTGGGCTATATTGCGGCGGTGAGTCGTTACGGTATGTACCGACAAGCAGAGCCGGTCGGCTATCTGTTTGTTGGAAAGTCCGCCGGCGATGTGGGCGATTATTTCGCGTTCGCGTTCCGACAGCAACTCGGCGCACGCCTGATTGACGTTTGCCTCCCAGGCAGCAATTTCCGTCGGGCCTGCGGGCTCCTTGTTGGTTCCGGCCTTCGGTGCGTCATCTTTTTCAGATACCGGACTCCCTACGGGAACAGCTGTTTCGAGGCGCCTGACTATAGGAATAAACAGTTCATCTTCAACCAGACAGTGTAGACGCAAGTCATCCTCACAGGTAATCAGGTCGAACAGCACGGAATTCAACAGATGGCCGGCATGACGCGGATAATAGCCTATAATAATATCTTTCAGCTCTTTGATGCGCGGTGCTATCGTACGGTGATTGCGGGTGAACTCATCGGTGGAATATCCGGTCGGCCGCTCTGAGTTTATCAGTGCGCGCACATAGGGGAACAGACGCGAATCTTCGTCGTCCATGTGACGGCGCACCTCCCCCACGAACTGATCGTAGTAGCGTATGATGGCAATACCGAGCCCGGAGGCATCGGCTGTATCGACGGCCTCGATAAGTTTGGAGCGGATTGAGGGTAACAGATATTGCAGGAAATATGAGTGGGCGCGTTTAAGATAGTCGGTGAACTGCCCGGGGTTGGCATCGGTGATGAGTTGCAGGGCATCTTCGCGCCGTCCGCTGACATAGTTGGCGACTGCAAGGAGCGTCGAAGGGTCGATGTTATGGCGGCGGCATGCTACATCCACTGTGTCGTTGCCGAACCCTAAGGGAATGTCGAATCGACTGAGAGTCATCAGCAACAGAGGGTTATCGGCAATAAGGCACCGCAGTGGCATATCCGCGGTATAGGCTTCTTTGATTTTGTCGTTGTATGACATGCTCTCCATGTTTTTTCCTTGGCAAAATTACGAATTTTTGAGCAAATCTCCAACCTGAAAAAGCTGTGGTCGAATTGCGCCGATGCGCCCCGGAGTGTTGCAGGGTACAGGATAATTCGTTACCTTTGCAGTGAGGAGCGAGCGCAGTCCCCGTCGGGTGCTTCATTCATAAGCCGAAGCAACCTGAAGGATGTGAGACACATCGCTTCCGCAACAGTATGATAACTACAACAGTATGAAATTCTGCGATATACCCGGTCACGACGAAGTGAAGAGGCGCCTGAAGGATATGGTACTCGGAGGCGGACGGCTGCCGCACGCCCTACTGCTCGAAGGGCCGGTCGGCGCTGGCAAGCTGTCGCTGGCCCGCGCCACCGCTCAGCTGATTCACTGCACCAACCCCGGAGCAGACGGCGAACCCTGCGGTGAGTGCCGCCACTGCCTGCAGCACCGGGAGTTCAACCAGATTGACACCATCTACAGCTACCCGGTGGTGAAGGGTCGCGGCGGGTCGGCCACTACAAGCGACGATTACGCCGACGAATGGCGACGGATGCTGGCCGAACAGCCCTGGGGCGACGAGGAACTTTGGCTCCGCTATCTCGGCAACGAGAACGCCCAGCCGGCTATTTTCGCCGAAGAGAGCGTGTCGATAAGCCGCAAACTGAGCTTCACTTCGCATGATGCGTCGAAAAAGATAGTGATAATGTGGCTCCCCGAGAGGCTGAACGTTACAGCAGCCAACAAACTCCTGAAGCTTCTCGAGGAACCGCTTGAAGGGGTAGTGTTCATTCTCACCTCCGACCATCCGCGACAGATACTCCCCACGGTATACTCACGCCTTCAGCGTATCGAGGTGCCGGCTTATAGCGAGCATGAAATGGCCCAATGGCTCATGGATGCAAAAGGTGCCGACGCTGAGAGTGCCCGAAGTGCGGCCGCTCTCTCGGGAGGTAACCTTATAGCAGCCGAACGCGCCCTTGCGGCCCGCGACGGCAGTTCTGGCGAGATGTTCACGCGCTACTGCGAGATGATGCGCCTGGCTTATCAGCGCGACGTGCGGTCGCTCAAACGCTGGAGCACAGACATGGCATCGCTCGGGCGCGAGGGGCTCATACGCTGGCTCCGTTACGCCTCGGAGATGACCCGCAAAAACTTCTGCATGAATATCGGTATGGGCAATCTGTGCGCCATGCCCCAAGACGAGCGCCAGTTCTCGCAGCGCTTTTCACGTTTCGTTACGGTGAACAATACCGAGGGTATCGAGCGGCAGCTGCAGAGCGCGGCAATTGATATTGCCGGCAACTCGCAGGCCAAATTGGTGCTGTTCGACATGGCTGTGAAAATCATCATGCTGATTCACAGAAGCCAGACGGCATCGTAAGAGGTTGTCTAAAAATTTTTTCAAAAGGAATTTTCTTATGATTTTCAGGCTC
>OBLI01004210.1_pt1 | contig 10448 bp, 8 predicted proteins | sample 1519701 | NCBI WGS metagenome assembly OBLI01 (sample SAMEA3663005, study PRJEB22513) | pig gut metagenome | biome: pig gut; feature: pig-associated habitat; material: faeces | place: France | collected 2012 | reverse complement strand
TTTCGTAACCTGATGCAAACAATTGTCCGTAAATGGATGGGAAATGCATGCACTTCCGGCATGTCGTTGCAACAAGGAAGACATGTGAACACCGGTACTTTCCGATGACCGGACAGGGCTCTTCCGCCTCAGCGATGCAGATAATGCTTCAGGGTAATGAGGGGGTGAAAGAACAGCATCCGCGGACCACACCAGCGCATCACCTGCCGCATCAGAGCCCGTTTGTCGGGGGCATAGCAGTGGATGGGGCAACGCTTGCACGAGGTCTTCGCCTCGCCGAAGCGGCAACGGTCGAGCCGCCTGTGGGCATAGTCCAGGAGTTCGGCAAACTCCGGCGGCAGCATGTCGGTGTGGAGACGGCGGCGGCAATAGAGGTGCACCATCACTCCGATGATGCGCTTCTCCGATTCGATGCGGGTTCGGGGCGGCGCCTCAGCCGCGATATCTGAAGGACGTGGCATGGAGAGAATCAGCGGATGACGATTTCGTCGGAGAACACAAAGCCCTTGGTATTCTCCACATGCACCTTGACGTAGCGGGCCTGTCCCTCAAGCGGGGTGGCAAAAGGCTTGATGATGGTGCCCTTCTGCGTGTCGGGCGTATCGTTGGCGATGGTCTTCGCAGCAGTATAGGCATTGCCGTCCTCGGAACACGAAACCTCCACGACGGCAGGCATGTAGACTCCGGGATCGATGTTCTGCATGAACCGCATGGAGAATTCCCTGACGGGCATCACACTACCGAGGTCGACGACGACGTCGAAACTCCGCGTGAATCCCTGCCACAGTCCGTCGCCGTATCCGTCGCCACCTCGGCGTCCGTCGGTAAAGGTAGCCACCTCTGCCGCCTTATAGCTTTCGTGCCAGCGGGCGGTGGTGTAGCTGACGGTGGCGCCCACGGCCTTGTGGTATTCGAGTTCGCGGACAAAGAGGGGCTCACGGGCGGTGCCGTTCTCCATGATGGCGGCGGTGACGGTGCGCGGTTCGGTGACGGTGATGGGCTGGCCGTCGTAGCGCGGCGAGGAGGCTGTGGGGACGGTGCCGTCGAGGGTATATCGGATGTCGGGATTGGCATATTCCGAATCGAAGGTGAGGAGCATGCATCTGCGCTCCTTGTCGGCGTCCTGCATGGCGGTGAGCAGGGCGTTGGTGCGGGCATAGTGGACGTCGTGGGCGGTGAGCCAGGCCTTCTCCACCTCAAGGCGTTCCTTGAATCCCTGCCAGTTGCGCTGTACGGCAGGCGTCCACAGCAGTTCGGCAAGGGCCACCATGCGGGGATAGATGCAATAGTCGGCACGGCGGAAGTTGCTCATGCTCTCGCCCCACAGGCTCACCTGTCCGCCGCGGACAAGGTGTTGCAGCGAGTCGGGGATGAGGTCGAGGCCCTTGTAGTGGTAGATGTCGTAGAGCGGTCCGTCGGGACGTGCCACATACATCGGGTCGCCGGGAGTGAAGATGATGTGGTGTCCCTGCTCCACCACGCGCTGGGGCACGCCACCCACCCAATAACGCCAATACATGACGTCGGCTGAGGGGCTGAGTGCTCCCTTGCCGCCGGGCACCTGGTAGTCGCCGCCTTCGATGGCGTCGTCCCAGCAGATCATCTCGCGGCCCTTCTGCTGCAGATAGTCATGGATGCGGTTCACGAAGTAGCTTTGCAGGGCTTCGTAGGTCTTGAATCCGAGTCGGTCCATCAGTTGCCGGCACTCCGCGCTCTCGCGCCAGGTGTTCTTCTCCACCTCGTCGGCACCGATGTGGATGTAGTGCGAGGGAAAGATGTCCATCACCTCGTCGAGAATGTGCTGCAGGAAGGTGTACACCTCCTCCTTGGCGGGCGAAAGGGGTACGCTGAAGATGGTGCCCCAGCTGGCTTCGCCTGTGGCGGTGAACTGCGGATAGATGGCTGAGATGGCCTGGGTGTGGCCGGGCATGTCGATTTCGGGGATAATCTCCACATGGCGCTCGCGGGCATAGGCCACCAGGCTGCGGAGTTCCTCCTGTGTATAGTAGCCGCCGTAGAGCGTACGGTCGCCGTTGCGGACAATGAAACGGGGGTCGAGCTCGAATTCCGGCTGGTCCTTATAGGTGTCGATGCAGATGCTGTCCTGCTGGTTGAAGGTGCGCCATGCCCCACGCTGCGTCAGTTCGGGATAGCGCTTTATCTCTATGCGCCAGCCCTGGTCGTCGGTAAGGTGCAGGTGCAGGCGGTTCATTTTGTAGTGTGCCAGCATGTCTACCTGCTTTTTCAGGTATTCCAGGCTATAGAAGTGGCGGCTGCAGTCGAGCATCAGTCCGCGCCACCCGTAACGTGGATAGTCGGTGACGGTGAGTGCGGGGAGCTCTTCGCCATACTGGGCACGGAGCTGGGCGAGGGTTTCCCGGGCATATTGCAGGCCTGCCGTACTCTGTGCCACAATGCCGATGCCCTTGCGCGAAAGCGTCAGCCTGTATTCGTCGGCATGCGCCATGGTGGTATCGATGCGCACGCTTTCGGGAGCGGAAAGCGGCAGACGGACGGTGCCTCGCTGCATCTCCACCTGCACGGGATAGGGGATGACGTGGATGTCTCCGGCCCGCAGGGCAAGGGAGACGAGGGAAAGAAGGAGGAGGGAGAGGGTGTTCTTCATGGTATGTGACAGAATTTTCATAGTTTGTAATGGTTTGTCTCCAAGGTGTGGACACGGATGTGCTGCCATATGGCAGTGCACTGTCGCCAAGACGCAGCGCGCCGCTCCGCTTTTGCAGCCTTGTGCACAGTTGCCGGGGAGGTACGGTCGCGGAAGCCTCTGCAAAAATAAGCAAAATTTCCGGTTGGCAGCATGACTTGGCGGATGTATTTTCCCCAAAAGGCGAACATTGTCGGCCGCAAACCCTGCGCAACGTGTAAACCGACAACGACACGGGGATGCTGCAGGACCGCATATGCGTTGCGGCAAAAGGTAAAAGACAGCTGCGTGCGCTATTCTCTGCCACCGCTTTCCACCGACCCTTTTCCGGCATTGCACACAGGGTGATAACGCCCCGGGAAGGCCGTCGGGCCCCATGGTCACCATCCATGGGTCCCAAAATTCCGCATATCCAGGTCCCGAAATTCCGCAAATCGGAGCATCTGCCTTTTCAAGGGGATTTTCCCACGTTTTTCAGGCATTTTCCTTCCGGAAATGGAGAAACATCGGACTTCTTCGAGGCAAACATCCGAGGTTTTGCCTCGAAAGTACGGAGGTTTGGGTACAAGAAGTCCGATGTTTTTGGCACATTCCCGCGCTTCCTTCCCTCCTTTTTCCACGCTCCGGCGGGGTGCTGCGCGGCAAAAACGGTGCAGAAATCCGGGGGCACTGCCGCACCCTATCCCCAAATTTGCCACACTCGCCTTGCAGAACACACAAATCCACCTCGTTTTCCGCGCTGGAAGGGACACTGCACACTGTCAGAATTTTTGAAGGTCTTCACCCCTTTTCCGCTCCGCATCCATGCCCGTCCTCCCAGAGTCTGCTTCCCGGTATCGCCAAGCATCCAACACCCGCTGTGTCCCCCGGCCTGCGTGCAGGGAGTGGCGTGGGCACAGAAATATACCGTCTGGACACTTTCCACCCGTGCATTGCATACCGTCCGGACATATTATGCCCCCTAAAATGCCATACCCCCTGCACATTCCACCACGAAAACTGCAGCGCTTCCATACTTTTTTACTAATTTTGCATGGCAATGCAGCGTACAAGACGCCATCCTGTACACCCCGATACGTACATCCTGTACCGGAAACGCCTCAAAAAACAGTTAAGAGGGAAGCTTGTAGCGAGCAATTCTTTGCCCGGCATCCCAACAGAAAACACTCCTTGAAAAACCATGATAGAACTCGGATGGAAGGACGTCATTGACATCGTCCTCGTAGCCACCTTCATGTATTACCTCTACAGGCTGATGAAGGAATCGAGCAGCGCCAACATCTTTTCAGGCGTCCTCACCTTCATCGTTGCCTGGATACTCGTCACACAGGTGTTTGAGATGCGACTGCTCGGCAGCATCTTCGACAAGCTCGTCAACGTAGGTTCACTCGCACTCATCGTGCTTTTCCAGGAGGAAATCCGAAGCTTCTTCTCCACCATCGGACGCCAGCGAAATTCGCCCTTCATACGATTTTTCCGCAGAAATAGCAAGGAAGAAAAAATGCACCGTCCTGACATCATGCCCATCGTCATGGCATGCATGAGCATGGGCAAGCAGAAGGTGGGCGCACTCATCGTCATCGAACGCGAAGTGCCGCTCAAGGAGGTGATTGAATCGGGAGAAATCATCGATGCCATCATCTCGCAACGGCTCATCGAAAACATCTTCTTCAAGAACTCACCCCTCCACGACGGCGCAATGGTCATCAGCCGCAAACGCATCAAGGCGGCAGGATGCATTCTCCCCGTGGCGCACGACGTAGACATACCCAAGGCTCTCGGACTAAGACACAGGGCAGGACTGGGAATCTCACAGAAGTCGGACTGTCTCACCATCATCGTCTCCGAAGAGACCGGCGGCATCGCCATCGCCCAGAACGGCAACTTCTCGCTCCGGCTCTCGGCCGAAGAACTGGAAAGCCGCCTCTCCGACGCACTTGAGGAAAAATAACAAACAGCCACGGAAACACCAAGGTTACTACATACCGTCCGCACCCCGCGTCAAGAAGGAATCCGCAAAAAAACAAAGCGAAAAAACCACCTGCACACAGCGGTTTCTGCGCAAAATCATATTTTTTTACAAACCGAAAAGGGGAAAAACCACAAAGAACACTTGGAAGAACAAGAATAAAGTGTAACTTTGCATTTTGCAAACAAGACAAATATCTACAAAAAAAACAATAATGGGAAGACTGAAAAAGGTAAAACAGAACAGAATACACCATGAAGGCGTAGCCACACTCGTGCTGGGACTGGCCGTACTCATCGGCATCGTGGCCCTCAGCTGGTGGCTGCTGGCAGCAAGCTGCCCCATTGCCTTCTGGGCCATATTCATTGTCTTTACCGCCGTCTACGCCGTCATTGTCAATTTCTTCCGCTGCCCCATCCGCATCTTCGAAGGCGACACCACAGACCATGTAGTGGTGGCACCTGCCGACGGACACGTGGTGGTCATCGAAGAGGTGGACGAAAACGAATACTTCCACGACCGACGGCTGATGATCAGCATCTTCATGAGCGTCACCAATGTTCACGCCAACTGGTTCCCCGTGCAGGGACTCGTAAAGATGGTGCGCCACCACAACGGAAACTTCAAGAAGGCATGGCTCCCAAAGGCATCGACCGAAAACGAACGCTCCACAATTGTCATACAGACGGCTTCGGGACACGAAGTACTCGTACGACAGGTGGCGGGAGCCGTGGCACGACGCATCGTCACCTATGCCAAGGAAGGACAGGAATGCTACATCGACAACCACATGGGATTCATCAAGTTCGGAAGCCGAGTGGATGTGTACCTGCCCCTCGACACAGAGGTGAAGGTGGAAATGGGACAGGCTACCACCGGAAACCAGACCATCATTGCACAACTCCACGACACGACAGAAACAGAAGAGAAGAATTGACGCCTCTTTTCCGATGGTCAACAGACTCCCGCAATACATAGCATACCCTCACCGACCGGCTTCATGAAACGACATATACCAAACGCCATCACCTGCTGCAACCTCATCTGCGGATGCATTGCCGTACAACAGGCATTTGCCGGACATACCGATACCTGCTTCCTCTTCATCATCCTCGGAGCGGCATTCGACTTCTGCGACGGATTCGCCGCACGTCTGCTGCACGTGAGCAGCGCCATCGGAAAGGAGCTTGACTCGCTGGCAGACTGCATCACCTTCGGATTTGCTCCGGCAACCCTCATCTACCACATGTTGCAGCAATGCCGACCCGAAACAATGCCGTGGATGCCCTATGCCGCGTTCCTGCTGGCAGCATTCAGCGCCCTCAGGTTGGCAAAGTTCAACCTCGACGAGCGGCAGGCACTCGGATTCATCGGACTGCCGACACCGGCATGCGCCCTCTTCTGGGCATCGCTCTGCCACATCGTGCAGCACAACACCCGCATGGCATTCTGGATGCAGGGATACCCCTCACTCACCATCGCAGCCATCATCGCACTGCTTCTGCTCAGCTGCTGGATGCTCGTGAGCGAAGTGCCCATGTTCGCCCTGAAGTTCAAAACATACGGATGGAAAGGCAACGCCCTGCGCTACTCCTTCATCGCCGCCAGCGCCGCCATCATCGCCTGCTGCGGATGGGGAGGATTCGCCTTCATCATACTTCTATATGTCATATTGTCAGCATTGACGCAAAGAAAAGCCTGATGGTATAGCCATTGCACCATTCCGAGAGGAAGCCCGCCACAGGAAACGGAAAAGACACCACGGACGGGCTACAAAAAACATTCTTTTCAAACACCGTTCTTCAAGACAAGTCCGGCAGACAGGCCCGCGAAAATCCCCTTATCCCTCAAAGGACCTGCAGAGGCATTGGCAGTGTCACCGACAATCTGCACAGGCCGAAAGCCTGACAACAGCAGTGCCGGGACATGCCTGAAGAAACAAGTTACAGAACATACATTTATTTATTATGCATTTCCTCGGATGCCTCTTTGCCCTGCTCTTCGCAGCTGTTTTCATCGGACTGGCCTTCATCGGCAACATCATCAGCGTCATTCTATCCATCCTCGGCGTAAAGCCCCGAATCAACCGGAAGCGAAATACGGCATACGACGGATGGCAGGATGTCAATGACAGCCAAAATTCTGGAGAAAATCGGCAGAAGGACAACTCACAGACCGGACACACAGCAGGACGACAGACACAGAAAATCTTCGAAAAGGACGACAGCGAATATGTCGACTATGAAGAAGTACGCTGAACAACGCCTACATTTACACCGCATAGTAACCGCCGCAAAGCACCCTCACCGGGATGCCTTGCGGCGGTTCTCGTTTTGGCCAATCCCACTGAATACAGGGAATACCCGAGCACACTACGAACGAACGCAGGGAAAGAAGGCGACAAGGTTTGCAGCATACAGGGGAGCAAACAGCCGCTGAACAAAGGAGAGCAAGGCACATTTTGCGCACTTCACTCTCTCCGTCTCAAAGTTTTTTGATATTTTTGTCCCAAATAGAGGTCCCGGATGAGATGCCCCTTGTCTCACACCGCCTTTCATTTTCCTGGATTTGGCATTAGGCGGGTCTAAAAATCCCACCACATCTTTCTCCAAGGCCATCCCTTCATTCCCTCATCTTCACAGTCCCTTAACCTATTTTCTTTCCATACTATATGAACAAGTTCCTCGCAGCCCTTCTGCTCTGCACGCTCCACGCCCCGGCTATATGCGCTGAGGAGGTTTCGGAAACCCAAGCTCTCGAAATAGCCACAGCCTTCCTAAACAGCCATCTGCCCGCTGCAGCACCTTCGACCGATGTCGCACCAAGCATAGAACTTTCAAAGACCTTCCGCTCCGAACACGACGGACGCCCCATGCTCTATGTCTTCCAGCGCGGAGAAGGCGAAGGCTTCGTCATCGTCTCGGCCGACGACCGCACCATACGTCCCGTACTCGGATACAGCGATACCGGAACTTTCACCGCCGACGAGTCACAACCGAACGTATGGCACTTCATGCAAGCGTACGTACGGCAGATGGAAAACATCGAGGCACGGGCCCCGCAAGCAAAGGCCGACCCCACGCTGCCGGCAAGCGTGCAACCACTGCTGAAAACCAAATGGAACCAGTTTGCACCTTACAACGACTACTGCCCCACCCTCGACGGTGTGCGCTGCCCCACAGGATGCGTCGCCACCGCCATGGCGCAGGTGATGTATTACCACCGATGGCCCCAGCAGGGACGCGGAACATACAGCTATTTCTGGGAAAAGGGCAACACCACGCTTTCGGCCGACTTCTCACAGTCGGACTATCAATGGGACCTCATGCTGCCCGAATACGATGCCACGGCGGATGCCGAAGCCAAACACCAGGTGGCACAGCTGATGAGCGACGTGGGCATTGCCTTTGCCATGAACTACGAAACGGGAGGGAGCGGTACATCCGTCAACAGACAGGCCATGACGGAATTCTTCGACTACGATGCCATCAGCAATCTCGACCGACAATACTGCACCAACAACCAGTGGGAAAACCTCATCCGAAGGGAACTGGCAGACGGACGACCCGTGCTCTACGCCGGTGGCAGCGGCAACGGAGCACATGAATTTGTCTGCGACGGATACGACGCCAACGGTTATTTCCATTTCAACATGGGATGGGGAGGAGTGTCCGACGGGTACTATCTTACAACTTCTACCGGATACGACCTCTATCAGCTCGTCCATTTCAACATACGGAAAAACGAAGGCAGGGGCGAAAGTCTTGTTGTCTGCCAAACAGATGATTTCAAATATGATGCGCAACTGCAGACACTGACCACCAAGCTGATCATCAACAAAAACAGTGATGAGGCGGAAATGGCAGTGGCCGTGGAGGATGGCAGCGGAAATGCCGTACGTTATGACGGCATTGCCGACCTCCAAAATGCATGCAGTTTCACAATAGACGACGGACTGGAAGACGGGGAATACCGCCTCTACCCCGTGGTACGCATGAAAGACAGCGAAGAATGGACTGAAATCTTCCGTCCCGAACTGCGGCAGGGAGAGGTAAACCTCAGTGTCAGCAACGGAAACTACGAGTTTTCCAACCTCAACCTTTACGACGAAGTACGGAAAGGCGCAGTGGAAATCGACGGATTGTGCTACGAACTCAACAAGACACTCAAAAAGGCCACTGTCACCTACCGGAACAAGAACTTCAACTACTATGTAGGAAAGAAGAACATAGAGATTCCTGAAAACACGGAATACAACGGCGTGACATACAATGTAAGGACCATCGGACAGGAAGCTTTCAACGGCACGGATGCCGAAGTCATTACACTGCCGGCAAGCATCACGGACATTGCCATGGGAGGCCTGGGGGCCCAAAGTCTGCGGCGCGTGGCCATACCTACCGACAGCCGACTGAAGAAAATCGACGGATGGGGACTGAACGGGACCATCCACCTCAACGCCATACGGCTGCCCCAGACACTGCAGCAGATAGGCATGTGCGGATTCCAGATCGCACGGATTGCCGCACTCGTACTGCCGGCAAAATGCACAAACCTCGGAAAGACGGCATTCAACTGCAACGCCAATCTGCAGAACGTATATGTTTCATACACCTCAAAACCCAACGTGGACAACCCGTTCCAGTACTGCGACAACCTGAAGACCCTATATGTCCCCCTCGGACAGGGCGACAGTTACCGCAACGACGCGCAGTGGAGCGAGGGGTTCAAGGAGGTGAAAGAATACACCGAACTCCAAATGGAGGGCGTACACTATGCCTGCTGCGCTGCTGACCATACGGCAGTGCTTTATACGACGGACATGGAAACCGAAGGCCACGTATTCATTCCCGGAACGATAGAGCTGGAAGGAGAAAGCTACAGCGTCGGACGCATTGAGGCCGGAGCCTTCGAAGGTGTTTCTGGAATGACGTCAATGGCTACTGCCACCAGCATTACAAGCATTGGTGAAGGAGCATTCATGGGTTGCAAGGCACTGCGCGAAGTGGTCATTGCCAACGAAGTATCCACCATCGGAACCGATGCCTTCTACGATTGTCCGGCCCTCGAAACCGTGTACTGCACGGGAAAGAGACCGGCAAAAATAGAGGACAACACCTTCATGCCTGCCACCTACGCACATGCCACTCTCTATGTACCCGAAGGATGCAGCGACACGTATAAGGCCATGACAGGATGGAAGCATTTCGAACACATCGTGGAATTTGATGCCACGGGCATTGACCCGGCATTGTCAAAGACCGACGACGGACGCGTGGATGTCTATTCCCCTCTGGGAATTTGTCTGCGACGCCAGGTAAATTCCGGGGAAGCTACCGACGGACTGCCCCGCGGCATCTACCTCGTCCATTATGGAACATATACCAAAAATATCCTTGTAGAATAATCCATGACAATGAACACCCCACTCCCCTATACCGACCTCTTCATCGACTTCGATGACACCCTGTACGACACCCATGGGAATGCCATCATCGCCTTGGAGGAAATCTTTGGGATTTTCCATCTTGAAGCCTATTTCGAACATCCCGAAACATTCTACAAAGCCTATTGGGAAACCAATGTGGAACTGTGGCGGCAATACGCCCACGGCGAAATCGAACGCGACTATCTGATAGTGGAACGTTTCCGACGCCCGCTTTCCGCAGGCGAACACTGGCCGGAACACCTGCTGGAGGAAGTCGACGGCAGGATAATGGTCTCCGAAGCATTCTGCCTCGAAGTCAGCGACCGATTCCTCGACTGTTGCGCCACAAAGCCTGGAGTTGTAGATGGGGCACACGAACTGATGCG
>OBLI01004209.1_pt1 | contig 10449 bp, 8 predicted proteins | sample 1519701 | NCBI WGS metagenome assembly OBLI01 (sample SAMEA3663005, study PRJEB22513) | pig gut metagenome | biome: pig gut; feature: pig-associated habitat; material: faeces | place: France | collected 2012 | reverse complement strand
TTGAGCAGGCACCTTTGGAAAAATTAGCCCAAGAAGGGCAGCTTATGAGCTATCGCCATCGTGGTTTCTGGCAGTGCATGGACACCATGCGAGAAAAAATCCAGCTAGAAAACCTCTGGAGCCATGGCAAAGCTCCATGGAAGGTCTGGGACAAGTGAGGAAAATATAGATTGCATGATGATAAATTATGTTGTATAATATACTAAAGAGGAGGTAGACACTGTGCTACCTTATGACTGGTTTTTGGGCTTTGCCGCAGAGTGCAGAAACCTATAGTCACTGCTTAGGTAGGCGTGTTGAACCATAAGGCGGCTAGGTGAGAACCGAAGTGAAATACACGCACGAAAATACGAGCCCAGTTTTTCTGGGCTTTTTTGATGGTTGATATATGGATTTATTACAAGCTGCGGCAATATCTTATAATAATTTATTGCATAAAAAATTTCATATTAAAGCAGGAGCTAAAGGTAATCTCATAGAGTTTGATTTCATTTTCAAGCCAATCAATTTTTTTCATTTAGCAGGATTACATTATCTTGATGATATGAAGCTATTGGGTATGCATACATCGCATCAATCTAAAGAACTTGCTTTTAAAAAGTCTCTTAGGGGAGAACTAAATTTAGAGTATCTTGGAAAAAGTGCTCATTTCGCAAAAATAAATGAGCGTGTTGAATGGCTTCATCGAATAGATGCCGTAGTTAGTCATTTAAGTAAGATGTATTCTCCAAAAACAATAGTCGAATTTGATAATAAAAATTTTTCTTTTATAAAGCCAGGTTATACTTTTGTTGAAGATTACCCTGTTCAAAGAAAAGTTGTAATGTTATTTTTTACTGAAGATTCTACTGGAATGTATCTGCCTGAGTCTTTTCTTGTATCTACGAATCAAAATAAAATTTTGCAGCAAAAGAAATATCGTGTATTGGATTTTTCATGTGAATTTTCTAGATAATGCCAGTATGTATATGGTAATAAGGGATTCATTAGAACTTTATTTATCATTGATACCAATGGTCAAGTATGGTAAAATGATATGCGATAAAGCCTAGTTCTTCTTTTTGAGGCTAGACTTGGGAGCGAAGCCTTGTGAAAGGTTAGTTCTTTGTGGACTTAAATTCCAATATAGTTATACTTGGGATTGGGGGCGAGGCGGTGAGCTTCGTCCTTTTTGTCTTAAAAAAATAAAAATGCTAAGAGCAAAATTGCTAGTGTAAAAGATATTACTAGATATAGAAAATTGAAGTAAATTCGCAATTTGTGCCGTATGCTGTAAGGCATACGGCAATATTTTTAAGGAGATTTTTATGGTTTTGAATTTGGATTTTTATAGAGGCAAAAATGTTTTAGTGACAGGCCATACAGGCTTCAAGGGGATTTGGCTTTGTAAGTTGTTGGAGCTGCTGGGGGCTAATGTTACAGGTTATGCCTTGCCCTCGCCTACGGAGGAAGGACAAAATGTTTTTCAGCAGTCTGGCGCTGAAGCTGGCATGAATTCTATTATTGGCGATGTGCGGGATTTGGCTGCCTTGCAGGAGGCTTTTGCTGAAGCTCAGCCAGAGATTGTTTTTCATCTGGCGGCTCAGCCTATTGTGCTGGAAAGTTATCGCAATCCTGTAGAAACATATAGCACCAATGTTATGGGAACCGTAAATGTGTTGGAGTGCATAAGACAAAGTAACAGCGTAAAATCCTTTGTGAATATTACTACAGACAAGGTTTATGAAAACAAGGAGTGGCCTTGGGGTTATAGAGAAAATGAGCCTTTGGATGGCTTTGATCCCTATTCTAATAGCAAGAGTTGTTCGGAGTTGGTAACTCATAGCTATCAGAAAAGTTTTTTTGCGGATGGCAGGGTGGCCATATCTACAGCCAGAGCAGGCAATGTAATAGGTGGAGGGGATTTTTCCCCTAATCGTATTATTCCAGATTGTATTCGGGCAGCCTACGCAGGAGAGAATATAGCCGTGCGGAATCCTCATTCTATTCGCCCATATCAGCACGTTTTTGAGCCTCTTTATGCCTATTTGCTGATTGCCGAAAAACAGTATGCAGATGGCAATTTGGCTGGTTGGTACAATGTTGGGCCTGATGAATGTGACTGCCTGACTACTGGGGAGCTGACGGAGCTTTTTTGCCAGTGCTGGGGAGATATAAAATGGCAGGATGTTAGTGTGGAAGCTCCCCATGAAGCAAAGTTTTTGAAGCTGGACTGCTCTAAGTTGAAGGCCGCTATGGGCTGGCAGCCCAAGTGGCATATAGAGGAAGCTGTGGCCAAAACCGTGGCATGGGCCAAGGCATGGCAGAATAATGACAACATAAGTTTGTTGATGGAAAAGCAGATTAGAGAATTTTTGGAGGATTAATCTATGGGACAGCAGGAATTACATGATAAAATATTGGCATTGGTAAAGGAATATTGCGATAAATATCATAATCAGCCAAAGAATTTTCATGAGGGAGATAAGATTTCCTATGCCTCTCGGGTTTATGACCATGAGGAAATGTGCAATCTGGTGGATAGTGCATTGGAGTTTTGGCTGACCTCTGGTCGATATGTGCAGGAATTTGAGGCTGGTTTAAGTAAATATCTAGGTGTTAAATATACCGCGGTGGTAAATTCTGGTTCCTCTGCCAATCTGTTGGCATTTATGACCTTGACTTCTCCCTTGCTGAAGGAGCGTAGGATTCGGCCAGGTGACGAGGTTATTACCGTGGCGGCAGGTTTTCCTACAACGGTTTCTCCCATTATAAATTATGGTGCGGTGCCGGTATTTGTGGATGTAACTATTCCCCAATACAATATAGATACTGCTCAGCTAGAGGAGGCATTGTCTGAGAAAACCAAGGCGGTTATGATAGCTCATACCCTTGGCAATCCCTTTGATTTGCAGGCCGTCAAGGATTTTTGCCAGAAGCATAATCTTTGGCTTATTGAAGATAATTGTGATGCTTTAGGTTCCACATACGAGCTGGATGGGGTAGAGCATTTTACTGGCACTATTGGCGATATGGGTACATCCAGCTTTTATCCACCTCATCATATGACCATGGGGCAGGGTGGCGCTGTATATACCAATAATCCACTGCTGAACAAAATTATGCGTTCCTTCCGAGATTGGGGCCGGGATTGTGTATGTGCTTCTGGTCAGGATAATTTCTGTGGACATCGCTTTGATGGGCAATATGGGGAACTGCCCAAGGGATATGACCACAAATATGTTTATTCCCATTTTGGTCTGAATCTAAATATTACCGATATGCAGGCAGCAGTAGGCTGTGCTCAGCTAAAGAAATTTTCTGATTTTGTGAAGCGTCGCAGATATAATTTTAATCTCCTGCATAAAGAGCTGCAGGAGGTACAGGACAAGCTGATTTTGCCAGAGCCATGTCCTAGGAGTAACCCGAGCTGGTTTGGCTTTATGGTGACCTGTCGAGATGGAATCCAGCGGGATAAGGTAATTAGATATTTGGAAAATCATGGTATTCAGACCAGAATGCTCTTTGCGGGCAATCTTATCAAGCATCCTTGCTTTGATGAAATGCGGAAAGCTGGTAAAGGTTATCGGGTGATTGGGGATTTAGCCAACACAGATAGAATCATGAATGATACCTTCTGGGTAGGTGTATATCCAGGTATGACTGACGAAAAGCTGGTGTACATGGCCAAGATAATTAAGGAAGCAGTGAGCAGGGTATGAAAAAATGTATTGTAACAGGGGCAGCTGGTTTTACAGGCTGCAACTTGGTAGAAAGATTATTAGCTGCAGGGTATTTCGTCTATTGCGTGGTGCGGGAAAATTCTGTTCATAACAAAAGACTTGAAAATTTGGCCAATGTACAGCTGGTTTATGCGGATTTAGCGGAATATAAAAATTTACACCAGCAAATTCAGGAGCCATGTGCGATATTTTTTCATTTGGCTTGGCAGGGTGGCAGATATGATTTCGCTGCTCAGTATCAGAATGTAGAAGATACCTTGGGGGCACTAGAGGCAGCCAAGAAAATTGGCTGTAAGCGATTTGTTTGTACTGGTTCTCAGGCAGAATATGGTCCTCATCAGGATTTGATTACAGAAGAAACCTGTCCTCATCCTATAGATGCCTATGGCTCTGCCAAGCTGGCAGCCTGCATATTGACTAGACAAAGAGCTATGGATTTGGGCATTGAATGGATATGGGGACGGATTTTCAGCCTTTATGGCAAATACGAGCCAACTGGGCGGATGTTGCCAGAGCTGGTTGCCTCCTTGCAGGCAAGGAAAGACTTCTATATGCAGTCAGATGGCCGGCAGAATTGGGACTATCTCAATGTTATAGACGGTGCAGAAGCATTGATAGCATTAGGAGAAAAAGGAAAAAACGGCGAGATTTACAATATCGCCAGAGGAAAATACAAGCCATTGAAGGAGTTTATAGAAGATATTCAAAAAGTTATCAACAGCGAGGCAAAGGTACATTATGCTGAAGAGAAGAAAGCGCTGTTCTCATTGCAGGTAGATGTGTCGAAGATAGTCTGCGATACAGGCTGGAAAGCAAATTAGATGAACAAAATTCTTTTGAATTGCACATACTATTAGATACCTTTTTCATAGGTTGTAGAAGATACTGCAGATTTGCGTATGTCCGTAGCTAATTATGATAAATATTTATTCACATCTTTCCAAAAGCTCCAAATAATCATTAGCATAATTATCCCTATGGGAAAGGCGGCGATTATGCTGACGGTTTGGATATTGCTCATGGAGCTGTCTGAGAATACCAATGCTGTTGGCAGTAGAATTAGGAGAATGCACCATAATAGCTGAATGGCTTTGTGAGGTGCTTCACCTGATTCTATTTTTTTATAGCTGTAGCATGAGGCGGTATAGGCTATGGAATCAAAGGATGTGGCATAAAAGAGAATCATGGTTGCCAGCACCCAGAGAGTAGCTAAATTAGCCAGAGGCAGGGTGCGAAGCATGGCAATGATTATGGCGTATATATCCCAATGAGCGGTATATTGGGCAATAAAATCAATTGTGCCAGTGGTTTGCAAGCCCATGCTGTAGTTCCCCAGAACAATAAAACTGATTAATGTGGCACCTACGCCGAAGAAATATCCTCCTGCTATAACCTGTCTGATAGTTCGACCACGGGATATACTGCCAATAAAAAAGGGAGCTGCCACACACCATACCATCCAGTAGGCCCAATAATATATGGTCAAATCCTGTGGAAAATTGGTTTCTCGGAGAGGGTCTGTATATGTGGCTAAACTGATAAAGTTTTGCACCATGCGGCCAAAGGATTCAAAGCCTGTTTCTATAATATATTTGCTTTCACCGCCGGCCAGCAGAACAAAAGCCATCAGCCCGCCAAACATATAAATACATAGTTTGGCCAGAATACTGATTCCCTTGAAGCCGTGAAGCAGGTAATAGGTATAGATAGCACAGGTAAGGAAAATAATAGCAATAGTGATAATATTTCTATCCAAGGAAATTCCCAATAGATTTTGGATAATTATGGACATCAGTGGCGTTGCTACGGAAAAGGTGGTGGCAGTACCGGCTAAGAGAGCAAAGACCGCCAGCAGGTCAACCACCCTACCTAGAATACCATCTGTTTGCCTGCCTAGAATCGGCCTGCAAGCCTCTGAAAAACGCAGTCTTTTTCTTTGTCGTACATGAATCATAAAGCCAAAGGCCACGGCTAGAACAAGATAAAAGCTCCAGGGAATAAAGCTCCAATGAAAGAGGGGAAATACTCCTGCCCATGCCTGAATACTGCCTAATTGGGAGATATGGGGATTTGTGGCATATACAATCCATTCGGAAAAGGAATAAAATAAAATATCAGCGGCCAAGCCACAGGTAAACATCATGGAGCCCCAGGTAAAGAATGGGTACCGGGGCTTTTCCTTTTTATCTCCTAATACAATATTTCCGTAATGGGAACAGCAGAAATAAAGTGATATGAGAAATATCCCCAAACCTATCACTAAGTAATAAGTGCCCATAGTATCACCAAAGAAAAATCTAATGGAACTTAGCACTCTATTGGATTCCTCAGGCATAATAAAAAACAAGGCACTTAGCCCTGAGATACTAAGCATGGGCAATAATGTAATAACCCAATCAATTTTATGATGATTTATCAAGTTATTTCCTCCAATTTCTGCATTTCATACACATATTTGTATTTCTTGCTACATTCAAAAACGAATCCTATAGCAGCATTATTTTCATTCTTTATGGCCTTTATATTATGTATTTGGCCTTCTGTAGTCCCTAAATCATGAGCTATATGCTTTAAAATATCAGACCGGGTATTATTTACATAGGATGTATCAAATTTCCGCAGTTCATCCAGAGTGTCAAATTCGAAGATGAAATCAGCCGGATACTTTCGTATTTGCATAGGTAGTTCATGGATATGTTCAATATAAATATTTTCCCACAGCTTATCCTTGGTTTCTCTTTGGCTGTATTCCTGCTGTAAAATAGAAAGAAATTTTTTGCTGAAGGCTTCCGACCAAAAAACATGGCCTAGCATAATCCAGCTATTGGCTCCACCTATATGCACAGCTTTTATCCAATTATTTTCTTCGGTAATGCACCATTCCGAGGTTTCTCCTTGGGCATAAATGGCAGAATAATAACTTTCCTCCACCTCTGCGGTAAAAGGATTCTTAATAAAATAGTTATCAGAGGAGCAAATATAGCTGTTTTTTAGATAATCTCTCACAGCATATATGGAGGATTGATTATTTCTTGTTAGATAATCTGGATTGTTGACAAGCACTATATTGTATTTATCCTTTAAATAAGCAAATGACTGAGATTTGTAGCCGGTGACAATAATGATTTCAGGAATGCCTGATTCTTTTAGCTGTTTAATCTGTCGCTCAATGAGGACTTCTCCTTTTACTTCTATCAAGCCTTTGGGTATTTCGTAGGAAAGGGGAGCGAATCTGCTGGCTGTGCCAGCGGCCAGGATAATGGCGTTATCTACTTTCATTTGTGACTATCTCCTACATTGTAATTCGTTATGAACTATCTCATAGTATTCCTTGGCGTATTCATATTGTCTGCGGGCATAGGTGCCAAATTTTATGCCTAATTTTCTCTTATATTCGCACCAGTTACTCCAAAGCAAACCGCCAGCAGCCATGTAGCAATAAATTTTTAATCTGGTGGCTCTATCACATTCCCCTTCAAAATACAAATCAATCAATATATTTGCTTCTTTTTGGGTATAAAAGGAATAAATGGCGAACATGGCAATATCCACATGGGGATCCTGCATACCAGCATATTCCCAATCTGTTAATTGAATATTATCTCCCGAAAAAAGAAAATTATCAGGTACAGCATCAATATGGGTGAGACAATATTGCTTAGGCTGTGTATCAATATAGGACTGCAAAGAAAATACATTTTCTTTTATTTGCTGATAGTCAGGATAATGGGATGGAGTACCAGCCCATAGAGATTCATAAAAATCAATTTGCTTGAATATATCAAAGGTATGCTTGACTTGCAGCTTCATATTATGGAGAGTGCGTAGTTTTTCCATACAGAGTTTAACATTCTGCAAGTTGCTAGCGTTACAGGTTTTAACCTGTGGCAAGAATTCAGTGATTTTGTAACCATTCTGTGGATTGATGTAAATGGGGTTATCACACAGCCCTGTATCTTTTATGGTTTCATAAACATCAAATTCCTGTTGACGATTAATAAGAAAGTCAGTGCCTTCTCCGGGAATGCGAATGATATATTTTTTATTTCGACATGTAAATACAAAAGAGCGATTTGTCATGCCTTGTTTTAATACTCCAATGTTAGCAATTTCACTTTTCTTTGTCCTTAACACATCGCTAATGATGCCAAGAGCCTCCTCCGGCAAATTTTCGTACATAAATATGACCTTTCTATTATGATTGCAATCATTATCCTGTCTATTCTAGCATGAAATGAAGAAAAATACATAAAATAAATTTTGCTAGTAGATATACGGAAGAATATAGTTTTATATTATGCTTAAAAAATATAGCATATTGTTCGATTTATATAGTATCGGTTTAATGGGGGAATTCCGTAAATTTTAGCAATGGTGGTAGAGCATGAAAGAAAGAAAAATAAATGTGGCATTTTGGCCAGCCGAGGAAGTAGAAGGCTTGGCTTTATTTCAAAAACTTCAGCAGAAGTGGGAGCAAAGTGATTTTGACGACGAATATTTGGCATTGTTAGCAGAATATAAGGAAAAATATCCCGAATCAGAGCACGTGGATATTTTTGCGGCTTATTTTATGCTACATTATGGAGCTGTGAAGGAAGCATTGAAATATGCCGAAGCAGCTTGGCAAAAAAGAAAATATAATTTAATCATATGGAAACTTCTTATAGAGTGTTATGATAAATTGAATATGACCATGGAAAAAATAAAATTTCAAAGTTATTGTCATCTGGTTTATGGTATGGACATGAAAGTATCCTTATGGACTGAGGAAATTCTGGATAACTTAACAATGTGTCATAATATTGGTGATTATGCACCTTTTTTGTTGCATAAGTTTAGACCAAAGGATAATAAGCTTATTAGAAGTGAGGCGACTATAGGAGGTGAATATATTACTTGGCCTGTGGATAGAGATGGTTATAAATACTGGGTTGGTGTATTTGTTAATCAGGAACCGCTCAATGGCAAGGGGAGTTTACTGTCTAGAGAACAAAATATATCAGAATTTGTCAGTGAATACGGGGCAGATATGATATTTGATATTGTTAAATCTAAGATAGGCGAAGAGTTTCAATTTGATCCTCAAGGGAAAAAATATATAATTTCCTTGGCCGGGAGTGAAGTTAGTCAGGAAATTTCCATTACTTCAGGAAATAGAGAATATAACGCTGTATTAGGAAAATGGGAATATAGCCACTATAGAATAGAGCAGCCTGTTGAAATTAAGGGAGAAAAGGAATTCGTCATGGGAAAACCGATTCTCTTAGAGCATAGTCCCAAAAGAAAAAAAGTCGTTTTGAATATTCTGATAGATGCCTTAAGCTGGCAGGCCATGAAGGAGCAGAATTACGCCTTACTCCCAAACACTATGAGATTTTTTTCCAAGGGAGTAATATTTAATAATCATTTTTCCGTGTCAGAATATACTTATCCAGCTGTACATACCATAGAAACAGGCATGTATCCTCATCATTCTCAAATTTATAACGAACGTATCAATATGCCATTATCTAACAAATATGAAGTAGTATCAGAACAGATGCAGAAATTGGGATATTATTGTGTTAACATAATGGGAAGTGGAGATGCTCTGTATACAGGTGCTTGTAGAGGGTATGATAGATTGGTGATAAATTCATATGCTACCAGAGCTTATGAGGGGGTAGAGCGTACTATTCAGCATTTGGAAGCCTTTGGAGAATGTGATCAATTTTTGTTTTTGCATATAATGGACGTACACCCATGGCCGATTAATTCAATAAGTATGCCTTTAGCTAGTCAGACCTGTTTATCCTTGGAAGATCGACTCTGGCAAACACAGGAGAAGGTTGCTAGTGTATATCTGAAATATTCTCCCTTATATGCTCATGCCAATATGATAGGTATCCAAAATACCGATCGAAGTTTGGGGGTATTATTTAATTATTTAGAAACTCACTATAATGAAGATGAATATGTGGTACAGCTGTATTCAGATCACGGTGCCTCCGTATATGACAATCATCCATATTTAATGAGCCGCTATCAGACTAGTGCAGCTTATATGGTACGGGGGGCAGATATTCCGCAACTGGGATTGGTTGAGGAACTGACTAGTGAGTTGGATATATATCATGTTATGGCTAAAGTTCATGGGTTTGAGGCACCTAGTTATACTGATGGCAATCTGCCAGCAGCTTTGGGAGGCAGGGAGAGAGAGTATACCATCAGCAATTCTATTTATCCAGGACAAACCTATAAATTATGCATTCGTACAGCTAAATACGAATTTCAGTTGGAATCAAAGGAAGTCGTGGATGTGGATGGCACAGTTGATATGACTGGGGCCTCCATGTTCATATTGGATCGAGAGTATGAGTGGAAACAGTGTTATGATATGAATCTACTAAAATATTTTATGGATATTGCTAGAGAGCATACCAAATCTTTCTGTACATGGGGTAGAAATTGGCCTGAAATGCGAAAACTAAAGCCAAAATGGTTTGGAGAAGCAAAGTAGAACTGTAAATATTATTCAACGAGAAATTTTATAGATAAATTTAATTTTTATTTAAGAAGGCTGAAATTTCTCACGATAGTATATATGACAACTGCAAAGGGCATATTTCAGGTGGCTAGCAACCCAGGAATATGTCAGATATTTGCAAAACAATTCTATATAGTTAGTGGCAAGGATGCTGCTAACCTTGTTGACAACCAAGGAGGAAAATTATTATGGCAATGGTAG
>OBLI01004207.1_pt1 | contig 10451 bp, 7 predicted proteins | sample 1519701 | NCBI WGS metagenome assembly OBLI01 (sample SAMEA3663005, study PRJEB22513) | pig gut metagenome | biome: pig gut; feature: pig-associated habitat; material: faeces | place: France | collected 2012 | reverse complement strand
CTATCACTCCTTCTATCACTTATTAACTCTATGAGTATTAGATATTTAACCCCTAAAGTGATAGTAGTGATAGAAAAATTAATAAAAAACATAGTATAGAGGAGGAGTGACAACAGTATTAATCACGTTATCATTATAGTAGTAATAAAGGTATATGGACAAGGGAAGTGAAGTTATAAAGATAGTCGAGTGGAATTTAAAAGGGCAGGGTGTTTGTTTTATATTCCGCACTGCGGAACGTACGTTCCGCAGTGGGGAATATAAACAAGAAACTCTATACTTGCAAATTCATGACGGGTTTATATAGAAATTGTAATAGAAATAACTCAAAGATTCAAATGCTTTTATATAAAAGGCATCGAATTATAAGAGTTGTTTATATAAATACCGTTATAATATTGTATTACAGATGTGAAACCCTTTGTTTTTGTCCTGTACAGTCAACAATAATCTTCTCGAACACTATTGCCGGGGCATTGGGAGTGATGGTGATGGAGTGAGTGCCGTCGGATGTAGAGGTGAGGGGGACGGTGATAGTGTTCTCCACCACTCGCTTGGCGATAGTGGGGTAGTACGTGTCGTAGATATTCTCGGGCTTTTCGTTGAGATTGCCGTTGAAGTTTATTACTTGTGCCTCACCGCCGTCAACACTTACACTATATGTGAAACCGTTCTGGTTGAGGAAGTCGAGAGTGGATTTCACGACGATATGGATGCTGGCCTCCTTGGCATTCGGACAGCAAGAGAACTTGTATGTAAGTGACGCTCCGTCGATAGGGGCATTATATGGCTGAAGGGAGAGGGCAGAGCGCGACTTACCCATGTATGGGATTTCAGTCCATCGGGCATTAGCTGCATCCTTCTTCTCATAATATGCCATTGTCTCGATATTGGCGATACCATTGATACAGGGGATGATGTTGCCTCCATCTGTATTTGCTTCCACACGAGCCACCTTTGGCATAATGTCACGTGGGAAATCATCGTTCCATGATGTATATCCGATGTGCTTCTGAATCATCATACCATTCCATTTGCCTCCCGACATCTTGGTGTTGTATTCGTCGCAAAGCAGTGAGTCCTGACGGAAAGCATTGGCACAACGGTCAGCCCAATAGTTGATTTCGGCAGCTGTATATTCCGAATACTTACCATTGGCAGCCTTCACGAGCATGTCGTTCATAGCCTTTGCCTGATACATACGATGAAGATTGACCATAGCCTGAACAGGGAAGAGGATAATCTGACGATAGGCATCACGATATTCCTCCTTCAATGATAGGAACTGGCGCAAGGCGTCTGCCTCAAGGGCATCGTATTGAGCCACTACCTTTGCCCATTCGCCATTTTCGGCACTATATACATTAGCATCGAGCATCTCGGCAGTGCTACGTCCATTATACTTGCAGCATAGGTTGAGGATGCGGGCTGCCTCTTCAGCCTGACAGCAGCCAAACTGTTGGCGGCAGAATGTAAGAGTATGGTCGGTGAGAGTGGCTGCATCATATTGTTTGGGATCCCATGCCATGTCCATAAACAATGTAATGGGATATTCCATCGGTTTGAGGTCGCCCACATTGAGTATCCACAGACGGTCGATACCATATTGGGCGGCAAGTGTGAGTTGCTCCCACATGTTCTGCGTAGGAGTGGCATTAATCCACTTGCTGTTGCGTGGAGCTCCCACATAGTCAACATGATAGTAGAGTCCCCATCCGCCCTTATGCTGACGCTCCTTGGCATTGGGCACACGACGCACGTTGCCCCAGTTGTCGTCGCAGAGAAGCATGATGACATCATCGGGCACACGCATACCCTTGTCGTAGTAGTCCATTACCTCCTTATACAGAGCCCATACCTGTGGTGTTTCCTTAGCCTTCTTGCCAGTAACTTCCTCGATAATCTTTCGCTGGTCGGCAACAATCTGTTCGAGCAGTCGGGTGTCGGCTTCCTCGCTCATGGCCTCGTCTCCATCTCCACGCATACCGATGGTTACTATGTCGTCAGTACCCTTCATGCGCTCAATACCCTCGCGGAAGAATTTCTTGATAACCTCCTTGTTGGTGTTATAGTTCCATGCACCATATTCCTTGCGGTGGCGTGCCCACTCCTGATGGTTGCGCGCCATAGGTTCGTGGTGGGAAGTGCCTATGATGACTCCCATGTCGTTGGCAGTCTTCTGATTGAGAGGATCGTCGGCATAGAATGCCCATCCCCACATTGCAGGCCAAAGCATGTTTCCACGCAAACGCAGTATGAGTTCAAACACCTTGGCATAAAACTCATGTCCGCCGTTTTGGGTCTTGAATGTATTAGCTACCCATGTGGTGAGGCAGGGAGCCTCGTCGTTGAGGAACAGTCCACGATAGCGCACAGCCGGTTCCCCGTCGGTATATACACCTTTATTAATATATATGTCCTTATGTTTGGCAACAGGCACGTCTGCCCACCAATACCATGGAGATACACCTATCTGGCGCGAGAGTTCGTATAGTCCGAAGATAGTGCCGCGGTAGTCGCTACCGGCAATGACCAACTTGTTGTCCACCACAGTGATGATGAATTTCTCGGTCTTTCCTTTCAGTTGGTCGGTCAGTTTGTTCTTCTTTAATATATTGTCTATTACCTTCGACTTGCCGATTGTGCCGGCAAGGATTGTGGCATCATTGCCGTTGAGAGCAGCTTGGCAGTTGGTGACATTTTTTATATCCAAAGCCAATGAACGAGCTGCAATTTTCACACCCTCATGGTCGTTGTCATCTATTGCAATGTTCACCTTTCCATTAGCATTAAGGTGGAAGTCGCCTCCGTTGAAACCGACGAATTTATCGGCGGCAAGCGATGGAATCGACATAATAATCAAGAATAGCAATGACATGCACATCCTCATAAATGTACGCATTTCAGCGCGTGCTCTTCCCAAGCAGTTTTCTGTTGCCTTATAACTCAAACCTAATGTTTCGGTGATATCAGCCACCTTCTTTCCTTCGTAAATATTCATTCTATAGATAATTTGGTAACGTTTAGACATATTGGAAATACCCTGTTCCAGTTTCTCGCAAATATCGTGGGCAAATATTTCAGATTCCATGTCGTGCCATGCCGACTGTGAAGAAATGAGCTCCTTGCATACTTCCTTATGGAAGGTTGTACGCCGAATATAGTCGAAACACATGTTGCGGAGTGTCTTATGGACAAGGGCGGGCAGACTACGTTCGATGATGAGTTCATTGATATTGAGCATTCTGACAAAGCAGTCCTGCACAATATCCTCAGCAACGCAATCGTCCTTGACGATCTTCCTTGCAAATGCCCTCATCTCATTAATGTTCTTCTGATAATAGTCAGATAATATTTCGTAGTTGTCCATAAGCTCTTAAGTTTGGTGCAAAGGTAAGAAATAATAGTGAATCAAAGGCAATTATTTGTAGCTAATACTTTTGGATTTGTTTCATTTATCTGTTTTATATGTCTTTTTTGTTTTCCAAATTGTTATTTTCTTCGATATTCAGAGGGCGACACCCCTACATGCTCCTTGAAGAACTTGCCAAGGAACGATTGGTTGGCGAAATGAAGTTCGTCGGCAATTTCCTTAATTGTCAACGTTGAAGTCTTTAGGAGTACGCGTGCTTCGAGGGTAACATATTTGTCAATCCATTCGTTGGGAGTGTTCTTGCTTACCGCCTTGACCGTCTCCGACAGGTATTTGGGAGTGATGCACATCTGTTCGGCATACCAGCTTACCCTCCGCTCGTGCCTATAGTTGTCTTCAACCAGTTTGATAAACTGCGTAAAAATGGCATCTGCTCTTGTCTGTCGTTTGTTCTCTATCTGCTGCACACGATAAATGACATTGCTCAGGTCGTAGAACATTGTCAGTACCAGGGTCCTCACGAGGTCGCGACGGTAATGGTTATTTGTTTCCGCTATCTTCTTCTTGAGGAAAAAGAAATACTCCTTGAATGTCTGCACCTCATTTTCGTTGAGAGATACTACAGGGTGATTACGTGAGAACAAGAACAGCAATGACACGTCCCTCACATCGTTGACCACTTCATAGAAGAAGTTTACCGAAAGCATCATGGCGAGTCCGGCAGCATCGCTTGAGGCTGCATAGTTGTCGATAACGTGTCGGTCGGAGATGATGATAATATCATTCTTCTGCACGTCATGTCTTTGGGTGTCGATAGTGAATTGGGCGCTTCCCTCGGTGCATAGAGCCACAAGTATGAATGTCATTCTGCGAGGTTGTCCGGTAAAGGCAAGCGACGTCAGTTTGTCACTCAGTATGATGTCGTCGGCAATGAAGTCCGACGTTGGGTGGTCTTCCTGTGCAATACGGAAGTTGGTGTTTCTGATATGTTCCTTGTTCATAAGTTTGGGTTTAAATCACTCTTATAGTCTTGTTTGCCTTGGTCTTGACAGTCTTGGTAATACCATTCACACATATAGTGACTTTACCTTTCTTTACCGATGTAATAGTCAGTTCCGTCACCTTAGAGTCATTCCATTTCATTGCAATCTCATAACCGCCACGGGCGCGAATACCGCTCACATTTCCGTCCTTCCATTCCAGGGGTAGGGCAGGAAGGAGAGAGATGGTGTTGCCGTCGCTTTGTATTAGCATCTCGCACACTCCGGCAGTGCCTCCGAAGTTGCCGTCGATCTGGAAGGGTGGGTGAGCATCGAATAGATTAGGATATGTACCACCTGAGCGACGCTTGTCCTCACCATTGTAGTTGTCGGGACTTACGTATGTGAGCAGTTTCTGGTAGATATGATAAGCCTGTTTGGCATCCTTGAGTCGTGCCCATAGGTTGATGCGCCATCCTGTGCTCCAACCGGTAGTCTCGTCTCCCTTGATTTCCAATGACTTACGGCACGCCTTCATCAGTTCTGCCTGTTTGTCGGTGATATGTCGTCCGGGGTACAGACCGATGAGGTGTGATTGATGGCGATGTTTCCAATCCCAGTCTTCCCAGTCGTAATACCATTCCTGAAGATTACCTCTGCTACCTATCTGATAAGGATGTAGCTTGTCGATACAGCTGTTCATCCTTGTCCTCAGGTCTTTGTCAATACCGAGAGCTTCGGCAGCTTTTATTGTGTTTATGAGCAGTTCGCGGATAATGGCAAGATCGGCTGTTCCGCCATACATTGTCATTCCGTGGTAGCCCTTGTCGGTCTTATATTCATTCTCCGGAGAAGTGGATGGGGCGGTGATGAGTTCCTCGGGGTTGTTGGGATTGGGAATGAGCCATGCCATACAGAATTCAGCGGCACCCTTCATCAGGGGATAAGCCGTAGAGCGTAGATAATCAGTATCGAGACTGAAGAGATAATGATCCCATAGAGCGTTGACGAGCCATGCGCCACCCATGTTCCAATTGGCCCATTCAGGCCATTCACGCTTTTCCCCTACAGGATTGGTCATTGCCCAAAGGTCGCTGTTATGGCTTGAGCACCAGCCTTCTGTGATTCCGTAGTAGTTTTTTGCAGTGTATTTTCCGTTGGCAGCCAATGCAGCTATGAAGTTGTCGAGCGGCATTGCCATCTCCGGCATGTTTGCCACTTCGGCGGGCCAATAGTTTTCTTCGAGATTGATGTTTACGGTATAATTTCCTCTCCACGGCGACCACAGATGAGGTGTCCATAGACCTTGCAAGTTGGCGGGAACCCCGGGAGTGCGCGAGCAGCTGATAAGCAAGTATCTGCCATATTGCGCATAGAGTGTCTCAAGATAAGAATTTCCTCCCTTGTTGTCGGTATAATCCTTAAGTTGTTGAGCTGTAGTGCGCTTTGTATCGAAGTTGGCATTGCCGAGGGTCAGTTGGAATCGATCATAAATAGCCTTGTAGTCGGCAATATGGCGCTCGCGCAATTGGTCGTATGAGTAGTTGACCAAATGCCATGAGTCGTCGGCAGCCTGTTCGATGTAGGGAGCACCTTCCGTTACAGGATGCTTGTCGAATCCATTGAAGCTAGTGGCATTCACGAAATAGATGACAGCTTCGGTGGCACCATTGATAAGGATGGTGGAGTCGCTTGCAAGTATCTTTCCTCCATCGGTTTGAGTAGTGAGAATACCCGAGAAATGAATGCTGTTCATTGGGTCGCCCGTAGCATGTCCGTTGATGGTGAGGGAAGCCCTATTGTTATCCCCCGAGGCAGACGTTTGGCTACTTCTCACTTTGTGGGGTACGAGGGATGTTAGGGATAACAGGCAGTTTATCGCCCCTTTTTTATCAGCTCTTATCCTCATGGCAATCACCTTGTCGGGATGAGATGCAAAATATTCCCTTGTATATCTCACGCCACCTTTTATATATGTGTCTTTACACAGTGCACTGTCGATGTCCAGTTCGCGATAGTAGCCAGTTGCCTCATTGGTATTGTCGTCGAGGATATGCAGTGTGGCAAGCGGTTGGTAGAACTGTGAGTTGTTACCTTGTACATGCAGTTGCAGTGAATCGGCCAACTTATAGTCCTCGTTGAAGAGAGCCTTGCGTATTTCCGGAATCCACTTGTGCGCCCCCTCATCGTCATTTCTGTTTACTGGTTTGCCTGTCCAGAAAGTGATATCGTTAAATTGTATCATGTTATCCTGTGTTCCACCGTAAACCAGTGCACCGAGTCGTCCGTTGCCGATAGGCATTGACTCTTCGAAATATTCTCCAGGAGTATCATACCATAGTTTCATGGGCAGATTCTTGGCACTTGCCAACAGGGAAGTGATAACAGAAAATAATAAAAGGACAATAGTTCTGGACATAACAGTAATATTTTTGGTTATTATTATTCTTAGGTTGATGATTAAAAATTAAGAATTAAGAAAAATAGTGATGGCATTACTAAGTTTCTTAATTCTTAACTCTTAATTTTCAATATTCAATCTTCACTTTTCAATCTTCACTTTTCAATATTCAATCTTCAATATATCAAGCGTCGATATTAGCATAAGTGGCATTCTTCTCGATAAACTCGCGTCGAGGTTCCACATCGTCACCCATAAGCATTGAGAATATCTCGTCGGCCTCGGCTGCATTCTCGATAGTCACCTGCTTGAGCAGACGGGTGGCTGGGTTCATTGTAGTCTCCCAAAGCTGTTCGGGGTTCATCTCACCAAGACCTTTGTAGCGTTGTGTGTGCAGACTCTTTCCGTCCTCCACACCATTTCCCCATTTGTCGAGGAATGCCTGACGTTGCTGGTCGGTGTAGCAATACTCCTTAGCTTTGTTCTTGTAAGTGCATAGGTAAAGCGGTGGAGTGGCGATATAGAGATGTCCCTCCTGGATAATCTTCGGCATAAAGCGATAGAAAAGAGTCATGATGAGAGTGTCGATGTGCGAGCCATCGACATCGGCGTCGGTCATGATGATAATCTTGTCATAACGCAGTTTGTCGATATTAGCCTCCTTGTCGCCCTCGCCCTCAACGCCAAAGCGCACTCCGATGCTCTGGATGATGTTCATCACCGACTCGCTCTCGAACACCTTGTGCCACATCACCTTCTCCACGTTGAGGATCTTTCCTCTCAGAGGAAGGATGGCTTGGGTGTATCTGTCGCGACCCTGTTTTGCCGAACCACCGGCTGAGTCTCCCTCGACGAGGAAGATTTCACATTCCTTCGGGTCCTTGTTGGAGCAGTCGGCCAGTTTACCGGGGAGTCCGCCACCTGTCATTGGGTTCTTGCGCTGAACACTCTCGCGTGCCTTACGGGCTGCAATACGTGCAGTGGCAGCCAATATCACCTTGTCGCATATCTGCTTTGCCTCCTTTGGGTGCTCCTCAAGATAGTTGGCAAGAGCTTCGCCCACAGCCTGCTGTACGGCACCTGCCACCTCGGAGTTGCCGAGTTTGGTCTTTGTCTGTCCCTCAAACTGCGGTTCTGCCACCTTGATGGAGATGACAGCAGTGAGACCCTCACGGAAGTCCTCACCGGCAATCTCTATCTTTGCCTTCTCAATCTGCTTGGATATGACAGGGTCGGCATCAGCATATTTCTTCAATGTGCGTGTGAGAGCCATACGGAATCCCACGAGGTGTGTACCGCCCTCGATGGTGTTGATGTTGTTCACGTATGAGTGGATATTCTCGCTATAGTCGGTGTTGTACATCACAGCCACCTCGATAGGAATACCTTGTTTCTCGGTCTTCAGATAGATGACATCGTCGAAGAGATGAGTGCGGTGGCGGTCAACGTAGCGAACAAACTCCTTGAGTCCGTCCTTGGCGTGGAACACCTCCTGCTTGGTGTTTCCCTCTTCATCCGGTCGCATATCTGTAAGCGTGATGGTGATACCGGCATTCAGATAAGCCAGTTCCCTCATTCGCTTTGCAATGATGTCATACTTATATGTGGTAGTGGTGAATACGGTGGGGTCGGGCCAGAACTGCTGGCGTGTACCAGTGAGTTCAGTGTCGCCAACCACCTTTACCGAGTAAAGCGGCTTACCCTTCTCATATTCCTGTTGGTAGATCTTTCCGTCGCGGAACACTTGTGAGAGCATGTGGGTGGATAGAGCGTTAACACAGCTTACACCCACACCGTGAAGACCACCGCTGACCTTATAGGAGCCCTTGTCAAACTTACCTCCAGCGTGGAGTACGGTCATAACGACCTCAAGAGCCGACTTGTGGAGCTTCTTGTGCTCATCCACAGGAATACCACGTCCATTGTCCTGTACGGTGATTGACTCATCTTCGTTGATGGTGACCTCGATATGAGTGCAATAGCCAGCCATTGCCTCGTCGATAGAGTTATCTACAGTCTCGTTAACCAGATGGTGGAGACCCTTTTCGCTGATGTCACCAATATACATGGCCGGACGCTTACGCACGGCCTCCAATCCCTCGAGCACTTGGATATTGCTCGCGGAATAGTTACTTTCCTTGTTTATGTCTTCTGCCATATTTGATTTTTATCTCTAAGTGGTTGCAAAGATACACAAAAAAAATCAAATGGCGAAATATTTGATGCTAAAAATAAACAAAATGTCATAAAATAAGCCACATACTCGTTGAGTATGTGGCTTATGATATCGTAGAAGCGATGTATTATCCCAAACTGTTGACATGAAGTGCAAGGCTTGACTTCAAGTTAGCAGCCTTGTTCTTGTGGATAATGTTGGTCTTAGCCAACTTGTCCAGCATCTTCTGTACAGTTGGATACAACTTAACTGCCTCCTCCTTGTCAGTGAGGGCACGCAGCTTGCGAACGGCGTTACGCATAGTCTTAGCATAGTACTTGTTATGCAGCGCCTTCTTCTTGTCCTGACGGATTCTCTTAAGTGATGATTTGTGGTTTGCCATCTTTTTTCTTCTTCTTTTATTTTTACTTTAGTAGTCCCTAGGAGAGTCGAACTCCTCTTTAGAGAATGAAAATCTCTCGTCCTAACCGATAGACGAAGGGACCAATTGTCGATTTTGCGGGTGCAAAGTTACATCTTTTATTTCATTTAACAAAATTTTTCCACGAAAAAATACATGTTTTTGATATTTTTTTAGAAAAATGTACTCTATTACGTATGTTTTTTGCAAAAAAATGCCTATCTTTGCACCAATTATCGACTTTTATGGAATGCTTACGAAGACAACGGCAATAGTTTTGCACAACATCAAATATGGTGATTCCAAGATGATTGTAGATATGTTCACCCGTTCCCACGGGCGGATGTCGTTTGTCGTCACTATGCCCAAGTCGGCAAAGTCGAAGATTCGTAAGCAGCTTTTTCAGCCTCTTTCCATGCTCTCGATAGAATATGACTATCGGCCTAAGGTGCAGTTGCAGAAGATAAGGGAGGCAACAATTCTTTATCCTTATTCGTCTTTGCCCTTTGATATGGACAAACTCACGGTGGGTATGTTTATTGCCGAATTCCTGTATCACTCGCTTTATGGGGAGCAGGCCAACGAGCCGATGTTCGACTATATCTACGACAGTTTGCAGTGGTTTGACGGTTCTCCCTCGCCAGCTGCCAATTTCCACCTTGTCTTTATGATGCGCCTGTCTCTCTTCCTCGGCTTCTATCCCAATCTCGACGATTATGCCTCGGGTTGTGTCTTCGACTTGCGCAACGGCAGCTTCTCGTCGGTGGCACCACTACATTCCGATTACCTGTTGCCCGATGAGGCATCACAGATGTCATTGATGATGCGTATGAACTATCCCACTATGCACCTATTTAAATTTACGCGTGCGCAACGCAACCGACTTCTTGATGTCATTGTGCAATACTATCGTCTTCATATCCCGGGATTTCCCGATATGAAATCGCTCGACGTACTTCGCAACATATATGATTAAGATAAATACGGCATAATGGCAAAAACAAATATGGCATAAAAACAAAAAGGGCCATGACTCTCGTCACGTCCCTCTTGTTCTTAATCACTTAAAAGCCTTACGGATCAAATTACTTTCCGTGGTTTTCGTCGGATACTGTCAACTT
>OBLI01004206.1_pt1 | contig 10453 bp, 10 predicted proteins | sample 1519701 | NCBI WGS metagenome assembly OBLI01 (sample SAMEA3663005, study PRJEB22513) | pig gut metagenome | biome: pig gut; feature: pig-associated habitat; material: faeces | place: France | collected 2012 | reverse complement strand
ATCCGATTGGGAGAAAACTTGCGACGACGGCGGCAAGTTCTTTAATTGGTAACTATTTGCCATGTATCAATAGAAATATTGACCCTTGAGAAGTCTCTCATAACAAATATTATCCAAATATCCAAATAATATCCGTGAAAATTTTGTCGCCTCGCTATTTTTGTGTACCTTTGCGCATTAAAAATAACAGTTAGGTTCTTATCCGAATACACGAGTAAAGCATGATGTTTGTAAGTCAATTCGACTATATAGAAGAGCGCTTGAATACCCTTCGCTGTAGAATCGAGAGTCGGGCGTCATTGAATCTGCAAGATTTAAACATCCATGCAGAATACTTCTTCATGCATTTTCTCAATAAACTTTATGGGTGGAATTTGAGGAATCTTAACAGCAGCAAGTTGAATGCTCCTGGAGTAGATTTGGTTTATGAGGATGAAAAAATTCTCATACAAGTTAGCTCAACTGCCACAAAGCAAAAAATAGAAGAGTCAATTAAAAAGATTGAACTTGATAAATACAATGGCTATACATTCAAATTTCTCTCTATTACCAAGAATGCAAAAAAGCTAAGGGATTACAAGTACGAAAGCCCCTCAGGCATCACATTTGATGCTGCTGATGACATTCTTGATATACCATCCATTATTGGAGAAATAAGGAACCTTGCAGAAGATAAGTTAAATGAAATTTTTGAACTCGTAAAGAAATCGTTATCTTTTGATCCTCCAGTGGCGACCCGCATAAGGGCTATTAGCATTATAATCCGAATGCTTGCCTCCAACGAAGCCTTAGGTGATTATGGCAAGTCATTTGATACCACAGATTTTGAAATTGCTGAGAAAATACGAAATAACCAATTAGGCGACATTGAAAGTAAGATATCTGATTTAGGTGTTTATATTGCTGATGTCCAAAAAGTGTACGATGAATATGATCTATCAGGCAGAAATAAAAGCCGGGCAGTTTTATATTCTCTAAACAATTCGTACCTCAAGCTTAAAGGAAATTACACCGGTCCTGCTTTGATGGAAATGTTAGCTAATGATATTTACGACAGTTTATCTGGTGATGAAGCATTAAAAGATTTCTACGAAGAGGACCTACGTCTTTACATTGACATCATCCTGGTTGATGCCTTTGTCAGATGCAAAATATTTGAGAACCCTAAAAGAATGCACAATGATACTACCTGATAATATCCGGCCTGAAAACAGCCTCTACGTTACAGGTGCAGTTGTGCTCTCGGTGCTTAGAAAGCATAGGTGTATCAGCCTAAACGACTTGTATGAAGAGGTTAATAAGATTCAAAACATAAGCTTTAATGTTTTTATGTTGAGTCTTGACTGGCTATATTTAATTAACGCAATAACCAACAATAAAGAAGGCCTGAGTCTATGTATATAAAAAGACTTAAGATAACAAATAATGATGGGCTAATCAGAGATATCCAGTTTCATAATGGGTTGAATCTGATAGTTGACGACACCCCATCTGACACTCATACCGACACAGGAAACAGTGTCGGCAAGACCACTGTGTTACGCCTTGTCGATTTTTGTTTAGGCAAAGATCCTAAATCAATATACACAGACCCCTCTGACTCAAAAAGCTTAGATGAGAATGTTAAGAAATTCTTGATTGAAACCAATGTTCTTGTTGAGCTCACATTAACCAAAAATTGGGAAAAGGACGATATAATCATCTGTCGCAATTTCCAAACGAACAAAAAAGCTACCAGAACCATAAATGGCATTCAATACAATGCAGAGGATTTTGAATCTGCTCTATGCGACAATCTTCTTGGTTTAACTATCACAAAACCATCATTTAGACAAATTATATCTCACAACATAAGATATAGTGAATTTGCACTCACAAATGTACTAAAGACTGTCCATCCTTACACGAAGGATACTGAATACGAGTCTTTGTATCTGTTTATGTTCGGTTGTCAAATAGAGGAGACTGACAGACGTCAAGAATTACTAGACAAAATCAAGACAGAAAAAGCGTTTAAAAAGCGCCTTGAAAAATCAAATAACAAAAGCACCTATCGTACACTCCTCGGATTGACTGATGCGAAAATTGAAGAACTTGAAAAAAAGAAGAATAGTCTTGGCATCAACCCTGATTTCGAGGTTCTGATATCACAGCTAAATGATATTAGGTGCCAAATCAACATCTTGAACATCGATATTGCCACTCTTAAATTGAAAGAGAGTACAATCGTTGAGACTCAAAAGGAAATCGAAGCGCAGCACTCAGATATTGACACCAGTCAATTAGAGACGCTATATAGAGAGGCAAAAGCCCTCATTCCTGACCTTCAAAAATCTTTTGAGGAGCTAGTGGATTATCATAACAAGATGGTTGCAAGTCGTTCGCGATTTGTTTCTATCGCTCTTCCTGGTATAAGGCAACAAATCAATGATAAGCAGAGCAAATTAAGAGGTCTCCTTTCTAAAGAAGAAGAAATGAGCAAGTTGGTGACCAAATCGGAAACCTACGAAAGTCTCGAAGATCTAATCACCGAAATGAACAAAGAATACCAGAAGAAAGGTGAATATGAGACCCAAATTAAACAAATAGACATTGTTGATGAAGCCATTTCAAAAGCTGAAGAAGCTATTAAGCAAATAGACGACGACTTATTTTCTGAGTCTTTTCAGAATAGGGTTCAAGAAGCTATTGACAATTTCAATATATTGTTTTCTTCTATATCAAAGAAACTCTATGACGAAGAATATGTCTTAAAAGTTGACAAGGTAACTTGCAAAGGAACTGGCGGGGATATATACAAGTTTAGTGCATTTAACGCCAATCTCAGTTCTGGCAAGAAAATGGGTGAAATATCTTGTTTCGATATTGCATATACTATGTATGCAAAGAAATATGATATCCCCTGTCTTAACTTCCTACTTACAGACAAGAAGGAATTAATGAGCGATAATCAACTGCTAGCAATAGGCAAGGTCGTTGAAGAAGAGAATATACAGTTTGTTGCCTCTATTCTTAAGGACAAGTTACCTGACGACTTGCAGGATAAAAGATATTATATAGTAGAATTATCAGAGCACGATAAACTTTTTAGATTCTGACAGATAAAAAACGCAGTCATTCTCATATGTGACTGCGTTTTTATTTATTTCTTGTTGAACTCCTGGATTTCGGCGATCATGTCTTTGACTTCCTTATTTACTTTCAGGAAGTTGGCATAGAGGATACGCTCTCGGGCTTCTACGGAAGGGAAGTTATAGAACTTCGGCAAGGGATAATTGGCGTAGTCGGTTTCCTCTTTGCCAATTTCTTCCATATTGAAGTCGGTCTTACAGAAGAACTTGCTGGTCTGGAACTCTTCGGCCTCCTGGATGTCCATGCTATCCCCTCGCCCAGTCTTGGTCTTTACGAAGTCACGGGCGGTTTGGCCACAAATCCAACCGGTGGGCATATCGGCAATCTTTGAGCCAGGAACCAGGGAGTCCATATTCTCATTGAGATTGATGGAGGTACGGTCTCTGTCGATGGTGACACCTTTCTTCAGCTGCACCACCTTACCGAAAATGTCGTTGCTGAGCCATTCAAGCGTTTCCTTGGCTCTGGCAGAACCACTGACGACATTACCCACAGTAGTGATGACCTTCTGCATACCTACCTTGCCATAGTCGGACTCCAACTGTGGCAGTTCCTGGAAGCCCAATGTAACGCTGACCTTGTTGCTTCGTGCGGTGCCAATCAGACGGTCTATCTTGTGAAAATAGAGCGTCGGCAACTCATCGACGATGATGCTGACAGGCACATTCTTGCCCTGACCGGTATTGACGCGAGTGACCAAGCGGTTCAAGATAAGGGCATTCAAAGCACCGATGATACTCTCCATCTCGGGATCGTTGGCAATGAGCAGGTAACTGGGATGGGCAGGGTCGCTGACCTTCAGGTCGAAGTCATCGCCTTCCTTGCTGAATATCCAATAGGACTCCTTGGTAGCCAGACGGGAGGTGAATACACGCAGCGTACCAATCATACCTTCCAACTGTTCCATGGCTTTGTTGTCGAATGCCGTTCGGAACGGGCCAAGCAATGGCGCCACCTCGGTATCGGTCATCAGCACCTCAAAGATGGTTTCGTAGCTCTCGTTCAGAAAAGACAAAATATGTGGCATATCGCTGTACTTGCCCAACCAATATGCAGGTTCAACTATGTTTCCTGCCGTATCTCGGACAACACCTGTCGGTTTTATCATGCCGGTTTCGGGGTCAATGGTCTTGTCGTAGTTCATCTCATGACCATTGGCATCGTATGGCCGCTTCTCGTAGTTGCAGAAGAAATAGATGCAAGCAGCCAAGAAGTTGACCGCAGAAGTCTGGAAGAACTGGTCGCTGCCGCCGCCACCTTCCTTCTTTCCCTTCTGTAAAGACTCCAACAGCGTCTCTGCCGTTTCACTGGCCGCCGCAAGGTTGCTGATGTATTTGAGCTGGATAGGATTGACCCTTCGGCTATACTCCACATTCACGAAGTTGATGATATTGAAGTCGCAGTCCTTTGGCGTAAGTCCTGCCTTCTTGTTCACACGATAGTGGTAGTAGAGTTTCTGCGCCAACGTAGGAAATTTATAGTCGTATACAACCATTGCAAAGCCTTTGGCACTGTGCTGGCGGATGAAAGGTTCGATGATGGAGAAAGTCTTACCCGAACCAGGAGTGCCGACTACCCAGGTGCCGCGGAAGGGGTTCACAATGTTTACCCAGCCCTTGCGGAACTTACCCTTATAGTAGTAGCGCATAGGGATATTGACGCTGTACTTGTTCTTCACTTCGTCAGGCATCTGCTCAAAGCTCTCGTTCTCGAAGTTGAAACGGTCTTTCAGAAGTCCGTCTTTAAGGTACTTGGAGATATTGTCAAGAGCCACATGGCAAAGGACGGTGCCGACGATAGACATCACGAAATACAACCATGTGCTGCTATGCAAGGTGAAGATATGCGGCGGCCAATGCTGCTTGAACACCCATACCGACAGGAACATCAGGATGATACCGGCGGAGATGGGATAGATAACCATCGTCTTGGCATTGAACTCCAGATGTTTCTTGTTACGGGTACCAATGCAGGTGACACAGATGATGAGCAAGGTCATGATCTTGCTATGCAGCAAATGCCCATCCTGATACACATCCATCAACTTGATACGGTCGTGGATGTCGACAAGTACGCCGCCCCAAAAGTCAAGCATATTGGGGTCAATGGCATACTCGAAGAACTCCAGTATAACCGATGCGTAGATGAACGTCCGAAATACCTTATACAGACTTTGCAGGTCTTTGCTTTCTTCCATATTTTACTCTTCTTTGTTCAAACGGATGCTCATGATGGGGCGGGTAGCGTACTGACTATGCTTGTCTGCAGCTTCAAAGCGGCCAGAGGTCAGGCTATAGCGCCAGGCTCTATCCTGGGCAGCTCCGGCGACCTCAGTGCTTGTCCAATACCAGCAATCTTCTTTGTCTATTGGTAACAAGTCACCTCCACATCGTTCTATGGTACCATTGACGATTGACTTGGCCAGATAGAGTTTGTACATCTCTGCTACGGAAGGGATAAAGAACTTCGGGGTGACGTTCTTCGCTATAGGTGATGCTATCTGGAAGTAGCGGAGGACAATGGTGTTCTCCTCGCCATCGAATTTCTCTATATCAGCCGATGTTCCCTGCTCAAAGTAGATGGTATCAGGGTCGATGAACTCCTTCTCGGAATAGTTCTTCAGCGACACAGCGTATGCTTTGCCTGAAATCACGCCCTGGTTATCTACATAGAAGAGAACGGCTTCGGGTGTATTGCCTTGTTTGGCGCAGTCCTCGTAGGACATGACTTCGCCATTGGTGCAATAGACCATGCCCGGCCGCCATGCGTGCCAACTGGCATCCTCATAGATGTGGTCGTCACATGAACTGAGGAAAGGGATTGCCGCAAGCAATGCGATTATGTATTTGATTGTCTTCATTGTTCTTCTGATTTTATCTTGAACCTGTAGGTATCTTGAAACCTATGACCACACCGGTGCGGAAGAGATCTTTGCCATTGATGCAGAGGTCTGACTTCACCTGCCAGTAGAGTTGCCAGCCACGACGCAGGACATAGTTCTGCTCGTAGCCGACATTCACCCAACCGACCAACTCATCGGTGTCACTACCCATGCTACCTCCGAAACGCAGAGCGCCATAGGCATTCTTTGCACGATAGACACAGGGCTTATAGGCAATACCGAAGCCCCATGTGCGGTAGTTTTTCCAAAAGGAGTCTTTGGTGATATGGCCGGCATCCTTGTCCTTGTCATACTTGATATAGCCATTGGCAAAGTACTCCCATGCGTTATGGTTCTTGGTCTCATGCTCCACCGACAGTGTGGCATCGAAGCCTCTCTCATATAGCGCACCAACTCCGAAGTTGATGCGGTTGCTGTTGCTTTGGGCATGGGCGACGATGGCCACAGCCATGAGCATAAGCACCTGCAATGGTTTTCTGATTATGCTGAATGTCTTCATACGCCTTAGTGTTCATAAAGTAAAACCTTGTTGAATGAGTCGGCACTGAGCACGTCCTCATACTCAACATCGAGGCTGATGGTGCGGCCACTGATCTGCTTTTCGCTGAGTTCGATGGTGAGTATCTTGTCGTTAGGGAAGGTCATCTTCTTCACCACAATGACATTGCGATAGCCGAACTGAAACGACTGCGAATTGTCCAAAGTGAACTCAGGAGTGAGTTCTATGGTCTGGACAGTCGTGGACTTGGAGGTCTTCTTGTCATTGAGTTTCACCTTCAACTGGTCGATGTCGAAACGTATGTTTGTGCGGTTATCCACCGAAAAGTCCAGGAAGAAATATTCACCCACGCTGTAGATGTTGTTCAACCGCATGGTCATACGATGCCGTTTGGTGGCCACATTACGGTAACGGGCCGGTGATGTCCATATCTGACGGGCATAGCGTGCCATGTCCTCGGTGGACATACTGACGGCAGGGTTGTTGTAGGCCGTGCGCTCGTCTGTTTCGATAGATTTGTCCGTTACGGCTTCATCCTGACGGGAGGTGTAGATAAGCCCATACTGGGTGCGGTATCGCTCCGTGACTATCGTGACGATAGCCAGGATGTCACCATCTCGGTTCACCTCCACGCCTTCTTTGGGCTTCAGGCGGATAGTGTTGTTGATAGGCTGGTCGCCCACGACCTTACCCGTACTAATGTCCACGAAACGGACAGGCTCACTGGCCGTGATGACCGTCGTCACATTCTCATTGACCGTGAGGAGCTGCATGCCCTCCAAAGTCTTCTGTGCTTTTGCTTGTCCTGCCGTCAGCAGCCCTACGACTGCTACAGCAAAGACGCTTTTCCAATTTCTCATATAATGCTGATTTGATGTTGCTATTGGGGTTATTTGTTACGTTTCTCCTTGCTGTTGATGAGATAAACCTGTGTGCCATACTTCACCTTGACCTTGTTCTTGCGTATGTTCTTGGAGATGGCGTTGGCGGTCTTCTGGTAGGCATTCTGCAGGGCTTGCATACCCCAGCGTCCAGCCGTGCTCGTAGTCGAACCGTCGTTGATGGTCATGCTCTGGCTAACCGTACTGCCGGCGATGTCCTTGACTGTCTCGGAGAAATTGCTCTTCGGGACATACAAGCCTTCCAGTCCGTCGGTGTCGTAGATGCTCAGGTTGATCTTCACCAGTTCATCATTGACCAGGACACTCTTCACGGTTCCCTTGACGCGCTGCTGACCGAAACCGCTCATGGTGCAGTAGAGACAGGTGCCTTTGGCGATGGTGCGTTCACCGATGTCGATGTCATCAAGCAAACGGAGACGCACACGACTGCCGTCAACGGCCTTGATGTCTTCATCGACGATGGCCTTGATGAGCTTGTGCTCAGGTTCATTACTTGCAATGGTATTGAAATACTCATTGTCTTCCTTGTGACGTTTCACTACCTCCTCAGCTTCTGCCTGTTCAGAGATTTCGGTCACGGCATGTTCATTCACCACCTTTTCACCATCTACTTCACCGTCGTCGGCTTTCTTTTTCCTCTTGGCGGGTTTTGAAGGTGCTTCCGGCTCTTCATCGGTGTCAACTCCAGCCTGACGCAGTCCTTCATTTCGGGCTTCTTCCAAAGCCTTTCGGAGGTTGGCAAGGGTTTCTTCCTCGTCCTCGGTATTGCCAGGGACGGTATTGTCGGTGAGATTGTCGTTCTTGGCTTGCTGCTCTCGGATGCGTTCCTGCAACTGCTGTAGCCTGGCCATTGACTCCTTGGCTTCGTCGCTTTGCTCATCCATGGCAGCCAACTCGGCATCGGAGTACTGGGAGGTGTATTCCTCTTTCTCGTTCTCGCCGCCACGTTCGATGTTCTCTACGGCAGACTCGTCTTTGATCTTGCCGTAGCTGTTGACCATATTGGAGTACTTGTCGCCTATGCCGTCACCCTTAAAGTTGGCATCAGGCAGCTTGTCGTTGAAATACTCCGTAGTCTGCATCTTGTTATTGACATCGACGGTCTCCGTCTCGAAGAAGCGGCAAATGAAATAGCCGAAGAACAGCAACGGAACATAGATGATGGCAGGAAGCATGTACTTCGGCTGCCGGAAGTTAATCTTGTCTGTAATCTTCATACGCTTCTGTTTCGTTTATAGGATTGTCTATTTCTTTGTTGTCTCTCTTGGCCGGTGCGTGATGGCGCTTGAAATGCAGCTGTTGCTCCTGGCGTTCCACGGCACTCGACGGATTGCTGCGGTAGCTGACGGCATTGGACATCCTGTAAAGGTTCAGTCCGATACTGAACAGTACAAAGCCGAAGATGATGCACAGGAATAGCTTGGGATAGGTGGACGCAAAGCGTTGCACCTTGGCTGCAGCCTTGTCCAGTCGCAGTGTCCTGGCAAAGCTCTTGCCGGCATTCACGCATTTCTCATGCTTTTCCTTGTATTCAGGGTCGTCCTTGTCGGGCATTTTCTCCCCGAAAATGATTTTCTTGATTTCCATAAGCCAATGCGTTAATAGTTAGACTTCTTCCTCTGCTCAATATCCTTGTTCAGGATGGTACGCCAGTTCACGATGAGCAGTCCGTGGGGATTGTTCTCCGTTCTCGGTACACGCTTGACAAAGCCTTCGGTCACGAGTTCACGCATCAGGACTGAGGTGCGTCGCTCGATGCGCTGACGGCCATAGTAGGTGAACGACATGTTCTCCTCATTGAACTTGATGCTGTCGCAGAAGATGCTAAAGACGGCACTGGTGCCCATGATATTGCCATAGAAGCCTTTTTCCTTTAAGGCATTGTATTGGGCCAGACCGCTCTCGTCAATGAGGTACATGGCTTTCTCCATGGTGTACTTGATGTACTTGTCGTCAGGAGCCAGAGTGAAGAAGTAATGATGGAACATCTCTACATGACTCTTGGCTTCCACATCGAGCGTCTCTTCCATCGTACTGCGATTGACGAGGATTGGCACATTGCCGTCAAGGACATATACCTTCTTCTGGGCATCGTCCACCATGGTGCGGGCAGCCCAGATACTACCGAACGAAATCACTATGCAGCCCAACAGGAAGAGGGAGCAGAGTGTCAGCACCAGCTTGATCTTGTTTTCTAAATTCTTTATTACCATTGTTTCTGTATGTTATGTTGCACGTTTGTTCGTTATATGCCTATATAGCGGCTGGCAGACTGTCTCATGTGCGTGGCCACACCCTCACCGAAGCTACGGGTTGAGAAGGCGGTATCACCATCAGGTATCATCCAGGCAGCAAGGTCAGGGACGAGGTTCAGACACTTCAACGACACGACACTGGCAGCCATCAGATAGCCGGCAGAGAAGAAGGCATTCTGCAGGTAGTTCACTATAGTCTCGTCGGAGGCAGTTACCGCCGCAAGGTCGTTGTACTGTATGTTGATGACCACATCGAACAGCAGCAACACGTAGAACCCGACAAAATAGAGCATGGCTCCGTAGAAATGGACGGTGAGATAGCGGATAATCCACTTCGCCCAGCATCCGTCCCATTTCGGCAACAGGCTGAACGCCCATTGTATCGGCCCGAAGATGGTGAGCATACCCAGGAGTATCTGCTGGCAGTATATCGTGCCCCACCATCCGATGCGGAACGTAATCAGGGCGATGAGCATGATGACCTTGTCAATCATCATCACCAGACCTGCCGAGGTACTGGTCATCTCTGCCTTTACGATATTCTTCTCGTCTTCCGCCGCTGCATCGGCATCGGTCACGTCCTGTACGCTGCTTTGTGTGAGCAGGGTGCTGACGGCATTGCTGGCAGCCTTGATGGTGGAGATAGGGTCTGAAGCTTCGTCACCTAGTTGGTACATCAGCTGCTGCACGTCCTGCATGCGGTCTTCCACCTGTGCCGCTTCTGCATCATAGAGGTCGTGGGTGTAACTGCCGATGGCATTCG
>OBLI01004204.1_pt1 | contig 10456 bp, 15 predicted proteins | sample 1519701 | NCBI WGS metagenome assembly OBLI01 (sample SAMEA3663005, study PRJEB22513) | pig gut metagenome | biome: pig gut; feature: pig-associated habitat; material: faeces | place: France | collected 2012 | reverse complement strand
AGCCCCGATTTTCTCTAGTCCACATGTTACTATGCATTTAGTATTTCACTCAACGTACAAGAGTAAAAATTTTAAAGAAAAATTCTTCTAAAACAAAAAAGAAGGGGCTCTAATACTTGCCAAAACTGGAAACTAATCCGTGGCAGCGCCATAAAGCCATCCTTTTTTTGCCTATATTATTTCTTTACACTAAGAAAATCACCAATAAAGGCAGCGTAATCTTCAGATATAGGAAGCTCGTAATTAACCTTAAAGGTATTTCTTTTTACCTGAACAACTTCCTTAGTCAAAGGATTATACCCATCCTTAACCAGAGTATCGCCATAAACACCTATTCCTCGTTTTTGCCACATAGGTACATCGTTATAATTAATCCCTCGCTCAAAAAGCATCTCATTTTTAAATGCTACCGATTGGCCGCTCAAAAAAGAGGTCGCTTCCCTTTTTGATTTACCTTCTTTTCTGAGAGTCCAATAACACCATGCATTCAAAGCATTTCTATTTGCATCCTCCTGACGCCAAAGGAAGTAATCCTTAACAAGGTCAATATTAGGCAAAGGCACTACCCGCGAGTCAAAACATACAGGCTTACCAAGCTCCAAGGAGAAAAAGCCGCTTGCTTCACCGGCAAGGATGGAATTAATCTTTCTTACCTTATTACCAAAGGCTGAGTTGTCAGAGCTGAAAAGCAAGGATATCTCATCACTTTCGGTATAGCCATACCTAACATTAAAGCCGCAGTCCATGATATGCTTTGTAGTAGCTACCATTAGATCACGAAACTTAATATCAAAGGGGGCTTCAAACTTACAGATTTCGCGGGTGAGTCTGGTAAAACTTCTACCATCTAGTCTTGCTACAATATACATGCCCGGCACAATATATTGATCTATGCTTTCTTCATATACTCGCATCTTTTTGTCTAATTCACTAAACTTCATCTATCTCACCTCACTAGTTTTAGTACCTTCATATAGCTTCATCTGATATATAGAGAGAGCGCGTCTCCCTAGCCTTCCCTAGCAAAAGCCACCTTACAAACCGCAAAAATAAAACCAAATTTACTGGGAGCATTCTTGCAATACGCCTATAGCGTTAAATCAAATGATACTTTTAATTGTTTAGGAAGGACAGACCTGGCATACGTGCCCCTCGCCCGGCCACTGAACGTCAGCATCTAGTGCCGGACTATTTCCAACCAGTACCTAAAGTATACCATAACAAAAACAACCAATCATGGAAAAAAAGTTGCAGCATCTCTTTTTTCAGCACAGCTTTCCCCCGCCCTGTCAAGGGTATATGCTTCGCACGCTTCGCGCCCTTGACAGGGCGGAAAGCCGTGCTTTTTTTGTGCCTGTTTTTATTTTTAAGCTTTAATAGCGGGAGGTAACAAAAATGCAGGGACAAAACTTAAAGGTACTTATCATACAGAACATGAATATTGTAAAGGCTATCGCCAAAAGATATGCGGGTGAAGGCATTGAGCTTGATGACCTTATCCAGGAAGGTGTAATTGGAATTATGCAGGCAGCAGAAAACTATAAACCGAATTTCAATGTATCATTTCCTTCATATGCTGGTAAATGGATTAAAAGCCGCATTCAACGAGCCGCTGCCAAGGACAGAGCCATCCAGATCCCTGAGCATATCCAAAGAGCCTACACAAAAATAACCATGACCTATAGAAGCCTTGAGCAGTCAACTAAACACATTCCCTCTGCTAACGACATAGCATATGAGCTTGGCATGGATGAAGAGGAAGTCAAAAACATCATCTGCATTATGTGTAATGTACAGGAAGTATACTCACTCAACTCCTTGATAGATGGTGATGAAAGTGATGATGAAATCATTGATTATGTACCTTCAGCTACAAAAGATACTATAGAGATTATCACCGAAAACTCTCTAAAAAATGATATCACTGCTCTCCTTGGCCGTCTAAAGGACAGAGAACGTGCTATTATCCGCATGCATATGGGCTTTGATGCAGCACCTAAAACCTTTGAAGAGATCGGCACTATTTTAGGTATCTCCCGCCAAAGAGTATGCCAGCTTGAAAAGAAGGCCATGCGTAAACTTGGTTCTGCCAGCAACAAAGCAATTCTGGTGCAGTATCTCTAATGCATTTCGAGGTGATAAAAATGACTGAACTGTTATTATTTCTAGAATTTCTCTTCTGGCTCATTTTAAGGTGTGGACTACTTATTATACTTGTTTGGTGCGCCTTTGATATCCTTGATATAATTGATGCCCTTGAAGAAGAACATCAAAACAAAAATACTGCATCTAAAGGCAGCCATAAGCTTAACGAGCAATAGTATAAAGGAGAATTTTGCCATGATTAAGTATACTAGCGGCACAATTTTTGATTCTAAAATGGAAACGATCGTTAACCCGGTTAACTGCGTTGGCGTGATGGGCAAAGGGCTGGCCTTAGAATTCAAGAAAAGATACCCTGCCCTTTTTATAGCATATAAAACAGCCTGTGATAGGCATCTCATTAAACCAGGTCATGTATATATCTCTAATCATTTGGATAGAAGAATCATGCTCTTCCCTACAAAGGACCACTGGCAAAACCCATCCAGCTATGAATACATTGAACAAGGGCTTGCTTATTTTGCTGACCACTACAAGGAACTCAAAATAACCTCCTGTGCTTTCCCTCGCATTGGTTGCGGCTGTGGCGGGCTTGAGTGGTCCAAGGTTAAAGCTCTAATAGTAAAATACCTCAGCCATTTAGATATAGAAATTGAAATCTACGAATAAATTAAAAACCTGCTGGCTTTCTATAGATAGAAAACTATACTTATGGTAAAATTAATATAGAGAAGAAAGTTGTGTTAAAAAAGGACGGTGATCGCATCATGATATTGTTTCATGGAAGCAACGTTACTGTTGATGCCCCACGTTTAATAACTCAAAATAGGTTTCTGGATTTTGGCTATGGTTTTTATACAACCACAAATAAGGATCAAGCCATTAACTTTGCAAAAAAAGTAACTGAACGTCGTAAAAAAGGCACTGCAACACTAAATATATATTACATTGATGAAGCTTTAGCTTTCCAAGAATGCTCTCTTTTAAAATTTGACTCTCCAGATGAACGATGGCTTGATTTTGTTTCTGCCAATAGACAAGGAACCTATAACGGTCCAGGCTATGATTTAGTTTATGGAGCCGTAGCGAATGATGATGTATATAGAACTATTGCCCTATATATGACAGGCATTTTGTCAAAAGATCAGGCTTTGGCTGCACTAAAAATACGCAAATTGTTTGATCAGCTAGTATTTACTAGCGAAAAGTCACTGAAATACCTAACTTTCAAAGGGAGGGAGTTGTTTTGAGTAAGAATCAATTTAGTGCTTTGCTGGCTGTAATTACACCAGAAATTACTTCTCTTATTACGAAAAACAGTAATGTCACTGAAACACAGGCTATTTCTCTTTTTTATAGATCCAAACTATATAGAGAGCTTGCGAATGAGAACTCTAAGTTATGGCATTACAGCCCATTAACTCTTTATACTATGCTGCAAGATGAGCTCTTAACTGGTAATTACGATTATCCAGAGGAGGCGGGCTAAGTGAGTAAAGAAGCAACATTCTTGATATACTGCATGGAGCGCTACCGCTACTATAAAGACCTGTCTGGCAGCGAAGTTGCTAACCTGTTTGAACAATACCGGGTTAATGATTACATCATTCGTTATTTCGAGTCACTCCACACCTTAGGTGACTTTGCAATAATTGAAGATATCGATGGTTTTATCGCGGAACAAAAAACACAAATAAGTTAACGTTTTTAAACAATCAAAGGCTTAGAATACACTACCAAGTGAATTCTAAGCCCTTTTTCTGTCCACCTACTTCCATTATCTGTCGGATCATCTGACCTTATCAATAAATTTTAGGGTGAATTTCTTAATGAAACTACTAAATTTTCACCCTAAAATCATCACTCAACTTGATTAAGGTAGAAAACTCAATAAGCAATATTTTTAGTACTGTAAGCTTTCACCTAAAAACACATAAGAGTAATATCATGGATAATTAAATCGCATTGCACTCATACCTTGATAGGCTTATAATATACTGTAGGCAGTGCGACCAATATTTACCTACTGTTACTTTACGAAGGAATGAGTTTATGGATAAACAGTACATTTATGAGCGGCTATGGATGTTTTTATTCGGCATCTTTTCAATGAGTATAGGAATAGCCTTGTCGTGTAGAGCAGACCTTGGCACATCCCCTATCTCAAGTGTGCCCTGGGTGCTCAGCATGATTATGCCATTCACCTTTGGCGAAATCACCATTTTGATGAATATAGTGTTTATAGCAGTTCAGCCTATCCTAATGAAGAAAATATACTGGCGAGATCTTATTGGACAATTTGTGACCCTTTTACTTTTTGGCTACCTCATAGACTATTCTATGAAACTGCTTAGCTTTGTTGCTCCAACAATAACAATCTATAAATGGCTCTACTGCCTATTAGGGACTGTTATACTAGCTTTAGGCGTTTTTTTATGCGTAAAGGCTAAAATATTTGTTGCATCCGGCGAAGGCATAGTAATTGCAATTGCTTTTGCAGCCAAAACCAAATTCAGCACAGTCAAAAACTGCTTTGATATTACCCTTGTTATTATAAGCTCGTTAATATCTATATATGAGTTTGGAATACTTAAAGGTGTTGGTGCCGGCACCATAGCAGCTGCTATTCTAGTAGGCCGTTGGATACAGCTTTATAGTACTCATCTCACATTTCTTAATAAATATCTCCCAAAAGAATAAATAAGGTTTAGAAAGCAAAACTGCCTTCTAAACCTTTCTTTTTTAATATTTACTTTTCAAAGCCATTTGATAAAGACCTACTAATCCATAAAACCTCATTATGGCAGGATAACGGTTCTGGGGATGGTAGTAGTCGATAACAAGTACATCATGACCATTAAGCTCAATATGGTAATACAAATTAGGGTTCCTCCCCTGCTCCTCCCTAAAATTATACCGTGTTAAATCTTCATCACTTTTCAAAATATACTCCAAAGCAGTTGCAGTGTAGCCACAGATAATAATAGTTGGGTCACAAATCTCTATCTCTCTTTTCAGCTCTTCCCTATCAAAGTCAGCATATCCCAAGATTTCTTCATATTTTGATTTGGATTTCCCACCGCTTTTTTTGCAGTTAATAACAGCTATTTTCCTTAACATCTCATTATTATATTTATCATAGCCTTCCTTTTTACCTGAACAGCTTGGAGCCTTGGAATAGTCTGCTATTACCTTAGCAGTCGTATTAAATAGTCCCCATGTCCAATCGGTCACATAAATCCATGTCCCGCTTAGTTTATCTTCTGTAGCAAGCTGCTCCTTAATAAGATCAAATCCCTTGCCATTAGTATCATAGGCTTCCTTCAGAAGAAACAACGGCCTGAATTTGTTATCCTCCTTAAACCACTCTTCAGGACATACTATACCATCAGTAATAAAGCTATCTTCGTGATTAACATCAAAAGTATACTTTTTCTTGCCATACTCAATATCTATATGCCCCCTCTTTTTACGCCATTCCATATATAGGTTATCCATAGCCACCTCATATGCTCTAACTTTTTCATCTACTAATTCACTCATTAATCTCTACCTCCTATTTTTAGTATAAGCGCTTCTGGCTTCATATATATAAACGTTAACGACACTAAAGTTACTCCCTCTTTTCCATTATTCAACAAAAAATCTTTTTCTCCTTTTCAGCACAGCCTTACTAAGTCCCGTCAAGGGTAAATGCTACGCACGCTTTGCGCCCTTGACCTGCCTTGAAGGCTGTGCTTTTCTGTGCCTGTTTTTATTTTTAAAGTTTGATTATACAGGAGGCAGAAAAATGAGTATTATCAAAACAAGTTATTATTACGCAGTTAAAAATAAGGTTAATGATTATTATAAGATTGCTATCAGTAGAACAGCACCTGCTAATGAGTATGATTTACATGCTTTAATCTTAGCACCTGATTCAGATACCCTTTGGGCGTACAAAAATGAATATATCGATGATAAAGAATATACCAGACAATACCTTGAAAAACTCAATAAGCTCTTAGATAACGGTACTCTTGAATCAATCATCGATAATTTAAAAGCTCATGACAGAGTACTCCTTTTATGCTATGAAGGAAAATACAAATTTTGTCACAGGCACATTTTAGCAGATTTTCTAAACGAGCATTTTACACTTGGTATAAGTGAACTATAAAAGCTCAAGATTATAACAGCGATAGAGGCCCTAGCATATCAAGAAGCAAAAATAATTCTATGTTAGGGCTTATCGCTCAAATAATATACTAGAGAAAATGGAGGGAACAAAATGTATAATATCGCTATCACAGGACACAGGCCCCATGCCTATAAATTTGCATCTAAACTTCCTGAAACAAATTTTGAGAATGCTTTTACATCTAAATGGGCAATTTCCTTCATGGATAAAATGACCGAATTAATCATCGCAAAAGTAAAACAGCATGGAAAGGTGCGCTGCATCACAGGCATGGCACTCGGGGTTGACCAGTTATTTGCCATGGCAGCGATTAGAGCCAAAGTAGAGACAGGCAATGTTGTTGTACACGCTGCTCTGCCATGTATTAATCATTCCTCTAAATGGCCATATAAAGCCCGCAAAATCTATGATGATATCCTCAAAAACTGCGATGAAATCCATATCGTACATAATGGTCCCTATACCAAATCATGCCTGCAGGAAAGGAATGAATATATGGTAGATATGTGTAATGAACTCATTGCCATATGGAACGGGACTAGCGGTGGAACAGCAAACTGCATCAGATATGCACAGGAAACACACTGCAAAATTAACATAATGACTCCGATCTCTTTTATCGACTCCCCTGCAGAATATAAAGCATCTTAACGTCGCAAAAATGGTTAAAATCGAAAGGAGCACTAAAAATGGCTGTAAAATTTCATTTCTATAACAAGGATCTCATTATCTACCCGGCAAGCTACTCCAATAACAACAATTTAGCTTTGTTACTCCGCCGCGAGGAGGAGGATGAAGAAGACTATTATGGTGTTGTGAGCGTTAACACCTATATACCTTTACCTAATAATATGGCCGCAATCAAGGACTACAGTGAAAATGAAGGTATCCTTAAAGCACTCATTGAGCAAGATATTGTAGAGAAAGCAACATCATATATATCGAGTGGATATGTAGACATTCCTGTGGTCAAAGTTAAACATCAAGAACTGCTCGAAGAAATCAAAAAATACTATGATGCTAACAATCTAGAAAGCAACTAAAAACCAAAGGACTGCTGGTCATAAGCTAGCAGTCCCAATTTTATCTAAAAAAATGGGGAACTACTAATAAAAGGTAATGCCCACTTACGCGTTTCTAGCCTAATTTTATGCTGCTAGGTCAAAAATCACTAAAAATTAAGGATTATTTATAGACATATCTCCCCTTTTTGTGATAAAATTGCTAAAGAAACTCAATAACCCAAATCTGGAGACTCTGAACGTTTAGGTTCAGAGTCTCCTTTTTATATAAGGAGCAACTTGAAATGGCAACATATCACCTATCACTAAAAAATGGAAGCAAGGGCAAAGGTGGACCACACGCACTTTATATAATGCGGCTTGGAAAATTTGCTAAAGGAGCCAAAGGGCAGCAGGTAATAGCCAGTGAAGAAATCAACCTTCCCTATTGGGCAAAATCAAGCTATGACTTTTTTAAAGCAGCAGACATCTATGAACGTGCCAATGGCCGTAGCTACTCGGAATTTGAAATTGCTCTCCCTAATGAGCTTAGCCTAAAAGAAAATATTATCCTTGTAAGAGAATTTATAGAAAGAGCCATCGGAGAGCAACTTGTAACAGCCTATGCTATCCATGACACTATGGCGTCACTTCATGAAACTATAAATCAACCACATGCCCACGTTATGTTCTCCGTAAGGAAAATGACTGAACTACCTAATAAAGCAAAGCCTGCGCACCTTTTTTTCAGGCGCTACAATAAAAAGAATCCTGAAAAAGGTGGGTACGAAAAGGATACAAGGTATTCTGCAAAAGCTAAAAGCATCAAAAACCTAAAAACAGCACGGGAGCTTTGGGAAGATCTAGTTAATAGCGCCTATAAGAATAAGGGCATAGATAAGCGTATTTCATGCAAAAGCCTAGCAGAGCAAAAACGTGAAGCACTTGAAAGTCATGATTATATTGCCGCCGAGTTTTTTGACAGACCAAAACCAATACGGCTAAACCTTAAGCAGCTAAATATTACAAGAAAAAGAATTCTAAGCTTTATAGAGTCAGCTGCTTCTACTAACCTAAGCGGAAAAGAAAATGAGCTAGATAAAATTTTTAATATTTCAAAACGCTCATCACTTTTTTTACAGCAGAGACTGCTGCTTGAAAAGCAGAAGGTTAAGCTCTTTGAGCTTAGAAAGTTAAGCAAAGAAAGTAATTTTACAGAGCTGCTTATCCTTAAAAATGCTCTTGAAGCCCTTAATAAAAGGCTCGCTAAACAAAATAGCTATATTACCTTCTATAATAATTCTGCCTTTACTACTCCAAGCCAATTTGAAAACGCAGCACTAGACATTCTTACCCACGGCCGTACCAAGAAAATGTACAGGCTAAAAAAGAGTCTCGATGTAAGATACAAGGACTATTTAAAGCTAAAAAACTTATCCCAACCTACTGATGCTCAAAAAGCAGAAATTCAAAATCTTATTTCAGAAATGAAAACTATACAGATTGAAGGTAATAACCTCAAGGCCATTTCACAAAAACTAATTCAAAGCCTCAATAGCCAAGATGTTGAATCCATGGTAAAAAAGCTATATACACGGCAGCTTATTAGGCTAGCCAATGCCGAAAGGCTTGAGAACATGAATACGCTTATAATTGAAGTACAGGAAAAAATAATCTCGACAATCACTAAGCTTAAGGCAGAGCCATCCTATAATGGACCTACTGAATTAGTGCAAATCATAGATAAGGAAGCCAAAAGATTAAATGAAGTTCCCACACTCGACTTTATTACAAGCGGAACTATCATAAATAATATCAACGAAGCCTTGGATATTACACTTGAAAAAGCTAAAGTATTTAGCGACACAACAAACAAAAACCTCTCAACTGAGCAGGAAAAAGAATTTTAATAAATTTTATTTAGCATAAGGAACAGTACTGTCAAGGGGCCTCTATTTTGCCTTTGAGCCCTTGACAGTACTTTTTCCTTATGCTTTTTTTGTGGTATTCATTTTAAGGAGGTTCATACAATGTTAAAAATGATAAGCAATACACTATTACCTGATGCCTTTCAAAAGTTAGATAATCTAGAGCTTCTATCACTAGTAATGGATGATGAGCTTACTGCAAAAAGGCTCTATAACGAAAGGCATGATTTATTTAGAGCAATCTCAGCACCAGGTGAAGAACTAAAGGCATATGGACTAAGTGAAAAAGCAGTCTCAAAACTCAAAGCAGCCATTGAGCTTGGCCGAAGGATGTTTATGCATAAAACTTGCCCATTACATAGATATAATACATCTATTGAAATAGCACTGCTGCTAATGGACGAAATGCGATACCTTAGTGAGGAAAGATTTTTGGTACTCTGCTTTAATACAAATAATGAGCTTATCGGCAAAAAAGTACTAGGCCAAGGTTTTATAAAATATGCCTCTGCCAGTATCCGCGAAATATATAAAACAGCCCTTATCTTTAATTCTGACCACATCATAGTCGCCCATAACCATACACACGGAAATCCCTTTCCAAGCACACAGGACCATACAATTACAGACGCAATTTTTACAGCAGGAACCATCATGGGCATTCCATGTTATGACCACATTATAATCGGCAACGGAAAATACTATAGCTTCAGTGAAAACAAAAATAGAAAGGGGCAGTCCACGGATGAGAAAACATGAACTTTTAAAAACTCTGCTTAACCAAGGCAGATTACATGGTAACACACTGTTTGTGGTGTGCTTTGCACTCATTACCTTTTTAGTGCTCTATTTTCTAGGAGGCATTTTTGCCCAGCTTGCAGAGTTTTTAGCCCTACTCGGTTTCATTCTTTTGATACCAAATTTTTTTATTGGTCTAGCCATCGGCTGGGCCATTTTTCATTTTTTCTTTTAAACCGCAAAAAATCGTCTTCTAAAATCGCGTATAAGCGTTTTTAAAAACTTTCCTAGAGTGATTACCTTCATGAAAACGAAAGAACGCTCATAACGCTTTTAAACGCATAATAAGGCAAAACAGCTATTTTGCCATCAATAACACCCCCCATACAGGGCTTTTTTATAGAAAATTACCTTTCATACACAAATTAATCAAGAATGGAGTGAAGAACATGCCGTTCAATCGATCTAAAATTTTTCAGGCCGCATATAACATAGTGCGCAAAAAT
>OBLI01004202.1_pt1 | contig 10457 bp, 7 predicted proteins | sample 1519701 | NCBI WGS metagenome assembly OBLI01 (sample SAMEA3663005, study PRJEB22513) | pig gut metagenome | biome: pig gut; feature: pig-associated habitat; material: faeces | place: France | collected 2012 | reverse complement strand
ACTCTCCCCTCCTGCCTCTCCCCCTCTTGCCTCTCGAACTATTATGGCGTTCCGGATGTTAGTTTTAGTAAAGTGACGGTTCAGATGTCGCTTTCAGATTAAAACTAAAACTAACAACATATAACATGGAACGCAAAATTTCAGTTTCTGACCTCCGTAAAGCTGTTGATGCCGCTTACGAAGCTGTAAAATCCGAAAAAGATGGTGAAATAGACCCCCGCAATTTTGGGGCCAAGGCCGGTGAATTCGGTATATCAGTAGTACTGCCCGACGGCACTACTATCAACAAGGGCGACACGCAGGTCAAATCCCCCATGGGCAAAATAGCCAAAATTCCTCTTTTCTCGCTTCTTCTCGAGCAGAACGGCGTTGACAACTTAGTAAAGAAATCGGGCACCTGCCCTTGCCACAAGGTACCCGAAAAACCGCAGGGTCTGAAATTCGACCCGCACTTCATGCGCGCCTTCTCGGCGGTTGAGCCCACCGGCGATGCCGATAGTAAATGGAATCTCTATATCAACCGCGTAATCGACATGATGGGTTCGGCTCCCGAGATGAACGACAAGCTTTTCGAGTATCTACAGAAAGAGGCTCAGGAGAGCAAACTGGTCGATACGCTTGCCGCTGACGGTTACTACCTCTACGATGAGGCTTCGATTGCAGCCGACCTCGTAGAGAAAGCAATGTCGATGACAGCCGCTACCGAACAGCTTGCCCGGATGGGTGCCACAGTGCTTGCCGACGGTGTAAACCCCGAAACCAAAGCCGAAGTATTCGATGGACGATACTCTCAGAATATAATCGGTATGATGGCAGCCAAGGGTCCCCACAAGATGAATCTTCCCTGGCTTGTAAAGGCCGGTATCCCAGCAAAACGTTCATTCGGCGGAGCAATGCTCGGTATTCTGCCCGGCACATTGTCAATTGCTGCATACGCTCCCGAACTCAACCCCGCAGGCGTGAGTGTAAAGGCCGCCAAGGCCATCATGCACGTTATGCGTGAACTCGACCTTTCGGCCTTCGCTTCGGCACGCGTTAAGTTTGTCAACGACTGATTCGGCTGATTCCGACCAATCTGCAATAACATCATAAATCCACAACGGGCTGCGCCATCAGTGACGCAGCCCGTTGTTGTTATGGATTGATAGCTATAATCAATATACCAGCTCGATATCGTCGATATGCATTACCGAGGAGGTTGAACCGGTGTAGTAGTCACCGCCCTTTGATGCCGATGCAACAATCATAATGTTGGAGGGTCGAACATCGGTGCGGTTATAGGTGATGGGGATTTCAATTTCAACGAGACCGTTGTCGGGCCCTACATTTCCATCGAAAATCTTTTCGCCGTAAGCTAAGACATTGGCGTCGTTTTTGCTGAAGAGATGACGTTTTGCGGTCTTTGTCTGAACGATACAGGGCCATGAATAGGAGTCGACAGTCATCTTCGAATTGTCGCAGAGCGCAATGTAGATAATACCCTTATCCATATCACCCTTGCTGAAGCCGGAAGCACCATTATTATCCTTACCGATTTCGTCAACGGCACCGTTGCGGTAGCGCACCCAGATCTTCATAGCCTTGGGACGTCCGGTGAAGGGACGGCCCCAACCGAGGATACCATCCATACCGTCGGTCTTGAGGTACTGACCGATGAAGGCGTTACCGGCAGCGAATTTACCGATGCCCATAATGGAAGCTTTTTTGGACTCCAGCTTGGCCGAGTAGTTGCCGCTGTGTTTGATGGATGAATCGGGAGTGGTCAGTACCGCACCGGCCTTCTTGGCGCCTTCATTACCGCTGTCCCAGAACGTGGAGGCTCCGGAAGCATATAGACGCTGAACCCCGTTGCCGTCAGTGCTCCAGCCCTCGAAACCGGCATTCTCAACTTGGAATGCGGCTTCGGTGGTGAAGGTAGTAACGGCCGGAGCCTCGGCATCATCGGTAATGGCGCGGACTTCGTAGCGTGTTGCAGGAGTGAGGCCGGTGAGCTCGGCTGAGAATTCGTCACCTACCGAGTAACCGGCGGCGGGAGCTGCTGCCCATACGGTCTGCCAGTTGGATGTCCCGGCGGGAGCGTACTTGAAGCCGGCACGTGTCACTCCATCCTTAAGGATGCGGCCCGAAACGGTTGCCGATGTGGCGTAGGTGGAGAGGGCTCCGTCGGCCACAGGCACGGTTTCAACCTGTGCATCAGTAATTTTCACTGTCATTGTGGCAGAAGAGATGCGCCCGTCGGCATCCTTTGCGGCGATAACAATCTGATTGTCACCCTTGGGGAGGCGGCTCAGAGCTGCGTCGCTGAAGATGAGCTTAACTTCCTGATAATCGGAATCTTCGTGTGTAAAGTTAATCCAGGAAACGCCGGCTGCGTTGAGCGAAGCCTTGAACTGGTCGGTTACGTGGAACAGTTCGAAACCGTCGCCGGTGAGTCCGAGGGCCGACATCAGTTCGGGGCACGTTACGTCGACGTCGGAGAGATTGACCGTACCGGCTACCCAGATTGAGTGACCGTCGACGGCACCTTCGCTGCCTACGATGGGTTTGTCGATGTCGAAACCTATGCCCTTGATGAGGGGAGCGGCAGTGAGCTCGAATGTATCGGTGATTTCAGCGAGGGGAGTCTCGTCGACTTCGATGGTGATGAACGCACCGCCGATGGGTTCTACGACTGTGCCGTCATGCTTGACGTGGATGGCATATTCAGTTGTGGGCTTGGCATCCTTGATTACACCGGTTTTGGTGAATGTGCCTTTGCCGTCAACCCGGGTGCCGGTAAGGGTGTAGGTGAGGTCCTTGTCGTATGACGACATCATGAAGTAACCCTTGGCATCGGCCGGAGTTGTCTCGTCGAATGTCAGTTTGCCGCCATTGTGGCCTATTTCAAACTTGCAGTCGGTTAGAACATCGGCTACTCCGTCTTCATACGTGAGAGATACCACCGAGTTGGCGATGTAGCAAACCAGCTCGACCTGGGTGCGCGAGTTGTCGGTGATGGTGAACTCTTCGCGCCCTTTGAACCAGCGCTTGTCGAATGAAGCGGCAACCGAGTCACCGGTCCATGCCTCGGCAACATAGTTGCCGGCTACAAGGCGGATACCGTCGGCGGGCACTTCGTCGATGCCGTTGTATTTGCGTACGGCGCCTTTCGACCCCGAAATCCAGATGGTGGTCTGCGCGGCGAGTTCGGCGTTTTCAGCGGCAGCACGCGAGATTACCTTGACATCGGTGCTGACCTTAGTCTTGAGGTATACGACGCCCTCGCCGCCGAGGTTCGGGCTGAAGTCATCGGAGCAACCGGTCAGGGCAGCTCCCATTGCCAGGAGGGCTACAGTGCTATAAAAAATCTTTTTCATCGTATACCTCCTTTATTTTACATTAAACTGAAGTGTTGTCGTAGCGACATTCCCCTTGTTATCGGTAACAGTAATTATGAAATTGCTCTTACCCTGGAAGTTGGCAAGCAGTCCCACAAACTGAGTGATGTCGAAATTGAGGGTTGTCTGGTTGACAACCTGGTCGCCGATGGGGAAACCGAGACCCGAGATGGATGTGGCGAGGTCACCCGAAACAGTGGCAAGGTCAAACTCGTTGACCAGACCTACGTCGGTAACGTCAAGATTGTCAGAATCGATTTTCACGACAACCGATTTGGCACCGTTGGGTACACTCATTGTAAGGTCGGCGGTGTATCCGTTGGCTACGAAATCGTTAACGTCGTAGACATAGTCGAGACCGTGAGGCATTGAGGTTGAGAAAGTTATGGCATCGTCACCGGGCTGCGGGTCGTCGCCGCCACCCTGATTGGGGTCATCACCCTCCTGACCGGGACGGTCGTTGTCGGGCAATACATCCTCCTCGTAGGGTACGTCGGCTGTGAGGTCCTCCTCCTCAACGTCGGTCGATACGTTGATACCCTCTTCGCCGAGTGCTATGCCGCCGGTTTCGGCAGGCGGTTCGTTGGGGTTGGACTTGAGGCCGTAGGTGATGATACGATGCTGACCGCCGGCCACTTCGGTAAGAACCTTGGTAAACTTCTCCTCGGTGTTCTGAACCGTACCCTGGAAAGCCACGGAGAGGGTTTCGAGTCCGTCAACGGCTGCAAAGTAACCCGAACGGGTTTCCGAAGGGGTGAAGGTGAGATTCTGTTCGCCTTCAGAGCGGACCGTCACCTTAATGTCGCCGGCCGAAGCTGCGACGAGTTCGTCAGTGAATTTCACGGTCACGCGGATATTGGCGAGCTTGCATACTACTTTCACATTGTCGGTAACCTCGTCGGCCACAATGGTGAACGAGGTGGAACCTTTGAAGAACGGAGCATCCCACTCGGCCGATGTCGGCTCCTCTCGTGAAAGCACATTAATATTATATGTGCCGGCAGGGAAGGTGGGGAGTTCGGGCATCGTGGCGTAGGTCCAACGCTTTACCTCGTTGCCTTGTGCGTCAGTGACTATTACAAGGTAATCGGAGAGGTCGGTGACAGCACGGCTCAGGCCCTTTTTTGTAGCCGAACCCTCATTGACTATCTTTTCGGCGTTGCTAACCTCTACGCTGAGCGACGAGGTGTCGAGCTTGCCCTCACCACCACCTACAATTTTGGGCTCGTAGTTGTCGCACGAAGCTACCGACACGAGCATCGCAGCAGAGGCGATTATCGAAAGTATCTTGCTTTTCATTTTCATACTGCGGACAGATTAATAGTTAAGGGTGATGTCGTCGATATAAAGTTCAGAGCCGGTATATCGGCCATCCGAAAGATTCGCCGATGGGGGCGAGCTCATGTTGTCGTTATTGGCGACAAGGCAGCTTGAGTTACCCGAGGACTTGAAAATCACAACAATTTTAGCGGCTTTGGGAGCACCGGCGGCATAGGAGAGAGCTACGGTCTTGGCGCCGTATGAACCTGCAGCTGTAAGTTGAGTGGTCTGCGAAGCGAAGACATTGCCCGAAGCGTCGAGCATTCTGATTTCAGCCCAGCCATAGTCGGCCGAGTTCTTGGCGACATACTTATAATAGAATGTCATCGAAGAGGGACGCGAAGCAAATTCGTAACCCGAGTAGTTGGCTTTCTTGCTTGCGGAATCATAAGTTCCGAGATAAAGCTCACCGGCTGTAACATTGTTGCATTTGCCTCCTTTTATGCCCGAGCCAATCTGACCGAGCCATGCAGTGTTGCCGCTTCCCCAACCGACTGTAGAGATTATGGCAGCTGAAGCGCCTCCGTGATAATCAGTAGTTTTGCGCGTACCCGAGAATGCGCAATAAGCTGCGCCGGGAGCTGTGCCGGCACGATTTCCGCCCTCAGAAGTTGTGAGGAGATTCATCGTGCCCCAGACGGCGTTCTGGTTGGCACCGGGATATTCAATCCACCAGTTATCAGTACCACCTGCAACGGTGAACCAGGTTTCCATTCCGGCATTGGGGAGCTGGAGGATAGTTTCGGTGGTGAAGGTTACGGGCTTGGTGGGGACGTTATCGACCACGGCGCGGGCATAATATTCCTTGGCGGCTGTAAGACCGGTTAGTTTCATTTCGGAGCCAGAAACCGAAGGAGATGCGTTGCTCCAGCTTTTGCCGTCGGAGGAGAGCTGAAGAGTAGCCTTCGAGGCATCGGCGGCTTTGAGGACGCGGCGGCCGTGCGACTGGCTGATTACGGTATTCTCGGCAAGGTTGAGGGTAGCGTGAGTAGCGAAAACGTCGTTGTTGTTCACTACCAATTTATAAGGTGAAGCTACGCGTGTGAGTGCGAGCTCGTTGGAGCGTGTATTCTGGAGGAGGGCGCTGATATAGAGGTCACCTTCGGCGGGGATAGTGGCAGTAACTGTATAAGCCTGAGAAGCACGCGACGCCGGAACTACAGTAGCCTCGGTATCAGCCCATTTGCCATTGGCACCACGAGTCTGGAACTTGATGTTGTCGGTTGACGTGCCGTTGTAAGTCAGGGTGAGGGTGATTTGGGTGTCACCGTCGTAAATGGTCGAAGGATTCGAGAGGACCATCTCTAACTTATTGAGGGTCAGCGACAGGCTGACTTCCTCAGACTCTTTGCCGTACTGGTCGCGGGCCTTGAAGGTGAAGGTGCTTGTGTTGTTGACGCCTTCGATATATTCGATGTGCCTAACCACTTCGGTCAGGTCGACAACAGCCATCTTCTCGGGGTTCTTGTTAAGGCCAAGAGTTGTGAGGCCGAGCGAACTCAGGGTCGAGGAGGCAGCGGCATCACCGGCAGCGAGGTCGATTTCAGCCGGCCAACCCTGTTCGGAAAGCGACGTCGAGGTGGTCTTCATGATTACCGACGAGATGCCGCCGTGGGCTATCAGAGTGAGTTTCAAAGGGTCGGTGGGAGCCGAACCGGCTATAAAGCTGATGTCCTGGCCGTTGGTGAAGCCCTTGGGGGTCATGGTGGGAGCGGGAGCATTGATGAGCTCATCAGAGAGGTCGAGGGTAACGTCCTCTTTGTCAAGGAGCTCGTCGAACATCAGTGTAAGGAAGCCTTCACCGCTCTGTGCGTTGACGTCAACCACAAGTTTGTAGTGATGACGGGCCTGGGCAGTGAAGGAGGCAGGAGTTAGAGTAGCCTCTGTACCGGTAAATTTCTTTACCTTCAGTTCCAACGACACTGAGCCGGGCTTTACGTAGCAGGGCTCGGTTGCGTCGACGGGGTATTCCACATGGCCGTCGTTGGCCGTAAGAAGTTCAGCCGAATATGACTGGAAGAACTTCTTGAAGTTGTCGGTGAAGGTCACCGTAACCATGGAGTTGGCAAGCTGGGCGGTAATGGAAACGGGTGTCGTGGCGTTGTCCTTTACCGAGAAGTCGGCTTTACCATAATAATATGGTTTGCCGAAGCCCTCTTCGTCGGGATTGCCGTAAGTTGCTTCCATGGAATACTGCCCGACGGGCCAGTCTTCTCCGGCAGGGAATTCTTCGGCCGATTCCCAGTGATTGTGTACAGAGCCGTCGGCCGAAAGCAGGTCGAGGGCAAGCTGCGAGGGGGTAATCGACTGAGCGGCGCGGCTTCGTGGAGCCGACGGTGCCTTATCCGACGAAACAACGTCGGTGTTGAGACCCACGGTCGGGAAGATACGCCCCTGCTTTTCGTTACCGGGCCCGAAAGTGTCGGAGCAACCAACCAGGATACCGGTTGTTGCAATCGCCGTCAGACCAATTAGCAGTTTGTTCTTCATAAAACTGATTACTATAATTATGCTATTTATCTCAATGGTTATGCGGGAGCACATCGCGGCACCCGATTACTGATTATAATGTGGATTTTGCCTTGAATCCTTATGATTGATACTCATTTATATTATTATATACTAAGACAAAATCGCGACAAATTTACAAAAAAAATCTTAAACTGATTGTCCGCAGTCGACTTTTTCATCATTTTGGATACAAAAATAGATTTCAAAACATCCTGAGCCAATTTTTTTGCAATATTTTGCAGTCATTCGATGCTCGGTTTGAATTATTTTCATAACTTTGTGACAATATTAGTAATCACTTTTTATTATCAACGTCAGGCACATGCCTGACCGGCCTTAATAAATACCACATCAAATCTAACAATGAGCAAACCTTATGTAGTTGGTATCGATATAGGCGGTACCAACACCGTATTCGGAATTGTCGACGCCCGTGGCGTTGTACTCGCATCCTCTTCAATCAAAACCAAGAAACACGATAAAGTAGAGGATTATATAGACGAACTCTACACTGAACTCACCAAACTCCTTGAAGCCAACGACGCCGTGGGAAAAGTTCACGGCATCGGCGTAGGCGCCCCCAACGCCAACTACTACTCGGGCAGCATCGAGGAGGGCGTTAATCTGCCATGGCCCACCCCCATACCCCTGGCACAGCTTATCAGCGACAAGTTCGGAGTCCCATGCTCAATCACTAACGACGCAAACGCTGCAGCCATCGGCGAGATGACATACGGCGCAGCCCGCGGTCTGAAGGATTTCATCATGATTACCCTCGGCACCGGCGTAGGTTCAGGCATCGTAATCAACGGTCAGCTCGTTTACGGCCACGACGGCTTCGCCGGCGAACTCGGCCACGTAATCATGAAGCGCAACAACGGACGCCTATGCGGTTGCGGAAACCACGGCTGCCTCGAAACTTACTGCTCAGCCACCGGCGTCGCACGCACTGCCTGCGAATTCCTCGAAGCTCGCCCCAATGAGAAATCAAAGCTCCGCGAAATCCCCATGGAAGACATCACCTCCAAGGACGTCTACGACGCAGCAATCGCCGGCGACAAATTGGCAAAGGATGTATTCGACTACACCGGCAACATCCTGGGCGCTGCTCTGGCCGACTTCGTGAAATTCTCGGCTCCCGAAGCATTCATCCTCTTCGGCGGCCTCGCCAAGAGCGGCGAACTGCTCATGCGTCCCCTGCGCGAATCGATGGAGAAGAACCAGATGGCCATCTGGAAAGGAAAGGTAAAAGTGGCTCTTTCCGAACTCAAGGAAGCCGACGCCGCCGTACTCGGCGCATCGGCCCTCGGTTGGGAAGCCAAATTTCAGGCTCCAACCCCCAGCGCAGTCCCCGTTGCTCCGTCGCCCTCGGTCGTTTCGCCCACCAACGTAGCAAGCGCTACCGCCAAAGCATAATCACGACTCCACAATGCAATAAAGTGCCGTGCACCATGGTCGCGCGGCACTTTCATTTTTATATCGTATGGTATTTTAGAGGAGGCGTCAGAAAGGCTTACGGTATTTACCCTCCGTATCATCCTGCAGAATACTCAGATAAGATGCGTAACGCGACTGCGCTATGCGGCTCTCATCGAGCGCCCGACGCACCGCACACCCCGGCTCGTGTGTGTGGGTGCAGTCGCCATACCGGCAATCGGCTGATATTTTGAAAATTTCGGGAAAGAAGTGCGAAACTTCATGCTCGTCGAAATCAAGTGTGCCGAAGCCACGTACCCCCGGTGTGTCAATCAGCCATCCCCCCTCAGGGCCGGGGAGCCGGCACATTTCAGAGAAAGTGGTGGTGTGCATCCCCTGGTCGTGCGCCTCCGAAATCTCGCCCGTGCGCAGGTTGATGCCCGGGATAATATCATTGATAAGCGTTGACTTCCCCACCCCTGAATTACCCGACATCAGTGTCACCTTCCCTGTAAGGAGCGCGTGAAGCTCCCCTACCCCGGCACCATCCTTTGCCGAGACATGATAGACCGGATAACCTATTGAACGATAGAGATATGTCACAGCCTCGAGCAGCTCGCGGTTGTCGTCATCGACGAGCAGGTCAGTCTTGTTGATGACAATCCCTGCCGGCACATTATAAGCCTCGCACGTAGCCAGAAAACGGTCGATAAAAGTAGTGGAGACAGTCGGATGAACAAGCGTCGCCACAATCAGAGCCATATCCAGATTAGCCGCAAGGATACTCGCCTCCTTCGACAGATTGCTCGCACGGCGGATAATGTAATTCTTGCGCGGGTCAATCGCCGTAATGTAAGCCAAGCCGTCGGCGCCGGGCAGAATCGTCACCCCGTCGCCCACAGCCACCGGGTTAGTAGTGCGAATCCCCTTCAGACGAAAATTCCCCTTAATCTTGCAATTCACCTCGCGACCGTCGGGGCCATCGGTGAGCACCGTGTCCCACGCGCCGGTATTCTTGACAACCAGCCCGTGAATAACCTCGGCATCAACCGACTTATCCATATTTCTTGTTTTTTCAGCCATACACCTGTATTTCGCCGTAAAATTACAAAAAAAATCACAAACGGCCATATTTCTATAACACTTTGAACAACAAATAATTGAGAATTGTTATATTTACGATTCAACCTGAAAGCCATAGCGAAAAAGCAACGCAATTAGGTGAATTTGAAAAAATTGCGTAAATTTGCAGCGCAATTGTACCAATATACGACAATTAGAACCAAAACAAAATTAACCGTTTAACTATTTTACGACAATGAACGCTGAAGCAATCGGATCATGGGCCGGCCTCGTTTGGAACGCCCTCAATGAAACAGAAACTGTCGGGCTTAAGCAGCTCAAAAAAATCACAAAACTCAAAGACAAAGAAGTCTTTGCTGCTATCGGCTGGCTCGCTCGCGAAGGCAAAGTCGACATCCAGGTAAACCCCGATGATGAAAAAGACCTTCTCTTCGCCCTTACCCAGGACAAATAATCAATCCAGCCCTGAATAGAGACGCCGCCCTGAGCACAGCATAGTCCTCGGAGCGGCGCTTCTTCGTTTTTACAACCCCAATATATTTCAACAATATGGAAACCGGAGATAAAATACCCCAATACCTCGGCTTAAACACCGAAGGCAAACCCGTCAACGCCGGCGATTTCGCCGGGACACCCCTCATAATCTACTTCTACCCCAAAGATAACACCCCCGGATGCACCGCCGAAGCATGCTCGCTGCGCGACAGCTTCAAAGAAATCACCGACATGGGCTACACACTCATCGGCATC
>OBLI01004201.1_pt1 | contig 10458 bp, 10 predicted proteins | sample 1519701 | NCBI WGS metagenome assembly OBLI01 (sample SAMEA3663005, study PRJEB22513) | pig gut metagenome | biome: pig gut; feature: pig-associated habitat; material: faeces | place: France | collected 2012 | reverse complement strand
TGCTGGAACAGCTCCTGGCACTCCAGGATGTTCATAACGCCCCGGCCGTCCTCGGCCCAGTCCACCCAGTCGGCGATGTCCAGGGCGGGTTCGCCGAAGAAGATGCCACCGCCCTCGTCCTCCAGCTGAAGAAGGGAGCGCTGGATGGCACCCACGGACTGGCTGGAGATGTTGCCGTAGGTCAGCTTGTACTCTTTGGCGTTGTCGCCCACAAACTGCACCATGCTCCGCAGGTCCTTCAGGTCGATGAGCAGCAGGCCCTTGTCGTCGGCGATGCGGAACACGATGCGTAGCACGCCGCTCTGGGTGTCGTTCAGCCCCAGCAGGCGGCTCAGCAGCTCCGGCCCCATCTCAGAGATGGTGGTGCGGACGGGATGGCCCTGTTTGCCGTACACATCGAAGAAGCGGACAGGATAGGCGGTGTAGTCAAAGCCAGTGATGCCCATGGTGTCGATGCTGCGGCGGATGTGCTTGTTCTCACAGCCGGGCAGGCACATGCCGGACAGGTCCCCCTTGATGTCCGCCAGGAACACGGGGATCCCCATGTCGCTGAAGGACTCTGCCAGCACCTTCAATGTGACGGTCTTGCCGGTGCCGGTGGCGCCGGCGATGAGGCCGTGGCGGTTGGCCATGCCGGGCTCCAGGTAGATGGGGTGGTCACTGGTGGCCAGCCAGATCTTGCGCGCTTCTTTCAAATACATAGGAAACCCTCCTGCGTTTTCTGAGTTTTCAAGGCCATGATACCATGAAGGACACGCCCCGTCCAGATTTCATGCAAAAAAAGTCCCGCCGGTGCCGGCGGGACTTCAAAGTATTCAAGATTGCCGCTTAGTGTAGAATCGCATGGACAGGGGGACGGACACGGCGGTCAGCACCAGGGCGGCGATCAACAGGACAACCAAAATGGGGCCCTGGAAAGCGAAGGGGGCTCCATTGGACGCGGATTCAGTGATGGAGGCGATGGCCCCGGCGCCGCCGCAGACCAGGAAGATGATCAGGAACATGCCCAGCCGTCCTCTCTCCACACCGAGGCGGAACATCAGCGGCAGAGAGATAGCCAGGATGCAGAGGGCACCCAGAACGGACATGGCCAGCGTACCCGGCAGAAACGCTCGGTCGATCACCAGGGAGATGATCGCCTGCAGCAGGCCGGACAGCACCGCCGCGCCGCCGATGCACAGCCAGCCGAATACATACTTGCTCAGCACCGCATCCCGGGTGGAGTATGGCATCATGGCGGCCAGCTGGTCCCATTTGCTCCGCTCGTCATAGGCCAGAGCGGTGTAGGGCAGCATAGAGGTGTAGATCACGGCGAAGGCGTTGTTGAACCCACTGGGCAGGGCGGAGAAAATGAGGATCAGGATCAGAAAATACTTCATCTGCCGCCAGATCACATAGGTATCTTTTATAATGAGAGCTTTCATCTGTTCTTCGCTCCTTTCACCAAAAACAGCACCACATCTTCCACTGTGGGCTTTTCCAGCCGGAACCCGGTGGGGGCCAGGTCCCGTTTGACGAGGGCCCGCACGCCGCCGTAGCGGCTCTCCTCCCGGGCCACGATGGCCTCGGGCCGCAGGCAGTCCAGGTTTTCCCGGGAGTCCTCGAAAATGCCGTACTGCTCCAGAAGCTGGTCCTTTTCCTCGCAGAACAGCAGGTCGCCCTTGTGGATAAAGGCGATGTAGTCGCAGAGCTTTTCCAAATCGCTCAAAATGTGGGAGGAGATGAGGATGGAGTGGTCCTCCTCCCGGGTGAACTCGTTGAAAATGTCCAGCACCTCGTCCCGGACGATGGGGTCCAGCCCAGCGGTGGCCTCGTCCAGCACCAGGAGCTTTGGCTGGTGGCTGAGAGCCGCGGCGATAGCCAGCTTCATCCGCATACCGCGGGAGTAGTCCTTGAACTGCTTGTTCTGGGGCAGGTCAAAGCGTTTCAGGTAGCCGTCATACAGCCCCTGGTCCCACCGGCGGTAGGTGGCCGCCATGATCTTCCCCACCTGGACGGCGTTGAGGGACTCGGGGAAGTAGGCCTCGTCCAGCACCACGCCCACGTCCTCCTTCACATCCCGGAATTCCGGGGAGGAGACGTCCACGCCCAGCACGGAGGCCGTGCCGCTATCGGGCCGCAGGGCGCCCATCAGGAGACGGATGGTGGTGGATTTGCCGGCGCCGTTCTCACCCACCAGACCGCAGATGGTGCCGCTGGGCACCGTCAGGTTCAGATCCCGGATGGCGAAGTCGCCGAAGGATTTGTTGATATGAGACAGTTTAATGGCATTCATTGGGATTCCTCCTCCAACAGGATGCGGAGCATCTCCTGCAGCTCCGGCGGGGTCACGCCGCAGCTCTTTGCCAGCTCTGCGGCGGCGGACAGGTGGTCCTCCAGGGTTTTCAGCTGCTGCTCCCGGATGAGATCCAGATTTTTTTCCGCCACGAAGCAGCCCTTGCCCGCCACGGTGGTGACGAAGCCCTCGGCCTCCAGCTCGTCATAGGCTCGTTTCGTGGTGATGACGGAAATTTTCAGGTCCTTCGCCAGCCCCCGGATGGAGGGCAGGGCGTCCCCCGGCTGCAGCGTCCCGGCGATGATCTGGGCCTTCAGCTGGGAGCTGATCTGGTCGTAAATAGGCTGGCCCGCAGTGTTTCGGATAATGAGCTCCATGGAATTCCTCCGTTCGTACTGTACATGTACAGTATATACAGTATGAACGGTTTGTCAAGGGGGGAAATGAAATTTCTTTTTTTGTCGCCACTATGAAAGGGGCGGAAACTATGATATACTGCACAATTAGATGAAAAATGGGGGGTTAGGGCCTTTGGAGCGTGTCAGCGGCGTTAACAACTGGAAATTGGTGATCCGCCGGGAGGCGGCAGGCGTTGTCATCCTGTGGGCGGCCACCTGCGACGGGAAAGCGGCTTTGCCGGATGAACTGTTTGGCCTGCCGGTAACGGCACTGGGCAGTCATGCCCTGACGCCGGGACGTCCCATGCCGGAGGGAGAGGAGGTTCTGGTGACCTGCGGCCCTGCGAATGAAGAGGAATGGGATAACGGCGCCCTGATGGACCTGACCCTGCCGGACAGCCTGGAGCGGGTGGGGGATTACGGCTTTTTCAACTGCAAAAATCTGAAAACCCTACGGTTGTGGGACACCGTCCGTTACTGGGGCGGCGGGGCGCTGATGAACTGCCAGGCACTGGATACTTTCCATATCACCTGTACCGGGGAAGAGGGCGAACTGCTGGCTTATTTTGCGGGAGAACTGTCCCGTGAACTGGACATGACCCTGACCTGGGCGGACGGGCAGACGGCCCGGCTCATCTTCCCGGAGTATGTGGAGGTCTACGAGGAAAACTGCCCGGCCCACCATTTTGATTACAGTATTTACGGCGCGGGCTATGGCTACCACCACAGCTTTTATCAGAAGAAGCTGAACTTCAAGACCTACGACGACCTGTGGCGGTCCATGCTGGCTATGGAACACGATGAGGACTGCGCCCTGCATCTGGCCTGGTGGCGGCTTCGGTATCCCCTGGAGCTGTCAGACCAGGCGGAGGCCGCCTATCTGGACTTTCTTGACCAAAGGTCTCTCGCCGCCGGCCGGTGGCTGCTGGAGCGGCGGGATACGGAGGGACTGCGGTTTCTCCTGCGTCGGCTGGACTGGAACAGGGATGATTTAACGGCCCTCTGCGGGGAAGCCCGGGAGAAGGATGCCCCGGAGGCCTTGGCCCTGCTTTTGGAGGAGCAGCATAAACGGTTCCCCTCCGGCATGGATAAGAGCTTTGACCTTTGAGTGAGATATATGGACGAACAAAAGGACTTTACCGAAATCGGGCGGGACATTCTGCTGGCCGCCCGGAATGAACTGTATATGAACCTGCCCTATCTGGACGTGGCGCTATGCGCCCTGGACTTCCAGCCCGGCGGGGGGATGACGCTGTCCATCGCCACCAATGGCGAGACGCTGTACTACGACGGCGGGTATCTGGCGGAGCGGTATCTCCGCAGCCGGGTGTATACCAACCGGGCGTACCTCCATGTCATCCTCCACTGTATGCTCCGCCATCTGGCGAAGAAGCGGGGTAAGGTGCCGGAGCTGTGGGATTTGGCCTGTGACGTGGCGGTGGAGAGCATTCTGGACGGGCTGGACTACCCCTGCCTCAGCGAGGGAACGGTGCCCGCGAAGCAGAAGTTCTACGGCGAGTGCCGCCGGGACATGCCGGTGCTTACCGCCGAGGGCATCTACCGCCGTCTGCTGCGGCTGAGCCTGCCGGAATACGAGGTGGCCCAGCTCCAGCGGCGGTTCCTGGAGGACGACCACGGCCTCTGGGACCCGGAGAAGCAGGACGACCAGCAGCAGAGCCAGCAGCAGGACGAAAAGTGGAGGGACTTGTCGGAAAAGACCCAGACCGGCATGGAGACCGTGCTGGCGGGGCAGGCCACCGGCGGCGAGGCGGTTTTGGAGCAGATCCAGGTGGCCAACCGGGACGATGTGGACTACCGGGCCTTCCTGCGGCGGTTTGCCGTGCCCCGGGAGGTGCTGGGCGTGGACGGCGACGCCTTTGACTACGGCTTTTACTCCTACGGCCTGCGGCTCTATGGCAATATGCCCCTGGTGGAGCCTACGGAGACCCGGGAGGAAAAGCGCATCGAGGATTTCGTCATCGCCGTGGACACCTCCATGTCCACCTCCGGCGAGCTGGTGCGGCAGTTCCTGGCCTGCACCTATGCCATCTTGCGGAGCACCGAGACGTTTACCCGTAAAGTCAACATCCGCATCATCCAATGCGACGACCAGGTGCGGTCCGACACCGCCATCCACGATTTGGAGGATTTGAAGCGGTACATGGATCACTTTCAGCTTGTCGGCGGCAGCGCCACGGACTTCCGACCGGTGTTTGAGCACGTCGCCCGTTTGCAGAAGGAGGGGGCGTTCACCTCTCTCCGGGGGCTGGTGTACTTCACCGACGGTATGGGCGTCTACCCGAAAAAGCGTCCGCCCTATGAGACGGCTTTTGTTTTGTTAGAGGAGCCGCCGATGTCCGTGAAGATACCGCCCTGGGCCATCCGGCTGGTGCTGGACCTGCCGGGGCTGGAAAAGGCGAAGCAGGAGGCTGCCGAGGAATACCCTGATATGATCGACTGGGACGAGCTGCCCCAGCTGTAACGGAGGAATCAGACACTATGAACATCAAACAGGCAAAGCAGGAGATCGCCAACACCTTGAAGGCGTATCTTACCCGTGACGAGCTGGGGAACTACCTCATCCCCGCCATCCGCCAGCGGCCCGTGCTGCTGATGGGCCCTCCGGGCATCGGCAAGACCCAGATCATGGAGCAAATCGCGGCGGAGGAGGGCGTGGGCCTGGTGGCCTACACCATCACCCACCACACCCGCCAGAGCGCCATCGGCCTGCCTTTCATCGAAAAGCGGACCTACGGCGGCAAGGAATACTCCATTACGGAGTACACCATGAGCGAGATTCTGGCCTCCGTGTACCAGATGATGGAGAGGACGGGCTTGACCGAGGGCATTCTGTTCCTGGACGAGATCAACTGCGTCAGCGAGACGCTGGCCCCCATGATGCTGCAATTTCTGCAGTGCAAGACCTTCGGCAACCAGCACCTGCCGGAGGGATGGCTCATCGTGGCGGCGGGCAACCCGCCGGAGTACAACAAGTCCGTCCGGGACTTCGACGTGGTGACGCTGGACCGTGTGAAGCGCATGGACGTGACAGAGGACTTCGCCGTCTGGAAGGAATACGCCCGGCGAAAGGGCATCCACGGCGCTGTCATCTCGTATCTGGACATCAAGAAGGACAACTTCTACCGCCTCGAGACCACCGTGGACGGCTTGCAGTTTGCCACTGCCCGTGGCTGGGAGGACTTGTCCGAACTCATCATCGCTTATGAAAAGCTGGGCCTCCGGGTGAACCGGGAGGTGGTGGGACAGTATATCCAGCTGCCCCGCATCGCCAAGGATTTTGCCAACTACCTGGAACTCTATTACAAGTACCAGCGGACCTACCATGTGGACGACATCGTGCGGGGCCAGTGGCAGAATATCACCATGCTGGAACTGCGGGAGGCACCCTTTGACGAGAAGCTGTCCGTCATGGGATTGCTGCTTTCCCGCCTGTCCGAGTCGGCCCGGGCCGTCCGGAATCAGGATGCGCTGACCACCGCCCTCCACGGCGCCCTACTGGACTTCAAGTCCAAGACTGCCGATGGCGCGGAGCCTCAGGCGGTGCTGGGCCAGCTCATCTGGCAGCGGCGGGAGAAGCTGCGGCAGGCCAAGGAGGCCGGAAGCCTGGAAAAGGAGGCCCGGGATCTGGGGATGTGGGAAGTCAACACGCTGGAGGACTACCGCCAGCAGCTGGCGAAAGAGGACATCACCACTCCGGCGGAGGCCATGGAGGCCGTCCGGGGGTGGTTTGGCAGCGAGGTGGAGAAGCGGAAGACTCTGGGAGCCGACACCGGTGCCATGTTCGACAACACCTTCCGCTTCCTGGAGCAGACCTTCGGCCAGGGACAGGAGCTGGTGATCTTCGTGACGGAGGTCACTGCCGGGTACGACACCAGCTGGTTCGTAGAGAACTTCGGCTGTGATGCCTACTTCCGCCACAACAAGGAACTGCTGTTTGACGACACCCGGCGCCGTATCCGGGAGGACATCGCCGCGGCCAAGGCGAAAAATAAGGAGGAAACTATCCATGAATGAGGATTTGAAGCGCATTGAAGCCGTGCTGGACGAAAAGGTCCGGCCGTCCCTCCGGGCCCACGGCGGGGAAATTCAGGTGGACCACCTGGAGGACAAGGTGCTGTATGTGAAGCTGCTGGGCCAGTGCGCCGGGTGCCCCTCCGCCGACCTGACCAACGAGACGCTGGTGGAGGCGGAAGTGGTGAAGGCTCTGCCGGAACTGGTGCAGAAGGTGGCGGTTATCCAGACCGTCAGCGACGAGCTGTGGGAGCAGGCGAAGCGGCTCCTGCGGGACCACCACCTGTGAGGAGGAGCGAGCATGGAACTGACATTCCAAAAGGGCGGGCTTACCGCCAGGGCGGATACTTTGGGCGGCGAGCTGGTCTCCCTGCGGGACCAGTGGGGCACCGAGTATATCTGGAACGGCGACCCGGCCTACTGGTCCGGGCGGAATCCCGTCCTGTTTCCCATTGTGGGCGGACTGAAGAACGGCCGGGTGGACATCGGCGGTCGAACCTATGAGATGGCCCGTCACGGCTTTGCCCGGCGGAGCGAGTTCGTCATCGCAGACAGCGGGGAAGACTTTGTGGAGTTCGAGCTGCGGGAGCGGATGGGCACCCTGCGGCAGTATCCCTTTTTCTTCTCCCTGCGGGTGCGGCATCAGCTCTGTACCGATGGCTTTTATACCCAATTTACCGTGACGAATCCCGGCACGGTACCCATGCCCTTCTGTATCGGCGCCCATACCGCTTTCCGCTGCCCGCTGGGGGAGGGAGAGCGGTTTGAGGACTACCGGCTGGTGTTTGACCAGACGGAGGACGCCGTTTCCATCCTGCCCGGGAATGACGGCGTGCTGCTCCACGACCGGCCCGGCCCCGCGCTGGAGCACACGGATACCATCCAGCTGGACCATGCCGTGTTCGACGCGGCGGATACGCTGATTTACGAGGGCCTGCGGTCCAAGAGCGTCCGCCTGTGCCATAAGGACACGGACCGGGGCGTCCGGGTGGACTTCTCGGAGTTCCCCATGGTGGCCTTCTGGACCATGCCCGGCAAGGAGGCACCTTACATCTGCATCGAGCCGTGGCAGGGTTGCGCCGCGTTTGACAACGAGAGCGGCCGCTTTGAGGACAAGCCCCACTGCCTGACCCTGGCGCCGGGGGAGAGCAAGTCCCTGCGCTATACCGTTACCCTGCTGGGTGAATAACGCGTTGGATTTGGACAAAAAAGTCCCCGGCCAAATGGCCGGGGACGCAGCTTGTCGAAAAAGTCTTTTCGACAAGCTGCTTAAGATTTCAGAACTTTCAAAAAGTTCTGAAATCTATTGATTTGAATGACACAGGGCACCCTTCCCGGGTTTATCGACAGCCTGAGGGCAGTAAATTCCCTTATCAAATAACAAATTCAAAGCCCAGGGCCAGAAGGGCTGTGAAAATACCGCTGATGCCAATGGCCAGTCCGCTCATGGCTCCCTCGGTCTCTCCCAGCTCCAGGGCCTTGGCGGTGCCCAGAGCATGGCTGCAGGTGCCGATGCCCAACCCCGCCGCCATGGGATCCTTTACCCGGAGAATCTTGATGAGCAGCGGCGATACCAGGTTGCCCAGGATGCCGGTGACGATCACCGCCGCCACCGTGATGGGCACGATGCCGCCATGTCCCTCGGACACGGCGGTGGCAATGGGGGTGGTAACAGACTTAGGCAGCAGGGACACTGTGATGGCCTTATCCAGGCCAAACAGGCGGCTCATCAGCAGGATGCTGCCGATAGCGGTCAGCGTCCCGGCCAGGCAGCCCGCCAGCACCGGCAGCCAATTCTTTTTCAAAAGGTCCATCTTCGCATAGACCGTCACCGCCATGCAGGCTGTGGCGGGGCCCAGAAACATGTTGATGAGGCTGCCGCCCTGGTAATAGTTTTCATAGGGAATGTGGAACACCAGCAGAACGACGATCAGCAAAGCCACCGTGATGATCATGCTGTTGCAGATCACCAGGCCCGTTTTTTTCTGGATCTTGACACCGATCCAGTAGGCCACTACCGTCAGGGCGATTCCAAAGAAGGGGGAACCGGTCAGTTCGTTCATTTCGCCGCCCCCTTCCGCTTTTCCAGCAGGCGGCTGGTGAGCTGCACCGTCCATGCCGTGACGGCGAAGCACAGCACCGTAGACACCACGCAGATGGTAAAGAACGCCGCGGCATTATCCCGTACCACGTCCACATAATTCATAAAGCTAACGGACACCGGCACGAAAAAGAAGCTCAGGTTCCCCAGCAGGAAATCCGCCTTCTCCCGGATATGGTCCACCTTCACTACTTTCAGCACCAGCAGAATCAGGAGCAGCAGCAGGCTGATGACACTGGCGGGAAACGGAAAGGGCAGCGCCGCCTCGATGCACTGGCTGAGCCAGTACAGGCCGAACACGATGCCGATCTGCAGCAAAATCTTCAAATCTACCACGACCTTTTCAACAAAATCGTCCTCTATTGTATGGTTTCAATAGTCAGAAGTCAAACAAAATCTCTCTTTTCAGCAAATAGGGCAAGGCCCCGCTGTGAAAGCAGCGGGGCCTTGTTCGATATGTCAAAGGTACTTCTTTAATTCTTCCCGGAAGTCCGGGTGGGCAATGGCAATGAGGGCTTTGGCTCGCTCCAGGGTGCTTTTGTACCGCAGGTCTGCCACGCCGTACTCCGTCACTACATACTGGACGCAGGTGCGGGGCGTGGTGATGATGCTGCCGGGAGCCATCTGAGGAACGATCTTGGAATGGAGCGTCCCCTGCTTGTCCCGGTAGCTGGAGCGCAGGGCGATGATGCTCTTGCCCTCCCTGGACCACTGGGCGCCCAGCACCCACTCCAGCTGACCGCCGGTGCCGGAATACTGCCGGGGGCCGACGCTCTCCGCGTTCACCTGGCCCGTCAGGTCGATCTCCATAGCGTTGTTCACCGACACCACCCGGTCATTCCGGGCGATGTTCCGGGGATCGTTCACCCAGTCGATCTCCTTGAAGCTGAAGGCCGGATTATCCCTGGCGAAATCCCACAGGGCCTTATCGCCCACAAAATAGGCGCCCACGGAGCGGCCGGGACAAGTCTGTTTGCGGCTGTTGTTGATGACGCCTTTTTCCATCAGCGTCACCACGCAGTTGCTCAGCACCTCGGACTGGATGCCCAGGTCCTTCTTCCCCGCGTCGGCCAGGCACTCGCCCACGGCGTTGGCAAGGCCGCCCAGGCCAAACTGGACGCAGGCGCCGTCCGGCACCAGGTCCGCGATGTAGCCGGCGAGGCGACGGTCCGTCTCATCCGCCGGGGCCGGGGGATTTTCCGCCGGAAAATGGCTGTTCTCCACGATAGCGTCTGCCTCGGAGACATGAAACATCATGTGGGCCTCGCCGTCGCTGGCGAAGGAGGGGAGCTGGTCATTGACCTCCACGATGACCACTTCCGCCTGCTCCAGCACCCGGCGGTGGACCTGAGCCCCCCAGAGGGACCGGCTCATCCAGCCGTTTTCATCCGGGGCGGAGCAAGTGATAATCGCCACCCGGGGCTTCCGGGAGGCCATCCAGGCACCGGTGGCGCTCAGATGCGTGGGGACGAACCGGACGTTCCCGTGTTCCATCAGCTTCCGCTCACCGGAAAAGAAGTTGGCGTTGTAGTCCACCAGGTCTGTGTTTTCCGCCGAAAGCAGCGCCGTGTCCAGCGGGGCGAACAGGGCGTCCAGCTCGACATGGCCGCGGATGGCCCGCAGGCGCTCCGCCAGGGCGCCGTCCACCGCAT
>OBLI01004197.1_pt1 | contig 10470 bp, 13 predicted proteins | sample 1519701 | NCBI WGS metagenome assembly OBLI01 (sample SAMEA3663005, study PRJEB22513) | pig gut metagenome | biome: pig gut; feature: pig-associated habitat; material: faeces | place: France | collected 2012 | reverse complement strand
TACTAAGGTATTTGGCCATGGTATTTCTTCAAACGTAGTGCCAAGTGACGCTAACTGGAACGACACAACAGGCTTCAGAACAACTGTAGGTGGTGTTAAGAAGTATCTTGCTTTCAATACTACAATCTGGATTGGAGGAACTTCAATGAATATGTGGACTGCTTTGAACGGTTCTCATTCTCTTCTGAAGGTTCTTCAGGCACAAAAGGAAATTTCTGACGGTGGTGTTCTTGAATCAGTTAAGAATACAGACGGCATTGCTCTGCCTGGCGTAAGTAAGGGTGTTATGACTGGTGTCTATAAGAAGACAATTACATTTACTCTCAATTGCGCTTTCACAGCAAGCGAGGATGACGCTGCTCATACCTTTGAACTCCATCTTTGTATTCCTGTTTGGCGTGGTGCTACTTGGATGCAGGGTAACATTTGGCAGAATTTGAGTGGTTACGATGTAATCAATTATCGTGGTGCTGGCGAGACTGCTGACCATAATCTTCTGTATCGTGCTAAGAGTATTGCCGATATTATCACAGACGGAGAGAACGCTGAACATGCAGACATTAACCAGAAATTTGGTGTTGAATCTGCTTATGAACTTGTTTGCGACCTTGGCTCAGTAGCAGGTTGGACTACGGATGCTATTACTAAGAATGGCGTTTCTCTTGCTATTACTAAGGGCACAGGAGCAGCCATTAACAACTATCAGTCCGCTTGGCTTACATTACCACCTGCAAATACTGCTAATGCACGTAGGAGATATAATGCTGGTCTCTTTGGCGGTAGTGCGCACGCTACGTTTGATGTTCCCCGTGTTTGCTATGCGGCCGATGGCGTTCCGGCTGCTGGCACGTACGTCGGTGGTCGTTTCCGCTGCCGCTTAAACTCCTAAGATGCCGAAATCGAAACCGTATTCCCATAACCTATCCACGGCACGTTTGAGTGCCGTTGGTTATGGGATTTTGGATTAGGCATCTATTATAGAAATAAAGTTTTAATGTTGAACAAAATAATTTAGAAACTATGTATATTAGCAATTTGAATTCTGAGGTTAAGCCTACTGAGCAACCTTGGGGAACTGATAAGGTTCATGTACCCCTGAATATCCGTGAGACCGAAATCGTGGGTGAGGATGGGAAAAAGAAAAAGGCTTTTATCTACGATGTTGTAGAAAAAGTGCCTGTTCCTGTAACAATTGACAATATCGTCAAAACCGCTGCAACGGCAAAATTCGGAGAGGAAATCACGAGTTATGTTGCTGCTAATATCTACAAGGCTAATGACGAAACGATAAAGAGTTACACTGAGTTCACTAAGAACATTAGCGAGCAAGCAGAGAAAATGGGTTACAAATAAAAGTTTAACTGACTTTTAGATAACGCATTTTAGAAGATACTTTTTATAAAGGTGACTGTCTTTCGGTTTGGTCAATTTGGCGGTAATGCGAACAATACGAATGATGTTCCCCGTAATTGCAATGCGAACAATGACGTTACGAATGCTAACACGAACATCGGTGGTCGTTTCCAATTAGAGAAAGAACAAATAACATGTTTCATATTACGGTCACTAAAATATTACATGCCAGTAGCCGAATTGAAAGACAGTCATTCTCACCAGAAGGGTGAAAGATGACAGACAAGCGCAGAAATTTAGACGTGCTGCGTCAGGGGCAAGTAGCAATATTTTATGCGAAAGAGCCTGAATGCGTTTCTCTAAGCCAAAAAGAGAGATACGAGAAAGAGTATGAGCGTTGCTGTAAATGGTTTGTTCGACAAACTCATAGACAGAGACACTATCAGACAGGGTATAAAGAATGCCGCAAAAGACAAATGTGATAATGACGCTGTTCTGAAGGTTATCAGGAATTTGGAATATTATGTCGAAGATTTGAGAAAAATTCTAATAGAAGGCAGATACATTCCAGCACCCTACATAGAGGAGGATATAATATCAGAGGATAAAGTAAGGCATATAGCAAAACATCCATTCTACCCCGATAGGTGCATAGAGCATTGTATAGCAATCATACTATTGCCTAAGTGGGATAAGTTCATAAAGGATTGTACATTTGCATCTTGGAAAGGACGAGGGATAAATGCCAAGAATAAACGATACAACATCAACCATCGGATAAAGCACATCATTTCCAGTCATAAGTTAAGCGTTGATTTGTATTGTTTCAAATTTGACATATCAAAATGTTATCAAAACGTAAATCATAAAACTCTGAAATTTGTAGTAAGAAAGACTTGCAAGGATAAGAGGGTACTGAAAATCATATTTGTTATAATAGACGCATACAACCCAGGTTTGCCTATTGGTAGTTATCTAAGTCAATTGCTCATAAATATCTATTTAACATTGCTGGATATATTCATAACGGAACGATGTGGAATAAAGGAGTATGTAAGATATATGGATGATGGGGCAATTTTCGATGAGTGTAAGGAACGCTTGCATGAAACGGAACATAGGATAATGAATTTCCTATGGTATGGTTTGGGAGGTATGGAATTAAACAATAAACGTCAGATATTTCCAATTGGTCGCAATCGTAGAGGTCGTGCCGTGGATATTTGCGGATATTGTTTTTATCGTAATTTTACACTCATACGCAAGAGAATTAAGAAGAATATAAAACTGAAAGTTGACAAGCCTACCAGTATGGCAAGTTACAAGGGTTTATTGATGCATTGTGAAAGTAATAATCTTGTAAAAAGTTTAGGATATGAGCACATTCAGAGAGTTGGGCGTTAAGGAGGTTGAAAGACGCTTTGTGGGCAAAAAGATTAAGAATAAATCTGAGGTAGTAGGCAAGAAAATATCTATCTTGGATTTTGAAATTTGCCCAAGTAAGAAAAATGCCGAAGAGAATTATCTCAAACTCCAGATACTCTTGGATGGTAAAAAGAGGTTTATGAGTACTGGAGCGAAGTATTTGTTGCAGGTAATGGCTCAAATAGAGCATGACGATATAAAGAATGACCCGATTGAAGCCGTTATTCTTCAGCGCAACGGATATTTGTATTTTAAGAATACTCTTGAGGACGAAGCAGATGAAGCCGATAAGTTTGACCTTATGGATAGGGTAAAACTCAAACAATATATAAGAGAGAAGAACTTGTCAATAAAGACAAAGTCATCAATGACCGATGACGAGATAAGAATATTGATAAGAAATTACGAGGATGAGGAAGAAGAATAAAAAATTGCGCAATTTAAGAAATTCGCAAAGTTACTTTTGATATAAAACTTAAAAATTTACATATATGAATAAGCAAGACAAGATAAAGAAAGTCATGCGTGAGTTTAAGGATGGAAAACTTAAAACTCCCAACGGTGAAGTTGTAACCGATAAGAAGCAGGCACTTGCCATTGCTATGTCGGAGAGTGAGGACTACGCAGAAAAGGCTGATTTAATCGAAGATATTTCCATCAGCAGTCTTTCCCACGCTGAGGATGTGATAAAGAGCATAGGTAGCGAGGAATTGTTTGAGAAAGCGGTTTACGCAGATACGGCAGAAAACCGCAAACTTGGACGTGTAGGACAAGAATACCATAGAGGCAAGGGCAAGAAAGAGGAAAAGAAATCAGACAAGAAATCTTCAGGAAGTAAGAACTCTTGGGGTTATGAAATAAAGCCAGAATATTCCAATAACATGTCTAAGGTTATTTCAAAGAAATTTGGGAAATATCTTGACGGAGAGGATGACTCAATGGAGTTCATTGACTCATATTGGAAAAGCGTTGCTAATGGAGCCGATGAAAAGGCATTGCAGAATAGTCTTAAACACGCCATTCATGACCGTGTATCTCCAGGAAGTAAAGATGCTGACGATGCCTTCAAAGAAGCAATGGCAAACATTAAGCATTATGAAAAGGAAAGTCAAAAGCATTACAAAATTAAATCCAACGCAGAGGTAAAGAAAGCCGTTGACGATGAAATGGGTATTTCTGATGCTCACCGTGAATTATTTGGTGATGATTTAGAGAAAGCCCATCAAGACGGAGATATGCACCCAAATGGTAAGTGGGTTTGGGTAAGTTCTGCTAATGGAGGAAAAGGAGATTGGCGCACTCTTAATGGACGTGCTCACAAGAAACATTCCGAAACGCAAGCAAGTAATAAATTCTTGGAGAATTTCAAGGACGCTTCAGATGACGTTCTTAACAAGATAGTCAGCGGCAAAATTCAGGCGGTTGACAGAGAAAGAAAACTTGCTCAACAAATTCTTGATAGTAGAAAGAAATCTGGAACTCAATCGCAACCTCAATCTAAGAACATAGGAAATTTGTCTTATAATTATGACAAAGATACTAATGAAACTTGGTACGAGGGTAATATTAACAATAAAAGAGTAAGAGTGCTACAAGAAGAAGTTGGTGATAATAGTTGGTGGAATGTCGAAGTAGATGGAAAGAAATTGAAAAATGCCGATGGGGAAAGAATGACATTTTCTTCAGCAAAGGAAGCAGCAGATGAGGGTGTTATTGAAGCAAAGAAATCTACTAAGGGTAAAAAGAAGCAATCATCAACTACTCAGAATGCTCATGTCCAGAAATTGATAGATACTTATAAGATTAGTAACAATAGTTATACCGATACATCTAAGATGTCAATTGTAATTACTCCCAAGGGTAATTGGAATTTACGCTATGATGGCAAGGATGTTTCTACTATTTCAGGACAAAGAAATATAATGGACAGAAAAACTCTTGAAGCCGCAGGAATTAAGTTTGAAGAAAGTAAGAAACGTCCAGTGGGAGCAGGAACTAATGGGCCAACTCCAAAAACTAAGGCAGATAAGAAAGTTACAGTATTCACAGGCAATGCAAGCAATGCTATTAAGTCAAGCGGTTTGTTCGGTAGTGGTTACACTAATGGCAAACGTTCAATGGGAGATATTGCTTCAATCAATGTGGGTAGTCCAAATACTCGCAACGGTGGCACTCCAGCAACTGTTATTTATACTACTCCCACTGGTGCATATAAGACTGTTTCTGTTACAATTGACGCTGAAGGTAAGGTCACAAAGGATAGCGGTTGGCAATCTTCACAATCGTTCTCAAGTCTTGATGACGCAAAGAGTTATATTGAATACGGAAAACGTGGTAGAAATATATTCACTAAGAAATGGGAAGATGAACCTGGTCAGGGTTCAACAACTAAGAATAATCAAGGAAAAACTGGAAAAGATTTCAATATTGTCGGAGCACGTGCTAAGGATGTTGCCGATAATGTAGCATCTGTTCTTGGCGGTAAGGTTACTGGCGATGAGAACGTTAAAGTTTCAGGTATTCCAGGTGCAACTATCAAGGCTTATAAAATTACCGTTGGTAATGATTCATTCTTCATTCATGATGGAGTTTTTGAGCGTTCTTATTCTCAAAAAGGATATTCACGCTACAAGGGTTTCACGGTTATGAAGTCGGACGGTAGTCGTATTATGAAGTACAAAGTTAATTCGGCAGGTACTCGTTTTACAAACGCTTATAGTAGCAACGCAGGTGAACTTGGTTCGTATATCAAACAAACTTGGGGTTACGGAAAATAAAGAAAGTAAAATGATTAACAGAATAATTCGTATATACACGCCATTCATATGTTCGCTATTCGTTCTATTGAATGGCGTGTGTTTTCTTTTAGAGTTAGACAATTTAGATTTTGTCTATTCTCTTGCCAGTATAAGTGGTTCATCTATCTTATTGGTAGTTTACATGTATTCCGTTTCACGGAGAATGTGTATATGGTACAAATTAAATTTGCTCACCTTACTACTTACTCAGGTACTTGGTTTAATGTATGATATAATGAATATAGATGTTGCTATTTACTTATATTCGGTTACGTGTTTATCTATATTAGGTATCATATTTTTCTTGATTTACAAAGTTTTTTATAAAACAAGTTACAAAGAGGAATAAAAGAAACGATATTATGATGAATACTTTGATAAAGATAATAAGAGATTTGTTGATGAGCATAGTTCAACGCATAGATAACGGAGATTGTAACATTAATGAGGATGAAGCAACTGAACTCATTACAACTCTCAGGAAATATACGGATAAGGATGAACGTATGTCTAAGTATCAAGCATGTAATTATCTTAATGTTAGTCGTGCTACGTTTGATAATTATGTTTCTGATGGTAAGATACCCAGAGGTATTCATCAACAGGGTTTTAAGGAACTTTATTGGCTGAAGAAAGACCTTGATAAATTCCGTGAAAGTCGTAAAAAGAAGAAATAGGGATTGAAACTAAAAATATAGTGGCGTGAATTTAGAACTCATTACTAAATTCACGCTTTTATTTTACACTCAATTTCAGCGGATTAAAGAATTTTTGAAAATTATTTAGTAATGATAGGTAGGCTGAAGAAAACGTAGTAATTTCGCCCAGTGTAAGGCTTACAGACCGTTCATATTCTTTAATCTAATTTATTTTACAATTATGGCTGAAATTGATAAAATTCTTTGTTGCGACAAGGGTGGTGATAATAATCCTTGGGCAATGGCCGCTGCTATGAATGGCGGTATGAACAATGGTATGTGGAACAATCCGTTTGTTTACCTTGTTTGGATGATGTTCGCTGGTCGTTTCTTCAACAACGGAGGTTGGGATGGAATAGGAAACGGACAAGGTCAGCAGAATATCGAAGTACAAAACCAGCTTCAGGCAATCCGTTCTCAAATGCAGGACAACCAGAACAGCAATCTTATAATGGACGCTGTTAAGGGTAACGCAACGGCAATTGGTCAACTTGCAAGCAATCTTAACTGCGATTTCAACGCACTCCAGAATGCTATTTGCTGCGTTAAGTCTGCTATTGAGCATGTAGGTGGTCAGGTTGGGTTCTCTGCCGAAAGAGTAATTAATGCCGTTAATATGGGTGATTGCAACGTCATTCAGGCTCTCAAGGACTGCTGCTGCGCTACCCAGAAGAGTATTCTTGAAATGGGTTACCAAAACCAGTTGCAGAACTGCCAACAGACCAATACCATCATGACTGGTATTAGCGGTGTTAATACTGGAGTTGAGAGAGGTTTTGCTAATTTAGGAAATATCGTTAATCAAGGTTTTTCTCAGGTTGGCTTCCAGGCACAGCAGGACAAGTGTGATATTGTAAACGCTATCAACGCTGCTCAACAGCGCACTTCAGACCTTTTGACTACTCATTGGCAGAGCGAAACCGAAAGGAAGTTGCAGGATGCTAAGTTTGAAATTTCCCAGTTAAAGCAAAATCAGTATCTTGCTGGTTTGATTAATGGCGGAAATTGCGGATGTGGTTCTTGTGGTTGTTAATTTGAAGGAGGACTAAGTTATGGTTACAATTTCTCCAGTAGGTTTAGCTGCCGCAGCGGTAGCAAACCAAGTTTCACTTTTGGCTACGTTCAAAGAAAAGTTGTGTAAGGCGATTTGTACTGATTCAACCTTACAGCCTCAAGTTTCAATTGTTTATACAGTAGGAACTGCCGTACTTAATGGAACAACGGTATTTTTGCCTATAACGGCTACAATAACAATCGTTACACCTGGTTGCGGATGTAAGGCTACAACACAACTCTTTACTGAGAAATTTACGGCTGCTTTCCAAGGAAGAACTGCACTACCAGCGTCAGTAACAGTTACGTCATTAGGTAGGGTTCAAAACCTATCATGCGTAAATTGCGGAAAGGCTCATTCCATTACGATTGAAGACTCACTGACGGTTGATGCTCCAACCGCTTAAAAATTTGGGGTTGGTAGATGTAACAAAACTTATCTATCAACCCCATTTTTCGTTTAACTTAAAAAAATAGAAAATTATGTTATTGTTCAAAGATATTAAACAAAATTATCCGATTTACATCTTGGATAAGCAGGATGTAAAGTTTAGTCACGGCAAGGTTACAGCCGTATCTTTCCCAAGAGTTAATCAAACGGCAATGAATACTTTTAATACTGCGGCTATGCCTATGGTAGTTGATGTTACCGTTGATGTCGATGGAAAGGTGGCTACTTATACTATTCCTGAAAATCTTTCTGTTACTTATGCCGGCAATCTGGTTTTAAGCACCGAAAAGGAAGGATTGGTTAAGGAGGTAGAGGCAATGAAAACAGCGGCAGAGCAAGTCTTAAATTCCGTTGAGCATCAGAAAGAGATTGTAGAGAAGTCGTCAGAACTACTCACAGAACTCAATCCAATCTTCAAAGAGAAGCAGGATACAGAAAAACGCTTCAATAAGATTGAAAGTGATGTGTCGGAAATGAAGACAATGCTTACCAGTTTTATTAGAGAATTTAAGCAATAGGAGGAATGAGTTATGAATACTAAGATTTGTTATGTAATAAGTCATCTTCACGAGAGCGATGACGGAGATTTAGAAGAAAGGGATGTTGAGCGTCATGAGGAACATCATCACGAAGAGCATAAGGAAGAAAAGAAGTCAAAGGTAATTTTGAAGGATGCTGATTATTATCAGTATATCGCAAAACACGGTCATCACTTCAATAAGGAACTTGCCGATTATGCCATAAGTAAAATTGATAGTGTTAATGATAAGATTTGCTACAAAAAGACTGAGGAACTATTAGGTCAAGCCGATGATAAACTTTCAGATGGAAGTACGGTAGCAGATTTGTATTTCATAGCAAACTCCATAAAATCACGCCACTCCAGTAGTACAGTAAAATCAGATGCTCATGTAGTATCTCTTGCCCTGGAGTATCTTAATGACCCAAATAAGGTTGAAGGAGAAATATTTTGCGAATGGCTTGATAGTGTTAAGCGGAGGAATGAAGGTGTACGATGGGCTGAATTTATCTAATTATCTGTAGGGTGGACGAAGAATAAACTGCTTTGTTCCACCCTATTTTCGTTGCTACAATGATTAATCGTATAATGTATATAGTTTACGGATTTTATTATAAAAGGTGTTGTAAATGCTTAAATTTAACGCAGCGAGGGTCAAAGTTATAGGGAGGTAAATAGTGCAGCAACGTGCGATAATGAATAAGGGGTAAAGAACTCACGACTGCGACAAATCATACCCAAATAAAGAAACTTTCTTTGACGCTTGGCTCATAGGGGGATAGGGGGTAAAGAAACCTTTATATCCAATATCACCCCAAATAAAGTATGAGTATCAAACAAAATAAAGTGCTCAAAGTTTTTAATTACAAAAATCGTAAATAAAAATTGTAAGAATTATGAAAAGTTTTATTGTTGGCTACTTGGTTGGAATTGCCTTCACGGTAGCATTTTCTATTTTGTTCCCGATGTTAATGGGATTTGGGTTGGACGTTTGTAAGTCTTATTGGACTGATATGTGTAGAAACTCTTTGATATTGGGGTTTATCTTTGGTTTTGTATTCTATTTAATTTCTCTTGCTTCAGAGCGTAATCGTAGAAAGAGGGATATGGAGAATGCTATGACGGAATTTTTCAGGAATAATTCAAAGAAGTAGATTATGGACAAAATGAATTTAAGCAAAGAAGAATTGGAGATTTTACAAGCCTTTGAAGAGGGTAGAATAGAGGGTTATAATGGAAAGACAGAAACCTGGTCTGAATTAAGTAGTCCAGATTTTACAGAGCCTCCAACTAAGTATAGAGTTAAGCCAAAGTTATAGAAATACATAAGTTCACCCTTAACTACCCAGTTAAGCCGTAAGTACCAACGAGGGATGTCATTAAACTGCATGCGCAAGATATTGGTGAACTTATTTTCATTGCCTCATGGTGTAATGGTAGCACAAAAGATTTTGGTTCTTTTAGACATGGTTCGAGTCCGTGTGAGGCAACGAAAAATTTTCAAACTCATAAGTTAGTAGCTACTCTGTTATATAGCGGTTTATCCGTTATTAACAGAGTTTTTTATTTTAGTTAAAATTGTATAACTATGTAACTATGTCTGTAAAAATAAATAGAATTGATAATAAAACATATTCATTTCGTTTTTCTGATAAGTACGGAATTAAGGCGGTGGCGAAGAGTTTGACATTTCCCAATCCCAATCCTATATCAAGAAATAGAACAATAGAGTTTTTTGATAAGAAAAACTTTACATTTGGGTTGGGTATGATAACTACCGTTAAGCGTTATTTGGATGACAATGAAATTGAATACTCTATTCGGGATTATGAATATGAGCCATTGAAGACAGAGATAGACGATAGAATGAAGGGTAAGTACATTCACCAGAGGAAAGCGGTGAGAGCATTTTTCAAACGTAGGTTTGGAATAATTGTCGTACCTACACGTGGAGGAAAGACTTTTATAGCATCTGAAATTTGTCGTATATTCTTGAATGAGCATGAGGGTAATTTCCTATTTTGTGTTGATAATACTACTTTGTTCACTCAGGCAGTAAGAGATTTCAAGGAGTTCTTTGAACGCTATGGAGGTATAGAGATAGGTGAGATGCGGTCGGGAGCGTTTGATACAACGAAAAGAGTCACAGTAGCAATGATACAAACTATTCAG
>OBLI01004196.1_pt1 | contig 10470 bp, 6 predicted proteins | sample 1519701 | NCBI WGS metagenome assembly OBLI01 (sample SAMEA3663005, study PRJEB22513) | pig gut metagenome | biome: pig gut; feature: pig-associated habitat; material: faeces | place: France | collected 2012 | reverse complement strand
AGGAGGGATAACTTATGGCTTATAATAGAAGAAAAAGAAAAGCAAAGAGAGATATCACTGAAGGTCAAGCACATATTCATTCTACATTTAATAACACAATCGTAACAATTACTGATAATAATGGTGGAGTTGTTAGCTGGGCTTCTTCAGGAACTGTTGGATATAAAGGAAGTAAAAAGAAAACTCCTTTCGCAGCAGGTATGAGTGCTGAAGCTGCTGGTAAAGCTGCTTTCGATGCTGGAATTAGAAAAGTTGAAGTTTTTGTTAAAGGAATTGGTGGAGGACGTGAAACAGCTGTTAGAAGTTTACAAACTGCAGGTTTAGAAATAACAGCAATTAATGATGTTACACCAGTGCCACATAATGGATGCAGACCACCTAAGAGAAGACGTATATAAGAGTTAAGGAAGGGGAATAAATACCATGTTAAAATTTATTAAACCAGATTATAAAGTAAACGAATATGTTGAAAGTAATTATTATGGAAAGTTTGTTTTAGAACCACTTGAAAGAGGTTTTGGAACTACTATAGGAAACGCTCTTAGAAGAGTTATGCTATCAAGTTTAGAAGGTAGTGCAATTACAGATGTTAAAATTGAAGGTGTTATGCACGAATTTCAAAAAATGGATGGAGTAGTAGAAGATGTTACTGAAATTATTCTTAATCTAAAAAAATTAGTATTAAAAAATCATAGTGAAAATGATCAAGTTTTACATTTAAAAGTTACTAGTGAAGGAGAGGTTCATGCTTCTGATATAGATAAAAATTCTGAAGTAGAAATTATTAATCCAGATCTATTAATAGCTACATTGTCAAAAGGTGGTAGTTTAGATATGACTATGACTGTATCTAATGGTCGTGGTTATGTTGATGGAAAAATTAATGCTATTGCTGTAAGAGATGTAGTTGGAGCTATTGGTGTAGATTCATTATATAGTCCAATTGAAAGAGTTAGTTATGAAGTTGAACCTGCTCGTGTAGGACAAAATGATAATTATGATAAACTAACTTTAAATGTATGGACTAATGGATCTATTAAACCAGAAGAAGCTGTTGCTCGTGCTGCTAAGATAATCATTGATCATTTTGAAGTTATCACTGATTTACATAATTTAACAGGAATCGAAAGCGTTCTTGCTGATAAAGAAGAAAACTCAGTTCAAAAGACATTAGAAACTCCTATCGAAGAATTAGATCTTTCTGTTAGAGCTTATAATTGCTTAAAGAGAGATGCTATTCATACTTTACAAGATTTAACATCTAAGAGTGAATCAGAAATGATGAAAATTAGAAATCTTGGTAAAAAATCATTAAAAGAAGTTTTAGATAAAGTTAGAGACATGGGACTTAAGTTCCGTGATGAAGATTAATTAGGAGGATACAATGGCATTATATAGAAAATTAAATAGAGAAACTCGTGTTAGAAAAAGTATTTTATCTGGTTTAACTAAAAGTGTACTTGAATTTGGGTATGTAGAAACTACTGAACAAAGAGCTAAAGAAGCTCGTAAGTTTGTTGATAAAATGATTACATATGCTAAAAAAGGTGATTTAGTTTCTAGAAGAAAAGCACTTGCTTTCTTAAATAATGATAAAGATTTAGTTAAAAAATTATTTGATGAATATGCTACTAAATATGTTGATAGAAAAGGTGGATATACTAGAATAATTAAATTAAAAGAAAGAATTGGGGACGATGCTTTAATCGTTCGTTTAGAATTAGTTTAAGATTGAAGAAATTCAATCTTTTTTATTTATGTAAATATATATTTTATTCTTTAATATTTTAAAAATATGGTGTATAATGCTTTATAGGATGATAGAGTGGTGAAGATATGAGTAAGGATATAAAAAAATCAGTAGAATTTAATTTAGTTGAAGTTATATTTATTATTTTAATTACAGGTATTGTTGTTAGTGTAGCTAGCGGATTAATAGTCTTTAAAAATTATGATAAATTATCTAGTGTTGCTTCAAGTGATTCTGCTACCAATTTTTCAGAATTTAATAAAGCATATAATCATATTGTAAATAGTTACGTTAAAGAAGTTGACAAAGATAAGTTAATCGAAGCAGCTATTGAAGGTATGTATACTTATTTAAATGATGAATATAGTATATATATGGATGAAGAAACAACTAAATCTTTAGAAGAAAGATTAGATGGACAATATACTGGCGTTGGTATAGAAATTACTGCTGATAAGAACAATAATAAAATAATAATAAATAAAGTTTTTAGTAATTCTTCTGCTATGGATGCTGGTCTTAAAGCGGGTGATGAGTTAATTGCTTTAGATGGTGTATTGTTGAGTGATAAAGAATATACTTACGTTTCTGACACAATTAAGAATAGTAAGAAAGATACTTTTATGATTAAGTACATTCGAGATGGTAAAGAATATGAGGTTAATTTGAAGAAAAAGAATGTTCTTATTGATTCAGTTGTATCTAAAGAATATGAAAATGTTGGATATATTCAAATACAAACTTTTTCAGCAACTACTAGTAAACAGGTGAAAGATAAAATTAATAATTTTAGTAAAAATATAGATTCACTTGTTATTGATGTTAGAAATAATACAGGTGGTTATTTAAGCGCTGCATATGAAATTGCTGATTATTTTGTTGCTAAAGGTAAACCTATTTATCAATTAAAGAATAGAGAAAATAAGATTACTATATATAAGGCAAAAAATGATATTTTAAGGAATTTTAAGGGCATTTCTGTACTTATAAATAATTATAGTGCTTCTGCTTCCGAAATACTTGCATTAGCCTTAAAAGAAAGTGCAAATGCGACTACAATAGGAGTTAAATCTTATGGTAAAGGAACTGTACAAGAAACTGATACATTATCTAGTGGTGCTATGATAAAATATACTACATCATATTGGTTAAGTCCAAATGGTAATACAATAAATACTATAGGTATATCACCTGATATTGAAGAAAAGGATGCTAAAAAGCAATTAGATATTGCTATTAAAATGTATAAGAAGTAATTTATAATTGCTTCTTTTTGTTTACACTATTATAAAGAAAAAATTTAAATTTTTTCTATTGTGTGTTAGAATATATTTAGAAAGAGGTGTCTTATGAAGATTAAGATCGGAGACACACTTGTTATTCATTGCTATAAGCACAATGGAATGATACATAAATCTTGGAAGTCTGCTGTTGTGTTAGAAGTAAATGATGATTTTATTGTTTTGGGTAATGAAAATGTATTAGTTACAAAGCAAGATGGAAGAACTTGGCATACTAAAGAGCCAGCAATAATGTTTTTCTATAAAAAAAGATGGTTTAATATAATTGCACAATTAAAAAGTAATGGTATATTTTATTATTGTAATATTGCTAGTCCTTATGTTATAGATTGTGATGTTTTAAAGTATATTGATTATGATTTAGATTTAAGGGTATTTAATGATGGTGCATTTAAAATTCTTGATAGGAATGAATATAACTATCATAAAAAATTAATGAAATATCCTAGAGAAGTTAATTATATTATTAAGGAAGAATTGTCATCTTTAATAGAAATGAAAAAAGCAGGTGAGTTTCCATTTGATACTCATGTTATAGAATATTACTATAATATATTTAGAAAAATCACTAAATAATGTGATTTTTATTTGCAAAAGCATATAATAATATATATAATTGAGTGAAAATAAAAAAAGTAAAAATTTTTTTAAAAAGGTATTTACTTTTAAAATCCACTATGTTAATATATATAGCGTTGTTTCGAAAGAAACGGCTAAATTCATAGCATTAATCATTCAAAATTGAGATTATTTCTTAATTTAATCATTGAAAAATGAAAAATGTCAAAAAAAATATAAAATTAAAAAAAAGTTGTTGACATTGAAATATGAAAATGCTATATTATATGAGCAACCGCAGGAAAAGCGATTGAAATGATCTTTGAAAACTAAGTAAAATAATGAGTTTTGTAGACAGGATTAAATAATGAAATCAATTCTTTAACAATAAAAAGAATTTTTTATTGAGAGTTTGATCCTGGCTCAGGATAAACGCTGGCGGCATGCCTAAGACATGCAAGTCGAACGGGACGCCCCATTGAGAACGGAAATAAGTTGGAGAGCTTGCTCAAAGATGGAAATAAGTAGGATTTGGATTCTGCGTCCAGTGGCGAACGGGTGAGTAACACGTGGGTTACCTGCCTTCAAGCTGGGGATAACAGTTAGAAATGATTGCTAATACCGAATGTGCTAGAAATAGTAAAGAAGCCTTTAAAGCTTCACTTGAAGATGGGCCTGCGGCGTATTAGATAGTTGGTGGGGTAACTGCCTACCAAGTCAACGATGCGTAGCCGGACTGAGAGGTTGATCGGCCACACTGGGACTGAGACACGGCCCAGACTCCTACGGGAGACAGCAGTTAGGAATATTCGGCAATGGGCGAAAGCCTGACCGAGCAATGCCGCGTGTGAGATGAAGGTCCTCTGGATTGTAAATCACTTTTATTAGGGAAGAACGGTAAGTATAGGAAATGCTACTTACGTGACGGTACCTTTTGAATAAGCCCCGGCTAACTACGTGCCAGCAGCCGCGGTAATACGTAGGGGGCGAGCGTTATCCGGATTTATTGGGCGTAAAGCGTGTGTAGGCGGTTTATTAAGTCCGAGATGAAAGGCTGAGGCTTAACCTCAGTTTGTTTCGGAAACTGGTAGACTAGAGTGCAGTAGAGGCAATTGGAATTCATAGTGTAGCGGTAAAATGCGTAGATATTATGAGGAACATCAGTGGCGAAGGCGAATTGCTGGGCTGTTACTGACGCTGAGACACGAAAGCGTGGGGAGCAAATAGGATTAGATACCCTAGTAGTCCACGCCGTAAACGATGAGCACTAAGTGTCGGGCAACCGGTGCTGAAGTTAACACATTAAGTGCTCCGCCTGAGTAGTACGGTCGCAAGACTGAAACTCAAAGGAATTGACGGGCACCCGCACAAGCGGTGGAGCATGCCGTTTAATTCGAAACTACGCGAAGAACCTTACCAAGACTTGACATCCCCGGCAAAGCTATAGAAATATAGTAGAGGTTACCCGGGTGACAGGTGGTGCATGGTTGTCGTCAGCTCGTGTCGTGAGATGTTCGGTTAAGTCCGCTAACGAGCGCAACCCTTGTCATTAGTTACTAACATTCAGTTGAGAACTCTAATGAGACTGCCGGTATCAAACCGGAGGAAGGTGGGGATGAAGTCAAATCATCATGCCCCTTACGTCTTGGGCAACAGGCGTGCTACAATGGCTGGTACAATGAGCTGCAAACCCGCGAGGGGGAGCCAATCTAAAAAGCCAGTCGTAGTTCGGATTGAAGTCTGCAACTCGACTTCATGAAGCTGAAATCGCTAGTAATCCTGGATCAGAATGCCAGGGTGAATACGTTCTCGGGTGTTGTACACACCGCCCGTCAAGGCATGGGAGTCGGTAATATCCGAAGTCGGTAGCCTAACCAGTAATGGAGGGGGCCGCCTAAGATAGGACCGGTGACTGGGCTTAAGTCGTAACAAGGTATCCCTACCGGAAGGTGGGGATGGATCACCTCCTTTCTATGGAGTATTTCTATTAGAAAAAAATATCGTTTCTGCTGGTTTAGATATTCAAAAACAAACCAGCCTGTAGAAACCTATCTGCAAGATGAAAAAGTTATTTTACTTAGCTTTGAGAGATCATTTCTCTTGATTCGTTAAGAGACGGATTTCTCAATTTATTGTATATTATGTATGTACAATAATTGTTCTTTGAAAACTTGGTAATGTGATTTGTATATATTTGTAACGAGCAAAATATACAGGAGTAAATTTTTTAAGAGTAATCTAGCGAAAGCTAGATATTAAGAAATCAAACTCATCAAATTAGGAAAAGTAAGTGGTTAAATTAATAAGGGCGCATGGTGGATGCCTTGGCATTAGAAGACGAAGAAGGACGTGGCAAACTACGATATGCTTCGGGGAGATGTAAGCAATCTTTGATCCGGAGATCTCCGAATGAGGAAACTCAATAACGGCAAACCGTTATTACCATATAATGAATACATAGTTATATGGGGACAACCCAGTGAACTGAAACATCTTAGTAACTGGAGGAAAAGAAAGAAAAATCGATTACCTTAGTAGTGGCGAGCGAAACGGTAATAGCCCAAACCAGTCTTAGGACTGGGGTTGTAGGACATCACAATTAAGAAGTTACAAAGTTACAACATAGCAGAATATTCTGGAAAGAATATCCATAGAAGGTGAAAGACCTGTATGCGAAATGTTGTGATCTTCGTGATGTATCCTGAGTAAGTCGGGACACGTGAAATCTTGACTGAATCAGCGGGGACCATCCCGTAAGGCTAAATACTCTCTAATGACCGATAGTGAACAAGTACCGTGAGGGAAAGGTGAAAAGAACCCCGGGAGGGGAGTGAAATAGAGATTCTGAAACCGTGTGCTTACAAAAAGTTCGAGCCCGTTAATGGGTGAGAGCGTGCCTTTTGCAGAATGAGCCGGCGAGTTATGTTATCATGCAAGGTTAAGAAGAAGATTCGGAGCCGAAGCGAAAGCGAGTCTTAATAGGGCGAATAAGTATGGTGGCATAGACCCGAAACCGAGTGATCTATCCATGAGCAGGTTGAAGTTAGGGTGATACCTAATGGAGGACCGAACCCACGTGTGTTGCAAAACGCGGGGATGACTTGTGGATAGCGGAGAAATTCCAATCGAACTCGGATATAGCTGGTTCTCCCCGAAATAGGTTTAGGCCTAGCCTTGAATTATTTCATCCTGGAGGTAGAGCACTGAATGTGGAATGGCCGCGTCTAGCGGTACTGACTGCAATCAAACTCCGAATGCCAGGCAAGTATGTAGAGGAGTCAGTGTATGGGTGATAACGTCCATACGCGAGAGGAAATGAATCCTGACCATCGGTTAAGGTCCCAAAGTTTATGCTAAGTGGAAAATGATGTGGAGTCGCACGAACAGCTAGGAGGTTGGCTTAGAAGCAGCCATCCTTTAAAGAGTGCGTAATAGCTCACTAGTCGAGTGGCTCTGCGCAGAACATGTACCGGGGCTTAAGCATAACACCGAAACTGTGGATGTTAATTTATTAACATGGTAGGGGAGCGTTCCAAGGGCGTTGAAGGTAGATCGTGAGGACTACTGGAGCGTTTGGAAGTGAGAATGCCGGCGTGAGTAACGTAAGGAAGGTGAGAATCCTTCCCACTGATTGACTAAGGGTTCCTGGGTCAAGTTCGTCTTCCCAGGGTAAGTCAGGACCTAAGGCGAGGCCGAAAGGCGTAGTCGATGGACAACAGGTTTATATTCCTGTACCACCTATATGACTGATGGAGTGACAAAGAAGGCTAACCAGAGCCAATTATTGGATTTTGGTCTAAGCACAAAGGAGTGTTGGGTAAGCAAATCTACCAACTATAACTCTGAAGTGTGATGGGGAAAAAGTTCTACGGAACTTCAACTCTGGTGAAGCCAAGCTTTCAAGAAAAACTTCTAGGGCTAATCATATAGGTGCCTGTACTCAGAACCGACACTGGTAGTCAAGGAGAGAATCCTAAGGTGAGCGAGATAACTATGGTTAAGGAACTCGGCAAAATGACCCCGTAACTTCGGAATAAGGGGAGGTGTAGCGATACACCCGCAGGAAATAGGTCCAGGCAACTGTTTATCAAAAACACAGGTCTCTGCTAAAGCGTAAGCTGATGTATAGGGGCTGACGCCTGCCCAGTGCTGGAAGGTTAAGAGGAGATGTTAGTTGGACGCAAGTCGATAACAACGAAGCTTCGAATTGAAGCCCCAGTGAACGGCGGCCGTAACTATAACGGTCCTAAGGTAGCGAAATTCCTTGTCAGGTAAGTTCTGACCCGCACGAAAGGCGTAATGATCTGGATACTGTCTCAACCATAGACTCGGTGAAATCTTAATACCTGTGAAAATGCAGGTTACCCGCTACAGGACAAAAAGACCCCGTGGAGCTTTACTGCAACTTGATATTGAAATCAGATGTAACATGTAGAGGATAGGTGGGAGACTTTGAAGTTAGGACGTCAGTTCTAATGGAGTCAACCTTGGAATACCACCCTTGTTATGTTTGACTTCTAACTTGCGCCCATTATCTGGGTGGAGGACAGTGTCTGGTGGGCAGTTTGACTGGGGCGGTCGCCTCCCAAAGAGTAACGGAGGCGCCCAAAGGTTCCCTCAGAATGGTTGGAAATCATTCGTAGAGTGTAATGGCAGAAGGGAGCTTAACTGCGAGACCTACAAGTCAAGCAGATGCGAAAGCAGGGCATAGTGATCTTGCGATCCCGAATGGAAGGGTCGTTGCTTAACGGATAAAAGTTACCCCGGGGATAACAGGCTGATCCCACCCAATAGTTCATATAGACGGTGGGGTTTGGCACCTCGATGTCGGCTCGTCGTATCCTGGAGGTGGAATCGCTTCCAAGGGTTGGGCTGTTCGCCCATTAAAACGGCACGCGAGCTGGGTTCAGAACGTCGTGAGACAGTTCGGTCTCTATCCGTAGTGGGCGTTAGAAAATTGAGGAGTGCTTTTCCTAGTACGAGAGGACCGGAAAGGACGAACCGATGGTGTATCTGTTGTCACGCCAGTGGCAGTGCAGAGTAGCTATGTTCGGAAGGGATAATCGCTGAAGGCATCTAAGCGAGAAGCCCTCTCCAAGATGAGTTTTCTTTATCTTCAAGATATAAGATCCCTTGTAGACGACAAGGTTGATAGGTTAGATGTGTAAGCATAGTGATATGTTGAGCTGACTAATACTAATAGATCGACAATTTAATCATTTTAATAATTTGATATAGAAAGTCACATTATCTTGTTTCCAGAGAACAATTATGGTATAATACATTTGATTGGTGACGATAGCAAAGTGGATACACCTCTTCCCATACCGAACAGAGAAGTTAAGCACTTTAACGGCGAAAATAGTGTAAGCGAAGATAGCAAGTTGCCAATTTTTTTTTGCTTATTTTTTTCTTTTTATCTCTTGCATTTATTATATTTCTTTGATATAATATGTTTTGCTATGGCGCAATTGGTGAAGTGGTTAACACGGCGGATTGTGGTCCCGTTATGCGTGGGTTCGATTCCCACATTGCGCCCCATATATATAAACTAGCCCTTATGGCTTTTTTATTTTACGATTTTTAAATATTTTATATAAAATTTTCACAAAATATTAACATTAAAGTATTAATATTTATATTGAGGTGAAATTATGAGTGATATTAAGGATAAGAAAAAAAATATAAAAGTAAATGATGCTGATTATGTCGAATCAAATTCTAAACCAGAAAAGAAGGATATTAAAAGTAGTAAATCCACTAATGGTATTGTTTATATTATTTTGACTTTTTGTGTTTGCTTGTGTTTGTTTGGTGGCTTTTATGAATTTTATTTGAAACATTTAGTGATTGAAACTACTAAAACTATTAAAGATGTCACTATTACTGATACTGGAATTGCCGATGCTGTAGAAAAAGTATATGATTCTGTTGTTACGGTTAAAAATTATGTTAGAAATCAACTTTACTCTACCGGTAGTGGTTTTGTATTTAAGGTTGATAATAAATATGGTTATATTTTAACTAATTATCATGTTATTAGTGGTGGAAATGAAGTTTCTGTTGTTTTTACTAACAACAAAGATGAAAAAGTTACTATTGTAGGTTATGATGAGTATTCTGATATAGCTGTTTTAGCTGTTGATAAATCATTGGTTCTTGCTACTGCACAACTTGGAAGTAGTAATAATATGAGAATCGGTGATACTACTTTTGCTGTTGGTACCCCTGTTGATTCAAGTGTTTATTCTTGGAGTGTTACTAGAGGAATATTGAGTGGAAAAGATAGAATGGTTCAGGTTGACAATTATGTTATGAGTGTTTTACAGACTGATACTGCTATTAATTCTGGTAATAGTGGTGGTCCATTGTGTAATTCTAATGGTGAAGTAATTGGTATTACTAATATGAAACTTGCTAGTTCTCAAATTGAAGGTATGGGTTTTGCCATTCCTATTGAAGATGCTGTGAAAAATGCTGAAACTATTATAAGTGGCAAAAAAATTAGTAGACCATATTTGGGTATAAGTATTTATGATAGTAATAATTATTTTAATAATACTAGTGGTGTTTATGTTGAATCAGTTGAAAAAAATGGAGCAGCATATAATGCAGGTATAAAAAGTGGTGATAAAATTCTTAAAGTTAATGGTGTTGAAATAGCTAATACTTCATATTTTAGATATCAGTTGTATAAGTATAATATTGGCGATAAAATTAAAATAACAATAGAAAGAAATGGCATCGAAAAAACTTTAACTGTTACTTTAGCAGGTAGTGGAAATAAAAATTAAAACACTGATTTATGAACTGCACCCCTTAGAGTAGACATTAATAAAAAAGCAGTTCGAAAAAGTGATA
>OBLI01004194.1_pt1 | contig 10481 bp, 10 predicted proteins | sample 1519701 | NCBI WGS metagenome assembly OBLI01 (sample SAMEA3663005, study PRJEB22513) | pig gut metagenome | biome: pig gut; feature: pig-associated habitat; material: faeces | place: France | collected 2012 | reverse complement strand
GATTGCTAAGAGTGGCTACGCTCGGCAATTTAAGCAAGCTTATTGCACTCGCCTTGCACAATCTTTATAACCTCATAACCCCGGGAGCGAAGCGCCCCTAACCTCATAACCCTCAACTTTCGATATTTCCGAAAGTTGACTTCCTTACTGTTTTTCTTTGAGATACCGAGCAAAGATACAGGCGGCGGTTTCCACCATCTGTGCGCAGGGACGTTTTTGGTAATACTGCGCCGTGCGCGCCTCTGCCTGGGGAGTTCCTTCAGGCTTTTTCAGTCCGAGCAATTCGGCACATATCAGGCTGCCATTTTCTTGGCGAAAGGCTTCAGCCAATTGCTGCACCACCGCATAGTTGTGGCTTTTCCCTTCACGGTCGGCAGCATCTACGGACCCACAGTCGAGCCCGACGAGTTGGAACATACCGCAGGCAGCTCCACACGTTTGGCGCATGCGACCAATGCCGCCACCAAAGGAGGCAGACATCCGCAAAGCCTGTTCACGGGTAAAACCATAGATATCGGCAAAGGCTGCCACCACGCTCTGTGCGCAGTTGTAGCCGGACTTGAAAAGTGATACGGCTTCGGCCACACGACTTTCTAAATCTTGGTCCGTCAAATTGGATATGTTTGTTGTTGTCATGATGGATGAGGGTGTTGAGTGGAGGGATTAAAGAAAGGGTGCAAGCGGGGCGCTGCCTGATGACCTTGAACTTTTACCGGACACCAATAACATATAATACGACACGAAGGCTAACAAAAGGTTGTCCTATGTTGTCTTAGTTGTGTGTTATTTAGGCGGCTCGGCATAGGAACTCGAAAATGCTACGCACTTTCTGTCTCTTAGCACTCGCCTTGCACTATCTTTGCATAAGATAGGCGGCGGCTCGGCAATCTAAGCAAGCTTATTGCACTCGCCTTGCACTATCTTTGCACCAACGAACCTACTTACTGTTTATCTTTATGAGATCTATCGCTTCGGCAACAGTTGCCATTCTCTCTGCTTTCCTAAGCCTGACGGCTTGTCAAGAAAGTTTTGACAAACGCCTGCAAAGAGAAGCACGGGATTTTACAGAAAACCATTGTCCGCAAGAACCGGAACCGGGCACACAATTAGACAGCACGACGTACGCACCGAACGAAAGGGTGTATACACTGTGGTACTCGCTGGCACCGGAAAACGAAACGGCCATACGCGAACGGACGGAACTGCTACACCAATTGTTGCTCCACGAACTCGTGGCAGACGTGAACTACATCAACCTGAAGAATGAAGGAATTACATTCCGCTATGTTTACCGTTCGCAGCAGACAGGCGCATTGATTTACGAAACGCAAATCAAAGCAAAGGAATACCGCGAACAGGCAAAATAAGCAGGATAAAGACGAACGAGCCTGCCGAACTGATAGCACAGGGCATTCGCTTTCGGCAGGCTCGTCAATCGTTTTGCCTTCAAACAGCCTTCCGAAGGATTAATCCTCGGCCGGCTTCATATTGGTGTAGACAGTTTGGACATCGTCGAACTCTTCCAAACGCTCTACCATCTTGTCAATGCTTTCACGCTCCTCGGGAGTAACATCCTTGAGGTCGTTGGGAATGTAGGTGAACTCGGCACCAATCACCTCGAAGCCGTTTTCCTCTAAGTGCTTCTGAATTTGTCCGAAACACTTGGGATCACCATACAGGGTGATGCTACCTTCTTCTTCGTCCTCATCATACTCGTCCTCTACCCCAAAATCAATGAGATCGAGAATCATCTCGTCCATATCCAAGCCGTCAGTCTTTTTGAAAGTAAACACGCACTTGTGGTCGAAGAGATAGGCCAAAGAACCCATGGTGCCCAAGTTACCATTGAACTTGTTGAACACGGAACGCACGTCGCCCACGGTACGGGTGGCGTTGTCGGTAAGGGTATCAACGAAGATGGCCACACCATGAGGGCCGTAACCTTCGTAAGTCATCGTTTTGTATTCACTCTGGTCCTTGCCCATGGCGTTTTTGATGGCACGCTCAATGTTGTCCTTGGGCATATTTTCGCGCTTGCAGGTGGCAATGATGGCACGCAGCGTGGGGTTGTTTTCAGGCTCAGGACCGCCGGCCTTAACAGCTACGGCAATCTGTTTTCCAAGTTTGGTAAAGGTGCGGGCCATGTGTCCCCACCGTTTCATCTTTGCTGCTTTTCTATATTCAAAAGCTCTTCCCATTGTATTATTGAGTTTTGTTGATGATTGATTTTCGTGAATGAAAACAATTAGCGCAACTTGGCGTCCAACTGCTTTTCAAGATTGGCTATGATTTTCTTCATGACGGCATCTGTCTGCTTGTCGTTCATGGTCTTGGCATCGTCCTGCAACACGAAGTTAACGGCGTAGCTCTTCTTGCCGGACTCCAGATTTTTGCCTTCGTAAACGTCGAACAACTCGACGCGCTTGAGCAATTTCTTCTCGGAAGCATAGGCTATCTGCTCTATTTGGGCAAACTCTACGCTCTTGTCGACCAAGAGGGCTAAGTCGCGGCTCACGGCGGGGAACTTGGAGATTTCCTTGAAGGAAACATGGTTTTTCTTCACCCGTTTCATGAGCAAAGTCCAGTTGATTTCTGCGTAGTAAACCTCTTGCTCAATGCCCTGTGCAACACACAAAGCTTTCGACACGAGGCCCAGCTCCACAAGCACCTTACCGTTGCGGTCGGCAATGCGGAGGCTCTTGGCAAAGATGTCGTTTTCGCCGGCTTCGATGAGTAAACCGCCCAACTCCATTCCTACACGTTTCAGCACATTGGCCACGTAGGCTTTGAGCTGGTAAACTGAAGTGGCCTCATCGGGATGGGCCCACGAACCTTCTACCTGTTTGCCGGTGAGCCACAAGCCCATGTACTGCGCCTCGGAATAGGCCGACAACGTGTGGTCGGGCGTGCGGCGGGAAGCATCGAAGAAATAGCAGTTGCCGCTCTCAAAGAAACGCAAATTGCCATTCTTACGGTTGGCATTGTGCGCAATGCTTTCCAAACCGCCAAAGAGCAAGGTTTGACGCATCACGTTGAGGTCGGAACTGAGGGGGTTGAGCACACGCACCAGACGGTCGGCTGAATAGGTGCGTAATGGTTGGTAGTAAGCTTCTTTGGTAAGCGAATTGTTCAGGATTTCCCGGAAACCTTCGCCAACCAACTGCTCTGCCACCAAGTTCTCCAACTTGTTGCTGCGGTCGACGTCGCCCTTGATTGTAAGGCTCGACTTGACAGCTGTGGGAATTTCCACATTATTATATCCATAGATGCGAAGGATGTCCTCCACGACATCGCAAGGACGCTGCACGTCTACACGATAAGCCGGAACCTGAAGCTTGAGGCCTTGGGGCGTTTCTTCCAGAACTTGCATTTCCAACGAAGAAACAATTTCCTTGATGACCTCAGCAGGCAATGCTTTGCCTATCAGATCATGTACATATTGGTAGTCCAGCTCAACTTCAAAATGCTTTTTGAGTGCTGCGGCCTCTATGTCTTTGATATCCATGGAGATGGTGCCGCCGGCCAATTCCTTCACCAACAGTGCAGCCACCTTCAGCGCGTAAAGCTGTCCGTCGGGGTCGACGCCACGTTCAAAACGGAAGGAAGCATCGGTGCTCAAGCCATGGCGACGGGCACTCTTGCGAATCCACGTGGGATTGAAATACGCGCTCTCCAACAAAACGTTGCAAGTGGTGTCGTACGTACCGGAGCCGCGACCACCCAACACGCCGGCGATACACATGGGCTCGCGCGTGTTGCAGATGGCCAAATCACGGTCAGAAAGTTTGTGTTCCACTCCGTCGAGCGTAACAAAAGGCGTTCCTTCAGGCAATGTGCGCACCACGACTTTGCCGCCTTCAATCATGTCGGCATCAAAGCAGTGAAGCGGTTGGCCGTATGCCATCATGACATAATTGGTAATGTCTACGATGTTGTTGATGGGCCGTAAGCCTATCGTTTCAAGTTTTTCCTTCAGCCATTGGGGACTTTCCTTCACTTCACACCCCTTTACCGTGACGGCACAGTAACGCGGACAAGCCTCGGATGCCTGGACTTCGATATCGATGTCTAAATCGTGATTGTCCACCGCAAAGCCTGACACGTCCATCCGATGCAAAGCGGTTGTCTTTCCCTGACGTACAAGCCAGGCATAAAGATCGCGAGCCACACCGTAGTGCGAACAAGCATCGGCACGGTTGGGGGTAATATCCACTTCTATTACAAAATCGCTCTCCAAACCATAGTACTCGGCGGCCTTCATACCCGTTTGCGTGTCAGCGGGCAACACGATGATGCCATCGTGGCTGGTACCGACGCCAATCTCATCTTCAGCGCATATCATGCCCAAACTTTCCACACCACGCAACTTGGAACGCTTGATGGTAAAGCATTCATCGCCTTCACCATAAAGTTTGGTTCCCAACGTAGCCACAATGACCTTTTGGCCGGCAGCCACATTCGGAGCACCACACACAATCTGCGAAGGATCGCCCTGTCCCAAGTCGACGGTGCACACGTGCATGTGGTCGCTGTTAGGATGCGGCTCGCAAGTAAGCACATGGCCAACGACCAAACCTTCCAGTCCGCCCTTGATGGCCTGCACCTCTTCCACACTGCCCACTTCAAGACCGATGCTGGTAAGTGCTTCGGCCACCTCGTTCGGCGTGAGGTCAAAGTCTACATATTCTTTGAGCCATTTGTATGAAATATTCATAAGTGTATTGAGTTAAATAATCTGTTCCATGCTACACCTGATACCGCCCGCTTCTGCGGAGTGATTGAAAGGTATACGGCGTAGCGGTCGCAAAATTAGCGTATTTTTTAGAAACGACCAATTTAGCAACATCCAATGTAGGACAGGCACAAACGAAACTTGCCGCGAAACGTTCGTGAAAGTCCGTTATTTACATCTGACAGACTTCGCGAAACGTTCCGCGGCAAGCTCTTCCCTACGCTGGAATATCAGTTTGAAGGTCGGGAGATTGGGAGGTTATGCGTTTATCATATTATTATTTCGGAAGTTACGAGGAATAAGGTTAAGCGGTTTAACGTTACTCGGTGCGGCTACCGTGACTACCTCAAACAGTATTCTCATTTTTCAATAGCTTCTTGAATGCTCTCCACAATGTAATGCACATCGGCATCCGACACATACGGACCGGCGGGCAGACAGAAGCCTACCTTGAACAACGCTTCCTCCACACCGTTGGTATAGACCGGCGCATCGGCATAGACCGGCTGCTTGTGCATCGGTTTCCACAAAGGACGACATTCTATCTTGCACAATCTGGCAAGGTTGGAAAGCACAGGTGAGTAAATCCACTCTTGTGGTGTGGGCTGCTTAAACAAAAAGAGCTAATACCATTTCAACAAATCTTCCAGCTGCGTGATGACATGGGTTGGGATGGTTTCATCGCGTTCAGTCGGTTCCCACTCTTCGCCCTTGAACCATACGGTTTCACACCCTGCGGCGCGAGCCGGCAGAATATCCTTGGTGAAACTATCGCCCACTGCCACACAGCAGGCAGCAGGACAGCCGGCCGCTTCCACACCCATTTGCCAAATGGCCGGATCGGGTTTGCGCACACCAACCACCGCACTTTCTATCACTTCATCGAAATAGTTCTCCAATCCGTAAGCTTGCAACACGGCATGCAGGTTGCCGTAAAAATTGGAAACAAGGATGAGCTTGTAACGGCTACGCAACGTAGTCAACACGCGGGCTGAAAGCGCGGCATGGCGGGCTGCATAGGCATTGCAATAGTCGGTGATGGCATGCACGGCATCTTCCTGTGCAGCAGCTGTGGGGAATGACAATCCATCAGCCTCTACCAACTGGCGGACTTCGATGTTTATTTTTTTATATAACAAGGTGCGAAAATCATCTGACGGCCGGATGTGGGGCTCACGGGCCAACAGACGTTCGACATAGACATAAGCCTGGCGAAATGCCTCTTCGCTGACTTTGTAGCCGGTAGATTGATAACCTTCGCGGAGGACATGTGCCCAATGACGGGCGGCGGTATCGAGGGTGCCGCCATAATCGAATAACAATGCTTGTGGCATGGAGGGATAACTATTGTGTTTAAACAATTTATTCCATTTAATTGATAATTTCGCTTGTAAGAATGCTTCGTTTCATACAAGCCCCAAAAGCCCCTACGTACTTTTTTTGTGCAAAATCACATTTTTCGTCTGCAGGCTATCCATCTTGCTTATGCCAAACAGACGTTCAGAGTACGTAACCTTCTCATCGTCTAAACTTTTTCTCAGGACCTCTTTACAAGAGAAGCCGGAAAACCGTTATGAGTCAGTTTTGTTTTGCATAATGTGCTTGTTGCCCACTTTGACTAAGCTGACACCAATAAATATCCACACTAATTCGCGTACACGGGTGTAAAGACTGGTAAAGATGCCTATACCCGGTGCGCTGAGTCCTAATATCCGTACAATCAAGGAAAGTCCTCCCTCGCGAGCTCCAAGTTGCATGGGAAGGAAGAAAAGGATGTTGCCGATGAGAGAAGAGAAGGCAAGCACAAGGATGGCATCCACAAAAGTGAGGTTTACGCCCAAGGAGAGAAGTATGAAATAATATTCAAAAGCATTGACCACACGAGCCACATATTCCCAAAGCAGAGATAGCCAAAAGGCACGGGGCTGGGAATGAAGATAGGCTACGCCGGCATCTACTTTCTGCATATCGGCAAGCCGCGCCGCATAAAACTTGCGGGCCCACCGCTTGATGTAGGGAAGATGGAGCAATGGCTGAAACAGGCGGACGATGACTCCACGCCGATAACACAGGCGAAAAAGAGCCAACACAAGAATGACCACAAAGACAAAAACACCGAACAGGCCCCAAAGGAAAGGGTTCATCTTCTCTGTATAAACCAGTGCAAAAAGCACTGCGGCAGAACTCCACAAACAAATGTGCGAAAGAATGTGCATCATGGAATAGAGCACCACTGACGACATGGCACGAGGTACACCGATATGGGCACTGAGCTCCATCACGCGATAAGGGCCGCCACCAAAGCCAAACGGAGTGGTGTAACTGAAGGCAAAACCCGACACGGTGAGTTTGTAAGCATGGCGAAAACTGAGATGCTTACTATGTATGCCGCTATTGACTATTAACTGAAATGCCCAAGCATTGAAGGCGTAAACGATTACCCAAACACCAACCACTGCGGGCAGGTACAGACCGGCTCGACCCAGATTTTGTACCAGCTGGGAATAGTCCACATCGAAGGTACACAGCATGACGATGATGGCCGCCACACCAAATAGCAAGAAAAGGTTGCGATAAAGAGGTTTCATGAGGAATGGGAGAAAAAAATAGGGATGATGAGGTGATGAGGGCCTTCCACAGGAATGAAAGTCGGAGGGTACACCCGCCAACTGTAAGCGGTGAAGTTAACATCAACGGCTAACAGCCTCTTTCAGGCGGTTGCGGGGTGTCCACCTGGCGATTTCTAACCTCGTCACGTTCTGTTTCATGGCCTTTCGGAGGGTTCAAGCACTGAATTGCTTGCCCGTGAGCCGCCGACACAACTGTTCATGGCGATGGCGCATATATAGGAAAAGGATGTTCATCACCGTTACCTCGAACACAAGATAAAGCCAAGGCTCACCGACCAAAAGGGAGAGGTAAAGCACAATGGCACGGGTATTGAACGTGAGGATGTTGGCATACTTCATGAGGGGCAGACTGCCGGCACGAAACTCGCTACGCAAGGAGTCGGGAAGAACGCCCCCGGCATAGGTCTGTTTGAGCCAGGCACGAAACCGCTGGAACGAAGGGGTCATTTTCTCCTGCGAGTGGGTGTAGTTTCCATAGAAATAGAGAAAGACCATCCACATGCCGTCTTTTTTCCAACTCAGTGAGCGCAACTCCACCCGCAGTTTTTCATAGCTGTCGAGCTCGCTGCCTTGCCGGCCTTTCAGGAAAAAGAGGTGAATGTTGCGATAATAGTCGGCCAACTGACATTGCTTGCCATGACAGATAAAACCCGAGAATGCGGCCAACAACCAAATGTAAAGGCCCCACTCTACCCGGGTTCCGGGAATGTATTCCGACTGCAAACGCAAACAAATGGCAGCATAGATAAAGAAGAACCATACATCGCCGGCAAAACCGTCGAGAATGCGTCCCCAACGGGTTTTCTTACCGGTCATTCGAGCCAGCTGTCCGTCGGCACTGTCGTAGAGATTGGCCCAGACCAAGAGGAAAATGCCCAAAAGGGTGTAACCCATCTCAGAGAAGTAGAAACAAACACCGGCTGCAGCACCCAAGAAGATGCTTATCACCGTTACAACATTGGGATGAACATTGAAATGATTGAAGAAACGTGCCCACAACAAACCGAGGGGACGGGTGAAATGAATATCAAGCCATTCTTCGGTGTCGGCTGACTTAAAGGTGGATTGAAGTTGGGGAGTTGAGTCGGACATGAATGAGGAGGAATAATACGTTTTGCTACTTGTTATCGGGAAAAACGGATTGGACGAGATGGGATGCAACGGCGCACGAACAGGCCGTTCAAGCCTGTTGCAGACACGCCGTCAGGCGGGCGGCAATGGCAGTTGCCGCCTGGCGGCGACAAGACGAGAAGCTGGGCCAATCATTAAAATCTATCAGCCAAATGCGTCCATCGGCACTGACTATGGCATCTCCACCATAGATGGTGAAACCGGACACTTCGGCTGCACAATCGGCCAAGGCTTTCAGCGCTTCCACAGAAACGGCATAATGGCTGGGACTACCGTTGTGTGCCTCCAGGCCAAATTTGCTGAAGTTATCTCCTTCCGTGGGGTAACTGTAATGAAAGAAATCGGTGCCTTGAACGCCATAGAATTTGATTAAATCGCCTGGCACATGGGAAACGGCAAGCACTTCGGCCACTCCTTGCGCACTCAGCTTTCCCACCACTTCACGAACGGCTTGTTCGTTGGGTGCATACTGCACATCGGCAGCCGACTGTGCACAAGCATCAGCCCGCTTGAGCCATACGGGATAAGTAATCGGAGGAGGAAGTGGAAGAAAATCCACGTCCTGATTGAGTAGCAGGCGAGCAAAAGCGGGCTGAGGCAGTCCGGCTTCCTGGAAGGCTTGCATCAGGTGCAAACGGTTTCCTTGAAGCAGGGCGGTGGGATTGTTCACTACACAAACCTTGCCTGAACGAGCGGCTTCTTCCAAGGCTTCCAGAACAAAAGTGCTGCGGGCCATGGAGAACACGAGGTCGAATTCTGACAGGTCGACAGTTATATAAAGGTCTTCCGTGATAACATACACTTCATGCCCTGCACGACGAAGCCGCGACGAAACGGCTGCAAAAATGGCAGCATCGCGATCAACAGAGTTGGGGCTGAATTGCGGAGAACGGCTTATGCCCAATATGGTCAGCATGTAAAACGTCTTTATTGAGCCGCAGCCAAAAAAGCATCAGCCTTGGCTATGTCGGCGGCATGGTCAACATCAAAAATTTTGGTGAACGGGCACGCCTCCAACTGCATGCCGCCGGCAACCAGGGCACGTTGGAAATTGCGCATCCTGCTCTGTCCTTCACTCAAGCAGCGATACAAGATGTCAAGAGCTGAAGGGCGTAAACAATAGATGCCACCGGAGATATACTTGCAGTGCTCAGCAGTATCATAAAAGCCTGTTATGCTCAAAGTATCATCTGTGGCCACATAGAGCGGACGTTCATCGTCTATATAATCCGTTACGGCCATACATCCATCTGCCCCACTTTCCTGGAAATGGCGGATATAGCGGGAGAACTCTTCTTCCCGGAAAATGGTATCGACCGTTGTAAGGCAGAAAGGCCCGTTTTCCAAATGGGGAGCCAACTCGGCAAAACTGTGCATGGAGCTGGGCGTGCTCTTTACCACAAGGCGCACATCGTCGGCCAAGCCTTGCTGTTGCAACTGCCGGAGATGTTGCTCCGTGAGCGGATTGAGTGTGTTGACTATAATCACTATTTCTTCGGCCCGATTGGATCGGAAAATGCGAATGAGGCGGTCAATCATGGCCTCACCCCCCACACGGACCAGGGGTTTGGGTAACGCTATACCCTCTTGTTGCAACCGTGAGCCTTCGCCGGCTGCAATGATGGCAAACTTCATGAATAATGATACTTAGGGTTGGTGCTGTAAGAAACAGACGGCCGGCACGAGGAAGCCCTGCATCTGTTGCAGTTTTTCTCTCTCCATGCCGGCTGCCTGCCTATTTTTCTTTTCTGTCCTGATAGATTTTGGGCAATGGATTGGCATGTGCCTCATCGTATGCCTGACGGTTGCGCCAAATGTCAATGGCCGAGAAGACGGCCTGACGAAACGACTGAGCATCGGCCAAATTCTTTCCTGCTATATCGTAGGCTGTACCATGGTCGGGCGACGTACGCACAAAGGGAAGTCCGGCGGTAAAATTCACTCCGTCATGGTTGGACAAGGCTTTAAAAGGTGCCAGTCCTTGGTCA
>OBLI01004190.1_pt1 | contig 10485 bp, 6 predicted proteins | sample 1519701 | NCBI WGS metagenome assembly OBLI01 (sample SAMEA3663005, study PRJEB22513) | pig gut metagenome | biome: pig gut; feature: pig-associated habitat; material: faeces | place: France | collected 2012 | reverse complement strand
TTTAATCACCCCTTAATTTGTTTTATTTTCATTGTAATAAGGAGCAGTTACACCTTCTCTATAAGGTGGTCTTCTTTCAGCATAGTTTATAGTAAGACTATCAAACTCAGTAGGAGTAAGCGCTGGATTATATGGATTTATAGTTTGTACTCCTGATTCTGCCTCACTAAAAATTCCATCTACGCGATTCATTGATAAGTGCATACTATCTTTAGTTGCTGTAATAGTAGCAAAGCTTGATTGTAGTGGACGATCGTGTGGCCAAGCATACCACCAAGGTCTTTCTGAAGCTACTGTACTTTTGTGTTTACTATCTAATCCTGTATAAGCACCATCTGTTAATATCAATGGTCTGTCTCTTCCTATAGTCTTAGCTCCACCTGATTGGAACATTACATAATAAGTTCCATCTGCTGGATGTGAAGTTCTATCTATTTCAGTAGAACCATCAGCTTTGTATTCGTTAACAGCTTCATAAACACCAGCTGCCGGTTTGTTATAACTATTATAATCAGCCATTGAGTTTGAACCGTTGTATCCACATTTTATAGGTATGCTTCTAGAGTAGTTATGATTATGTCCACATATAAATAAATCTATACCATAATGTTCTATAATCGGTATCCAATGCTGCAATCTATCAGCTCTAGTTACTGTAAATGGAGAAAGGTGAGCATATACTACAACCCATTTAGGTTTAGTAGGTCTTTGAGATACTTCCCACATATCTTTATCTAAAAAATAAGCTTGTTTCTTTAAGAATTCTTTTTGATCTACTCCATAATCGTGATACATTTTTTCATTGTTTGAATTAATACATATGAAATGTATAAAACCAACATCAAATGAATAAGTAGATACCATAGGTTTATCTACAGTAGCTGTTTTACCATGCACATCATTTAACATAGGTTGATCCTCATATGTAGAATAACGTTCAAATGCATAACCGTATTTTTGATCTATTAAGTCGTTATTACCACAAGTAGTCATATGAGGTAAGCGCTTACATAAATCACCACAATAGTTAAAGTAATCTAACCATTCCCAGATATAGTTAGCATTTTCAGACATATCACCTGTATTTATATGTAAATCATAATTAGGTATTCCGTATTCATCATATGCGCCTCTTAAAGATCTAATTGTTTTTGCGCACGCATCCCAAGCTTTATATTCAGCATCGGTAAATCCTTGTTGATCTGTTGTCCACAATACCTTTATTGTAGAGTTGTCATCATATTCTTTTACTCTGAACTTTTCTACATCTGACCAGAAACCAGTTTCTCCACATTGATATTCATATACTCCAGGTTCTAAATCAGTTATTTTAACTCTGTGTATCATAACAAATTCGCTATTAACACTACCATTCATTACTACTTCGCGTTCAGTTTCTACTTCTGTCCAAGGCTCTACAACTGCCAATCCTGTATTGTCTGTAATTTTTCTATATTTTAAATATCCTGCAAAAGTAGCGTTAGTTTGCCAAGTAAACATTCTAGTATTAGGCTGTTTACCTAAAGTTATATTTAATAAGTTAGGAATAAATTTTTTAAATTTAGGTTTATCTCTACCTTGATCCCAAGGTCCATCTGCTAAGCTATATGGTCTTACGTCTTCAACATTGCATTTTCTGTAATTAATAGGTTCAGTATCAAATTGTTCATTAGTACCATTTTTAAAATTAACACGTCTTATTGCAGTGTCTTTATTCATACAATTCCATAAATAATCTCCAACATAAGCAAAAGGCTGTGTTCCATCTGCACCACCTACGCCTAGTAAATCTACATAGTATTGATCTATAACTTCTCCTGTAACAGTACCATCAGGATCTTTTTGCTGTAAGACAGCAATTGGTGCACTACTAGGAGGAGTAGCATTTGTACTAAGATACATAGTCATACCATTATCAGCAAATGCTATAGGTTGTCCGTCCAATCCTATCCATTCTTGATCATAATCATGTATTTTACATAATGTCATATCCATTATCATACTAGCGTGTCTTCTACCTCTAATTAAGAAAGAACATCTAGGAGGAACAGAACCTCTAAGAGCTAATGTTTGCCATACTGAATCTTTATTTCCTCTATAGTGTAAATATAGTCCGCATAAATTAACATCTACATCTGAATTACAGTTATACAGTTCTACGAAACTATGACTTATTGGAGTACTTTGAACAACGTTTGTTTCTTTGTTAGCGCCTCCACCAAATATTTGATTTATAACTATACCTGCACCATCTATATAACCTGCTTTATTTATTGCTGATTTATTATCTATATTACCAACAACTACTTTATTAGATTTTAATGGAGATAACAAATTATCTCCTGGCGCGTATACATGACCAACTACGCATTCCTTAGGGAATAATTGTGCTTTTCCGTCTTCATTAACAAATAGTCTATATTCTTTATTATCTTTACCTATTAAATCTACATAATCTTCACCAACATTAGTAGAACCCATCATATTGGCTACTTTTAATTTTTTATTGTCAGCCCCTCTTTGAATAGCAATATAATCTTGCTCAACATCCACAGTAAGGACTTCTACTAATTCACTTATTCTTTTACCAGCCATTTTTTGTCTCCTTTGCTATTATTTTTTTTATTGAGATATTGCACCGTTACTAGCTTTTAGAGTTATACTTCTCGATGCCCCTGAATGAGATGTAGCTGTTATAGTTACTGTACCATTAGCACTTCCTGAGGTAGTACAGCAAAATCCACTATGAACAGTTATTATAGATGAGTTGCTAGAACTCCAAGTTAATGACTTGTTTATACAATTGTCATTAAAAACTGGTCTAACTACACAATTGTTACTGTTAAAATCTGTTGCTTGTAATGAAAAATCAGATGAATTTAATACTACATTTTCTGTACTTAATGGATAATATTTTACCCAATCAACACATTGAGTTATTGCTGTTGTACTATCAGCAGGTGTACCACCACTAGCACCTATTGCTTGATTGATTAATATAAAATGTGGGATATGGAATGCTCTATTATTAGTTGCAGATGTTCTTGATAGCTCATTTCCATCTATACTAAATATTAATGTTCCATTTTCTAACCATTCCATTGCGAATGTATGCCAAGCATTAAAATCATAATTGTTGTACCAAACTCTACCACTTTCCTCTTTCTCGTTAAAGAATGTACCACAAGTTAATTTACCACTATAGAATTCCATAACATCAAACTCACCACACCAAGCCCACCATTCTCCAAGTGTATCAGGTGATGCCCAGTTATGATATCCAAATTCAAATGAGTCTCCTAAAGTCCAAAATGCACCGAATGAACCCAAAGTAGGGTCTATTTTAGCACGACATTCAATCTTACCATACATAAACGCAAAGTGACCTTTAGATATAATAGAAGCTGAAGTCCAAGTACCATTGCTATCTTTTCTACCTTGTAATTCTAATATACCATTGTTTACAACAGCATTATCTTGATAATTTTGCAACTCTCCATTTCTTACATAACCCCATTCATAGTCCCATTTACTTCTGTCTACACTACTTCCAGTAAAGTCATCTACCATATAAGCACCATATGCATCTAATAAATCATTTGAATTAATGCTATTAGTTCTCAAAAAAAAACTAGTAAACAATTTATTTAAAGCTTTAGTTATTGTTGTTTGCTCACCGTAATAAAATATAATTACGGAAACAGTAATACTTAAATTAGCATCATATCCTTCTATTACTCCCCATAAACTGTAATTGGAACCAGATGAATCTAATCCTTTATATGTTACATTTAAGTCTTCATCGTTGTATTTAGCATAAACTTCAAAATTATTTATATCTAAAGATACACTACTGGATATTCCTAAATCTATTGAAAAACCAGTACTGTTAGAATTATCTTTATATGTCGTAGTTGTCTTGCTTATAAAATAAGGCATCTTATAAGTTTGACTAGGATAGTTAGGCAATGTTATTAAACCATTACTGTGAGTATATGTAGTGCCATTAACTTTGATAGAAGTAGTTAAACCGTCTGCACCTTTTGGTCCTGTAGCTCCGGTATCGCCCTTAGCACCTTTTGGTCCAGTAGCACCTGCAGCACCTGTAGCCCCAGTATCACCTTTTGGCCCTTGTGGTCCAGTAGCTCCTTTAGCACCTTGTGGTCCTTGAGCGCCCGTGTCACCTTTATCTCCCTTATCGCCTTTAGCACCAGTAGCACCAGTATTTCCTTTAGGGATAGTAAAGTTAAAAGTAGTGGTCGTACCTGATGTAGAAGCAGTAACTACAGCATTTGTTCCTGCATTACCTGTTGTAACTGTTCCTACTTTAATAGTTGGAGTAGTACCAGCTGCTCCTTTAGCACCTGTATCTCCCTTATCTCCTTTTGGACCTTGAGGACCGATAGCTCCAGTATCACCTTTAGGGCCAGTTGCACCAGTGTCGCCTTTAGCTCCCTGTGCTCCCGTAGCTCCTTTAGGAATAGTAAAATTAAAAGTAGTAGTCGTTCCGGATACAGAAGATGTAACAGCTGCACTTGTGCCTGCATTACCTGTAGTTACTGTACCTATCTTAATAGTAGGAGTAGCTCCAGTAGCACCTGTATCTCCTTTAGGTCCTTGGGCTCCTGTGTCTCCCTTATCGCCTTTATCACCTTTAGGTCCAGGTGCGCCGTCATTTCCTGGTTCACCTTTATCCCCCTTTTCTCCAGCAGGTCCTTGTGGGCCTATATCACCCTTATCACCTTTTGGCCCTTGAGCACCAGTATCACCCTTAGGTCCAATTGCTCCAGTATCTCCTTTTGGCCCTTTTAGTGTTCCAGCGTTTAATTTAGCTTGAAAAGTTTGACCATCACTAAAAGTTATTTGATCAGCATTTCCAGTTTTCTTAGTAACATATCCACTAAGATCTACTTCTCCTTCATTTAATTGTGCTTCAGCTATTTTATTAGTTACAAATGTTTCTGTAGCCAATCCATTGATTGAAGGAATATTGGGTTTATTTGTTAAGTTATCATAATTACCATCAAAATGATTAGTTTGACTATGAGTATATGCTATATTATATTGACTTTTTAATTCATCAGTTAAATCGTTTGTAGATAATCCTTTATTAGTGACCTTATCTACTTTATTATTTAATTCAATTTTTGTAGCATAATTTTCAGGGTTTACTAAATTATTAATAATATTTTCTATAGAAGATCTTGCAGCAGCATCTTCTATATTATACTCTGTTCCATTTACGGTAATTTTATCTATACTTGTAATTTTAATCACCTTCTATTCTATTAAGTTATAATTAAATTACTACCAGATACTATACTATTTGAATCTATTATATTCAAAGCTTGATTAGATACAAACAGATTTGCATTATTTCCTGTCATTTTTAAATTTTTTTCACTAGAAACATAAGAAACTGTTATGGCATCATTACTTGCACTTTCTAATAATAATTTAGAACCGTCTTCTAATAATATTTCTGCACCGTCCTCAAATAATAAAGCATCTTCTTTTATTGGAGAAGGAGTAGTACCTTGTTTTTCTAATAATAATTCCGTACCGTCTTCTAGTAATAATGATGAACCGTCTTCTAATAAGAAGAATAAATCTGTACCTTCCTCTGTGCCAGGGTCATCAGGATCAGTAGGATCAGTAGGAGGAACTATTATAACTCCGTTTTTCTCTAAATCGCTTACTCTTTTATCTAAAACAGTTATTGTAGTCTGTAATTCAGAAACCAGTTCTCTTAAGCTATATAGTAATTCTAAGTCTGTTTCGTCTTCTATAACGCCATCGCTATTAGTATCTAGCCATAGCATATTTTCGTTTGCTGGTGGATCTGGCCCAACCCAAATATGAGAATAACCATCTTCTAAGCCACCGCTACTACTTGTTTGCATAGGTTTCCAACTTCCATTAGCAGAATAACTATAATATTTATCTTCAGTAGATACATAACATATAGCACCTTTTCTAATGTTGGCAGTGTTAAGATTATCTAATTCAGTTTTTGTTTCTACAGATATTACGCCGCCGTTTTCTTGTAAGATACTAACTGTTTCTGTGATTCTCTCAAGAGTACCGCTTAATGTTTCGCCGTTATTGCCGATAACTAAATTAACATGCGTAATAGGCAATAATCTATTTCCTTGGGGATCTAATACAAAACCTTTTCTTAGGCCGTTCACATTTTCCATCAGTTCACCACCTTCAAGATATTATTACATAATAAAAGGACCAATAATTTATTAGTCCTTTATTTTGTATCATCTGGAAGACCAGAAAGATTTTTGTTTAATAGATCAACAACATCTTCTTTATATAGATCGCCACATTTACAAGAGCCTCCACTTATAACTATGTCTCCTGATAAGTCTCCGTCTATATCAATGTCGCCACTTATTTCAACATCTTCAAATCCTAAATCCTTTCCGTCTATATATTGTTTAACAGAAACAAGTATTCTATTTAACGCGTCTCCAGTTACTTTTCTTATACTCATTATAATCACTCCAATTATGAATATAATGCCTTCGGTATAAAACCGAAGGCTGTTAATTAAATATTAGTTATATACTTCATTTAACATAGCATCTAGTTCATCATTAGTTAATGCAACTAAATTAAGTAATTGATTTTGTATTTTAGTTATATCAGTATTTATATTGTTTATATCACTTTGTGCAGTTCTCATATCTGCTTGTAGATTGTCTATATCAGTTTCAGCAGCTGTCATTCTAGCTTTTAATCCAGTTTCTTCTGCATCAAGTGCATTTTCTAAAGCAGTAATTTTACCATTTGCAGTATCAATTCTACCACCTAATGCTTCTTCAGCAGCAGTAGCTCTAGCAACTTCTTTAGCTATTCTACCAAATGCAGTATCATCAGCTGCAGTATTAGCTTTTGTACCAACTAATGCTTCTAAAGCATCTAAGTCAGCAGCAGTAGCTTTAGTGTTTATTACTTGATCTTGCGCAGCGTCTTTTTCTTGTAATAGTTTTATTTTACCAAATACAGTAGTAGAAGCTAAAGTATCACTTGCAGTGCCTATTACATCAGTTATTTTCTTATCTTCATCTTGAGCAAATTTTTTAGCAGCTGCTAAGTTATCAGTATCAGCTTTTACTAAAGCAGCAACTTTAGCATCGTAAGCAGTTTGATCAACTTTTTTACCTATTGCAGTTTCTAATTCAGTTTTTAATGCTTTGTCTTTATCACTAGCATCTTTAGCAGCAGTACTTATAGCTTCAGATTTAGCTGTAGCTATATTAGAAGCAACAGTTTGAACATAACCTTCATATACAGTTTGATGTGCAGATATAGCGCCAGCTAATTCTTTCAATGTATCCATAGCTTCAGGAGCACCATCAACTAAATCAGCAACAGCTTTCTTGATTGAACCTTCGCCATCACCATTTATAACAGCTATAGCATCTTCATTCTTTTTAACTCTTCCTTCAAGAGTAGAAGCATCAGTATTAACTTTATTTATAGCAGTTTTTATTTTATTGTTTACAGAGCCAGGAACAGTATCAGCACCATTTAATGTTTCTATTGCAGCTTTATTAGCATCTGCTTGAGCTTGAGCTTTCTTTTCAGCAGTATCTGCTCTAGTAACTTCAGCAGCTAAATCTTCATTAACTTTAGCTATCTTACCAAATACAGTAGTCATATCTGAAGTATTAGTAGCATTACCAACTACACCTTCTAATGCATCTACATCAGCTTGTGCAGCATTAGCGGCATTTTGAGCAGTAGTTATTTTACCGTTTATTACAACTTCACGGCCATCAGTATAATCTTTAGCTTGTTTTAATATACCAGTTTCAGCATTGTTTATAGCATTTATAGAAGCTTGTAATCCAGCTTCAGCATTTTGAGCTCTAGTAACTTCAGCAGTATTTGCAGCAACAGCTTGATTAGCAGTAGTTTGTGCAGCGACAGCAGCCTCTTTTGCATCTTTTATTGCATTAGCAACTGCTCCACCTTCTGCGTTAGCTTTTTCTAAATTAGCAACTTTTTGAGTTAATCCAGAATCAGCGTCTCCAACTGCAGTTTTTAATTCGGTTATGTCAGTTTGAGCTGTAGTTATATTTCCTTCTGCAGTTGCCAATCTTGCAGCTAATCCATTAACATTAGCAGTAGTATCTGTTAATGCAGCATTACTAATTTGTATATTTTTAATTAAAATATCTAATGCAGCTTTAACATTAGTTTGTCCGCCAACACCAGGATTACTATAGTTAAGTCTTTCTACATCATCTACACCTATTTTAGCATCCCAAGCATTTACATCAGCAATATCTATTCCATCTAATACTGATAAATTTTCATGAGTATGAGCCATTACTACGTCATCTTCATTACTTTGTTCACCAAATACTACTTTTTTAACTGCTGATGTGAAATCAGTTAGATCTGAAGCTTTGTGTTTATGTACTTTAGCAGCTACTGCAATAGTATGTTCAACTTCACCATTGAATGCTATTTCTGCTGCATCACCTACTGTTATTTTTAATGATTTAGAAACTTTAGCAGCTTCGTCTGCTGTTGCATGTTTAGCTAAATATAAATCAGCATTTTTTAGTTTTAATTTTTCAAGAACATATTTCAAGTTGTCTTTACTTACATAAACTTTTTTATTTATTGTTTCTGGCATTTATCATCATCCTCTCGTTTTAATATAATTTATTAAAGATTTCATTAATATCATCATCATTCATCACTGTATGGTCGTGATTGCTTATTCTGTCATCAACATATAATTTTGTTGCATAAGTTTCTTGCAGATCTTCTAGTAGAACATATTTGCTTAAATCCATTTCTTCTATTGCATTTAGTACAAAAGATTCAGATGCTAAATTTATATCGTTAGTTAAATCTGAAAACTTTGTGGGCAATACTGGCAAATCTGTTAAATCATTATATGAACCACTAAAATCACTTTTAGCATTCCAATTAGTAATGTCTTGAATAGTAATATTATCTAACACGTCTTTATTTTCGTGTTCGTGACCATTAACTAAATCATTTGGTATTTCTTTCCAAGCATTATCTATATATCTGTACTCTTTTTGAATGTCTAAAACATATACAACCATACCTGGATGAATAAAGCCTTGATCTAAGTAAGTATTACGTTGTTCGATGGTGTCAACAATAATGAAATTACACATAATTTCTCTATATGTATCGATTGCACCATCTTTAATAACTTTTACGCCAATCTTTTTATCTTTTAATGTTAGAACCTCAAAACGTTTCCCAGTGTCTCTTGCATATATAACCATACCTACATAAGGCATAGGTATAGATAGAATATCTTCTTCTGTTTCTACTACAGTTCTAATATCTAGGGGAGTATTTGCAATAGTAAGTTTTAAAGATCCATTCATTTTTATAGTATTAGTATTAAAGTCAGTACTCATATTGATCACGCTCTCTTAAAGTTGACGCACAGCCAATATGTTTTTGCTTCCATCAGCTGATATATAACCACCTGATTGACAATAAGTAATTCCATCTATTTTATTTACTAATTCTGTACCTTGTTGGCATAATTGATAACCAGTAGTACCATCTTCGCTATTTACATCACTGAAATGTTCATATTGTCTATTTAATTCATTAGACATAATATAAACATCATAATTACAAGTTTTAGGATAAATACAGCATATATAAGCTCCGCCATCAGGAATTAACTCAACGTTTCCACAATCATAGTCTTCTAGCAATTGAGGATCCATTTCAACTAATCCTCCTCTAGCTACAGCTTTATCTATTTCTGTTTTTGGCATATTTTCATTTATAACGTTTTCGTCAGTAAATCCTGTTGCTCCAGTTTCATCATAGTACATATAACCTATCCACATTCTAGGTTCACCTGCAACAGGTTCATCTGGAGTTGTTGGAATATCGGGAGCGGTCGCTATACCTCTAGGTAAGTTAAAAGTTATTGTTAGATTAGGATATGTGCCAGTTGTAGAAACACTAGCGGTTTGATCTGATTCTATCATATTAATTGCAAAAGTAAAATTTGGATTCTCTGCGTTTACTCCGTCTACTCCATCTTTTCCAGCAGGACCAGGAGTAAGTTCTATTAAATCTATTTGTTCTTGCACATATGCTTTAGTGGCAAATTTATTCATGTCTATTATTTCTCCGCCAGATTCACCTTTTTGTGCTATAGCATCTTCTATTCTTTGTTCAACGAATTGTTCGGTAGCTAATCCTTCAATAGAAGGTATTACTGGTTTATCTGTTAGATCGTTATAAGAGCCACTGAAATTAGATTTATCATCCCAAGTGTTCATTCTAACTAATGTTATTTCATCTAGTACAGCTTTATTTATATGTCTATGTTCAGAATCTTTTGATGCATACTCTGTGTCGTGATTATGATCAGCAGGTGCTTTATTGGCTAATAGTGTTCTTATTTCTGTGTCGTCGTAATTTTCCAATGTAGCTAATTTCTCTATT
>OBLI01004189.1_pt1 | contig 10485 bp, 9 predicted proteins | sample 1519701 | NCBI WGS metagenome assembly OBLI01 (sample SAMEA3663005, study PRJEB22513) | pig gut metagenome | biome: pig gut; feature: pig-associated habitat; material: faeces | place: France | collected 2012 | reverse complement strand
AGAGCGCGTTCCTTAAAATTTTGGGGTCGTAGGGGCGGATATTTTTGAGCAGATTTTGAAAGTCACAGAGGGCGCAATGCGTGCATTGCAACCGATGGGACTTTCGAAATATGCCAAAAAGATCCGGACAAAGGTAACTTATTCTTCTGATACCCATTGGAAATCTTTCTATTGTTTTAAATATTTTTAATTACTTATGTTAATAAATATTAATGATGTAATTATGATTCCAAAATTCTATGGAACTTTGAATTTACCTGAGTCTCGTATCCTTGGCCGCTTTTAATCACTTGCTTTCAGTCACATACAGGAGTATGCTCCTTACAGCAAGTAATCAAAATCGACTCAAGGCTACGACCCCTACGGCCCCAAAATTTTAAGGAACGCGCTCTTAAGAGCGCACTCTAAGTGGGTTAGCGGAAGTAGGTTTGTTTTAGCCAGTGGGCGTAAATTGGATCTTGGAGGGTTATTTTGCCGGCTATGTTGTCGATGATGTCTCGTTTGATCAGAGCCTCCTTCGAGCGCGATATCGATGTCGTCGATGTGATATGATAGCGATGCATCACTTCGGTGGAATTTAGCCTACTTTCACCGGCGATAAGTGCCCTCAGATAGTTCAACTGCTGTGTGGTCAGCGTCTCTGTTATTGTGACAAACAATAGACTTAACTGCTCAACCAATGACCTGTGAGCTTCCATCACCGTCGCAACATCACACTCCTCCTTGGTTCGGAGCCATGATAATTGTGCCAACTGCTGAGCATAGTAGGGGTGATTATCTACCAATTCAACTATCTTGTGACACGCCTCGACTGTGATACGCTTGCCGGTTTCCTCAAATCGGCTCTTGAAAAAATCTACTAAATATGAAGTCTCAATCTTATTCAAGAATATCAAATTGCCAAACTTATAAAAAGGCTTGGAAGAGTCTGTAAATACCTCCATCATCATGTGTCTCTTGCTGCCATAAAGACAATAAGCTACACGCTGATGGGTTTGCCAATGTGACCTAAGTCGCTTCTGAAAATAATCGGGATCAGTAAACTCCGATATATTCTGAAATTCATCCAAACATACCACAATCTTAAGCCCCTTCGCTTCGGCAATCTCCTCGGCAAGATCCAACACCTCATCGGGATTCTTACGAACCTCCTCCCAATCAAAATCGATAGATATCTCATTTGTAGGATCCGTACCGACCGAAATCTTTGGCACCAGATGTGAGAAAAATTTCTTGGCATTATCTACCGACTCTTCCCACTTTGAAGAGGTGGCAGCCAAAACCTTCTCTGCGAGCAACGAATAGAAATGTTCTTCATTGCGAACATTGAAAAGGTCGATCTGAACTATCCGGAGATTGCTGTCATCAGCCATCGCCAACTTAGCGGCCTTATTGACCAAAGAACTTTTGCCCCAACGACGTGGCGAGATAATAATCGTATTGATCAAAGACTTGAAATTTTCAACCAAGATAGCAGTCTCCATCTCACGATCGGTAAAATTCTTCTCCGTCGCAATCTTTCCAAAAACAAAAGGAGTCTTCATACATATAATTTTTAAATTCGCTACAAATATACTACAAATAACGTGTAAACACAAAATGTACTACAAAAATTGTTTACACATTTTTTGTAGCATCGAGTTATTTCCGCTATGAGTGTGGCTTTTGAGGGGTTACTTTAGAGCGCGTTGTTAATTGTCAATTTGCTTTATCTCATTATATTCATTAATTTTGCATAAGACTGCGTATTCGACCGTAGTTTCTCAAATTTCTTTCGCTTATGGATATTGCTCTTATTACTATCGGGAAGACTCATTTCGATTTCATCGTCAAAGGCATAGCTGAATATTGCAAGCGCCTCAACCGATATGTCCCCTTCTCTATCCTGGAACTTCCGGATGTCAAAGTGTCTAAATCCACCACCGAAGCTCAACAAAAGGAACGCGAAGCGGATATTCTCCTCGATCGCATGCTCCCCTCCGATTTCGTGATCCTCCTCGATGAGAGGGGTAAGCAATTCAGTTCGTTAGAATTTGCCGATTACATTCAACGGCTTATGTCTTCGGGCAGAAAACGAATACTTTTCGTCGTCGGAGGACCTTATGGTTTTGCGCAACGTGTCTACGATCGCGCTGACGCAAAAATCTCTCTCTCTCGCATGACATTCAATCACGAGATGGTCCGCATGTTCTTCATCGAACAGATCTATCGTGCCATGACAATACTAAGAGGAGAGCCTTACCATCATGAGTAAGATCCTCCCCACTTAGACTTTTCAGATAAATTTATTCAGTAGGCTCAGCCTCCTTATCCGATTCAGTAGGCTCAGCCTCCTCATCCGATTCAGTAGGCTCAGTCTTTCCTTCTGTAATTGGTTTTTCTTTAGGTTTCTCTTTGCCTAAAGATCGGCAGCGTCGTGTTATTGCTATGATCTTGTCACCGATCCGTGGCACCATGCTGATCACCACCAAGAAGGCTAATCCCGCTGCATATATCAAGAGATATTGCCAAAGCATACGGTCGGAATCTACCGCAGCCGTCATCATCGCCTCTCGCCGGCGAGTCTTCGTCAGAGTGTCTACATCAAGCGAAGAGAGGGTGCGCTTCCACCTCACTTTACCATCTTCTATATATACCACTGCCGGATTCCCTCGTGCCACCTCCTTGATGGCTGTATCATCGCCTGTATATATGCCATATTCCGGCATCGATAAGTCTTTCCAAATCTCGATGCTCTGACTGTCTCCAGCCACCACGGCTATCATATCCATCTGCATATCTACGCTCCAATCATAGAGCTGATTGATCTTCCAAGTCGTCGCCGGAGACACTTTCGTCAGATCGGGCATCAAGAGCATAATCACCCTATTGTCACGCCTCACCAAATCTTCCGACATATCATTCTCACCATCCTCACTCCATATACGGAAGGTGCGCTCATCCGAATCAGTTGCAGCATCTTCATTCTGCGCATCTTTAGCAACGGGAGCTTCTGTTGCCACCTCCTCGCGCCTTATAAATTCCCACCCCGACTCCTCATCGGGCAGTGCATCATCCTCGCCGAATGCCTGCTCCACACCATCCTTGGCATAGATAAATCGGAAGGTGGGTTCATCGCTATCATCAGTAGACATGCCATCATAGCTGATCAACTCCGTGCCAATCTTGTAGGTGCGGAAGTCGAGTAGTGGTTGCACCATATAACCGACAAACGATACAATAGCTATCAGGGCAATCGAAAACACCGATTCCATCCACTGGAAGGCGGGCGAAATAATCGTAATACTCTTCGAGTTATACTTTAACAACCACACTATAAGTAGCGTCAAAACGACATTCTTATAAAAAGTAGCCCAATTCGACAAGATGATAAAATCGCCGAAGCAACCACAATCCTTCACCGGGTCGCTGACAGCGATCCAAAGGGTCAAGGGGAGCATCACCAACATAAAGAGCAATGCCATGATCTGTGTCGACCTTCGGTAGCACCCGAAGATGAAAGAGATGCCGACCGTAAACTCATATACGCAGAGCAAGACCACAGCCGCCAAGGTCAGATTGTCGATGCTCGGCAAACCCATCGCCTGGAAATATTCGCCAAACTTATATAGCGAGCCCCAGGGATCGATCGCCTTGACGAATCCTGACACGACAAACGTGACGCCGACCAAAAGTCGCGCCACCCATGTTGCCACCGAGATCAGAGTCGGAGGCAGCGATTTGCCTTTAGTTATACCTAATCTTGATAAGAGCGAAAATTGCATAATTGATAATATCCCTGTAATTGGCATCGATACCCTCGGAGATGATGGTCTTGCCATGATTCGATTCGATCTCTTTGGTGCGCATCAACTTCTGAAGGATAATGTCGGTGAAACTGCTCACACGCATCTCACGCCAAGCCTCGTCATAGTCATGGTTCTTATTGACCATCAGCGATGTAGCGCTATTCACAGCCTTCTCATAGAGTTCGAGAGCTTGCGCCGGGGGAAGCGATTCGCCCGGTCCCAGCTCCATCTGTATAAGAGCCATGGCGCAATAATTGACAATGCCGATAAATTCCGGCTCGATCCCTTCATTTACAGCGGCAAAGTCGATGCCATTCACCTCAAGAGTGCGGATACGCTTTGCCTTGATATAGATCTGGTCGGTAAGACTCATCGGTCGCATCACACGCCACGAAGTGCCATAATCGAGCATCTTCTTCTCGAATATCGTGCGACATATCTTCTTGATCTCTTCGAATTGTTCGATCGTGTTCTGTCGTTTATCCATCAGGTTTTTATTTCGTTTTTCCGGTTGTTAATCAAAATCAACTGCTAATTTACAAAAATTGCCCGTCTAATCAAAATATTTCTCAATTCTTATCACTTAGATCAACGTTTTTCGTTAATTTTGCGACATAATTCAAAACTCATCTTTTATTACAAGAATAATTATGGTAATTCAACGTTGGCAATCAGTTCTGCTCCTCGTGGCAGCCGTAATGATGTCGTTGTTCACATTCATCACCATCGGCAGTATCGAAAATGATGGTGTGGTTTATTCCTTCGACACTCTCGGTCTGCACACTTCCCAAGGCACCGCATGCTCCACGTGGGCATTCTTCGTGCTCTCACTCTTGAGTGCTCTCCTCCCACTGATCAATATTTTCAAGTATAATACACTCAAGCTGCAGCGCACACTCTGCATAGTAGAGTCGGTGATTATACTCTCGGTCATCGCCATCGAAGTGTTCTATGCCTTCTTCCATCTCCCGGAGGCTACAGTGCGACTCGGATGGTTGTGCTTTTCACCCCTCGTGGCACTGATCGCCGACTTATGGGCTCATCGCCTTATCGGCTCGGATATGAGAAAGCTTCGTGATACCGACAGACTTAGATAGATCATTTCGCATTTTTTTATTATCTTTGCATTTTGTGGGCACACTTTCTTCGATCATTTCATGGTGAGCCCGAATATTAATGCTGATAAAACTTTTAAGAATATTTGTATAATGGCAACCGAACTTAAAAATTTCACAAAACGTTCTGACAATTACTCTCAGTGGTATAACGAGTTAGTGATCAAAGCCGACCTCGCCGAGCAGTCTGCCGTAAGAGGTTGTATGGTGATCAAGCCCTACGGCTATGCTATCTGGGAAAAAATGCAACATCAACTTGACTTGATGTTCAAAGAGACCGGTCATCAAAATGCCTATTTTCCCCTGTTGATTCCGAAGTCATTCCTTAGCCGCGAGGCAGAACATGTCGAGGGTTTCGCCAAGGAGTGTGCAGTCGTGACTCACTATCGTCTGAAGACCAATCCTGATGGCAGCGGAGTAGTGGTCGACCCTGCAGCACGTCTCGAGGAGGAACTTATCATCCGACCCACTTCCGAGACTATCATTTGGAATACATATAAGAATTGGATCACATCATATCGTGATCTTCCCATCCTGATCAACCAGTGGGCGAACGTGTTCCGTTGGGAGATGCGTACACGCATGTTCCTCCGCACCGCCGAGTTCCTCTGGCAGGAGGGGCACACTGCTCACGCCACACGTCAAGAGGCTGAAGAGGAGGCTATCCGTATGCTTCATGTATATCGCGATTTCGCCCAGAATTTCATGGCAGTTCCCGTGATCTGCGGTGTCAAGAGTGCCACTGAACGTTTCGCCGGTGCACTTGAGACCTACACCATCGAGGCAATGATGCAAGATGGCAAGGCACTTCAGAGCGGCACATCCCACTTCTTGGGTCAGAATTTCGCCAAGGCTTTCGACGTAACCTTTATGAACAAAGAGAATAAGCCTGAATATGTATGGGCCACCTCTTGGGGTGTTTCTACTCGTCTTATGGGTGCGCTGATCATGACACACAGCGATGACAATGGTCTGGTGCTGCCTCCCAAGTTGGCACCTATCCAGGTGGTGATTGTGCCTATCTACAAGAATGATGAAGGCCTCAAGGCTATCTCCGAGAAGGTTCTTCCCCTCGTGGATCAGCTCCGCAAGCGTGGCATCAGCGTGAAGTATGATGATGCCGACAATCGCCGTCCCGGCTTCAAGTTCGCCGACTATGAAGTGAAGGGAGTCCCCGTGCGACTCGCCATCGGTCAGCGAGACCTTGAAAATGGTACCGTCGAACTCACTCGCCGTGACACTCTCGAGAAGCAGATCGTGCCCCTCGAAGGCATCGTTGATCTGATCGAGAAAGAACTCGACGACATCCAGACAGCACTCTATCAGCGTGCACTTGACAATCGTGAGCGCCGCACCATCACCGTAGACTCTTACGAAGAGTTCAAGGAGAAGATCGAACAGGGTGTCTTCATCCTCGCTCACTGGGATGGCACTCCCGAGACCGAGGCATGCATCAAGGAGGAGACCAAGGCGACTATCCGTTGTATACCCTTCGATGGGGATACTACCCCCGGCGTCTGCATGGTCACCGGCAAGCCCTCCGCTCGAAGAGTACTATTCGCACGCTCTTACTAATACCAAACATACCACCGAGCGACATCGATCCCTCGCCGGGATCTGTGTCGCTCGGCTCTAATTCTTATCCTTATGAAGTTAGCTCCATTTTTTGCCATGGCAGGCGTGATCGTTGCCGCCAACGTTTCTATGGCTTCCCCTCTCTCTGTGGAGGATTATTGTTCGATACCTGCCACCACTCCCGCCGGTGTCAAGGTGATGCATCCCCTCGCCGACGGAGTTTCTTTCTCCGCTATCTCCGACGATGGCAAGCAGATCGATGTCTATAGTTATAAGACAGGTGAGAAGATCTCGACCCTCTTCTCCATCTCCGGTGTTAAAGGTGACCTGAAGATAGATAGTTTCGATGGCTATGAGATAAGTAGCAATGAGAAGAAGATTCTACTTTGGAACAATACTCAGAAGATCTATCGCAATTCATTTACCGCCGATTATTATGTCTATGACATCCTCCGCTCGACTCTCGCCCGAGTGTCGGAGGGGGGCGCTCAGCGTTGTGCCACTATCTCCCACGATGGCAGAATGGTGGCATACGTCCGAGATAATAATATCTTCATCTCCAACCTCGATTATGGCACCGACAACGCTATCACCAAGGATGGCAAGATCAATCAGGTGATCTATGGCGCTCCCGACTGGGCGTATGAGGAGGAGTTTGGCGTCGACAATACCATCTGCTGGAGTGCCGATGACAATACCTTGGCATTCATACGCTTCGATGAGAGCCAAGTGCCGGTGTATTCTTTCGACAATTACAGTTATTACACCACCGAGAACCCTAAGGGTAAGGATTATCCCGACAGTTATTCTTACAAATATCCCCTCGCCGGATACCCCAACTCATCGGTAGAAGTGTTGGCATACGATCTCAACAATCGCACCACCAAGAAGATGGATCTTCCCACCACAGGCGAATATGTGCCGGCCATGGCATTTGATGGCGCCGGTGTCAATCTGATGGTGATGCTACTGAATCGCGACCAAAATTCATTGCGGCTCTATCGCGTCAATCCCAAATCGACTGTAGCTCATCAGATTCTGAATGAGAAGAGCGATGCCTGGCTTAGCCCCGATGCCTATCAGATGGTGAGATATTACAACAATTTCTTCGTCATCGGTAGCGAACGTAGCGGCTATCGTCACCTCTATGAATATGACTATAACGGCAACCTCAAGCGCCAACTCACCAAAGGAAATTGGAACGTGACCGATTATTATGGTTACGACGCAAAGCGAGGCATGCATTATGTTCAGACCACACAACAGGGTGCTATCAACCGCAACGTGTCGTCGGTCGACACCAAGGGGGCGGTGACTATGCTCAATAGCATCGAAGGAACCGAGTCCGCAGCCTTCAGCGCGAATTATGACTATTATCTCCGCACATACAGCTCAGCCACCGTACCTCCCCAATATAGCATCTGCAACAACAAGGGAAAATTGGTAAAGAATCTCGAGATGAATGAGTCGTATGCCTCCAAGTATGCTGCAGCTCCCCGTATGGAGTTCCTCAAGGTGAAGAATGCTGAAGGAGAGGAGATGAATGCCTATATCATCAAGCCTGTCGGCTTCAGTGAGTCACGCACATATCCCTTGGTGATGTATCAATATAATGGTCCTGACTCGCAACTTGTGCTCAATAAGTGGAAGATCGACGGCACATATTATTTTGCCGATCAGGGCTATGTGGTGGTGGCTGTCGATGGTCGAGGCACCGGCAATCGCGATCGCCGCTGGGCCAACTCCGTCTATCGCCATCTCGGCGAGTATGAAGTTGCCGATCAGTTCGCCGCAGCTTCCTATTTCGCATCACTCCCTTATATCGATGCTAACCGCACAGCTTGCTTCGGCTGGAGCTATGGCGGATATATGACCCTTATGGAGCTCTCCAACCCCAAGTGTCCCTTCAAGGCCGGCATCGCTATGGCTCCCGTCACCGATTGGAGATATTATGACTCCATCTATACCGAGAGATATATGCTCACTCCTCAGCAGAATGAATCGGGTTATAACCGCGCTTCAGCCCTTAATAAGACTGCCGGAGTGAATGCCCGTCTCCTTATCATGTCGGGCACCAACGATGATAATGTGCATTACTACAACACATTAGCATATACTTCAAAGCTCAATGCCGAGGGCAAGATCTTCGATATGATGTCGTATGCCGGTTTCGAACACAGTCTGCGCATGACCAATGCTCGCGTCCAACTCTATCGCAAGGCTGTCGATTTCCTCAATACCCAACTCGGCAAAAAGTAATTGGCAGGCAGAGACATCTATTAGAGCGCGTGGATACTGGCAATGAGAGACCTTGAGAAGGTAAATATTTCGCAGTTTAAGTCTTTCTGGACTAATTTGCTCATCAGCATGTTTGTGCTGGTGGGCATCATGATTCTGTCGAGATTGCTGCCTCATTATTACACCCCGATCATCGGTCTCATCACGGCGGCTCTCCTATATATGATGGTCTATAACAATAAGATCAATCAGTTCAGGACCTGCATGATAGTGCCTTACGCCATGTTCTATTGTCTGGTTTATTTCTCGTTCATAACCATAATCCTCAATATGCTCGACATTTGGAACATATTGAGGATTCCACGTGAGCTCTCCTTCTTCAACGACCCATACGTGCCGGCTCTTCTTCTCGACCCGGTGTGTCTTGTTATTTTGGTGATATTCAGGGTGCGACTCAACTATCTTTCGATCTGCATCGACTGCAAGATCACTACCGGGCTCTCGATCGAACGGGGTAAGTTGGGCGAAATCTTCAGCTATGAGACGCGTCATCATCTCAACAATCTGATTCTTCTTTTCGCCATCCTCTCCTTAGCGGTGTGGGCTCATTATTGGATGGGCTATTATCGTCGCAATGAGCTCTCCAACCGCGATTGGTATGTCTTCTTTTGGATAAATGTCATCCTCTTCTCAGTCGATATCATCTACTTCGCCGTAAGATATTTCAATATCTATATCGATCTCAAAGATCATGATGAGATCATCACCGAAGAGGAGATTGACGGTATGTCGACCAAGACCTACCTTCGGTTTTATATGGTATGTGGCAATAGGGTGTTCCTTACATGGAGAGCCACCGATGAGGATGATGACCACGAAAAGCTCGACACTCCCTTCCTGCTGAAATATAATGCTACGGGAGTCGAGCAGGTAAAGCATATCATCGAGCAGCAGTCGGGCATCTATGGCGGCAAGTTGAAATTCTTCTTCGCCCGCAAGTCGATGGATCTCGCCAAGCATCATCTCTATCGCTATTTCTATTTCGTAGATGAGGACCTGGTGGCATCATCCGAAATAGCAAATTGCGGCGAATGGATGGAGTTGAAAGAGATTTCTCGCATCTTTAAGGAAGATCCCTTGCAGATATCACACACTATGCTCACCGATCTTACGCGTATGGCCACGATCATCATAACCCAAAAGCTTTTCGATGAGAATGGACATCGCAAGATCAATATCAAATCATATCATCCCACCATCTCGATGGAAGACGTCAGAGATGGCGACTATGATTTTCAGGACGATAAATGGATGAAGATCGCCCTCTATAATTCCGATTCATTCTTCTTCCGCTTCAATATGATGATGCGCAAGATTTTAACTTAGAGCACGCTCTAATATGGCATACGGATCAATAGCAGTGGTCGGACCGACAGCCTCCGGCAAGACAAGAAGAGCTGTCGATATAGCTCGTCGCTTCTCGGGTGAGATTATCTCCGCCGATTCGCGACAGGTGTATCGTGGCATGTCGATCGGCACCGGCAAGGACCTGGTGGAGTATAGTGAGGTGCCTTATCATCTTATCGATATCGCCGAGGCGGGTGAGAAGTATAATCTTTATCGCTATCTTCATGATTTCCATGTGGCATACGATGACATCACAGGTAGGGGAGTGCTCCCTGTGATTTGTGGCGGCAGTGGCATGTATGTCGAGAATGCACTCGGGGGGGTCCGACTCCCGGATGTACCTGAAAACAGTCAGCTGCGAC
>OBLI01004188.1_pt1 | contig 10485 bp, 7 predicted proteins | sample 1519701 | NCBI WGS metagenome assembly OBLI01 (sample SAMEA3663005, study PRJEB22513) | pig gut metagenome | biome: pig gut; feature: pig-associated habitat; material: faeces | place: France | collected 2012 | reverse complement strand
GCGCAGACCATTGATTGTGAGATGGCTACATTCAAGAATATGAATGTCGAAGGGTTTGTATATAAGAAAATGACTATTATAACTCAAAAAACATATCAACAATATCTAATTCAGATAAGAAATGGAGAAGGTAGTGGTGGGGCTGGAATATGGAATGGATACATGGTAAATCTTGATACGGCAGGCTCATGGATAGCCATAGCCTATAATACAGATTTAAATAGTGGTAACGATAATAATCAGTTGACACTACCAACACTTGGTTTCACAGAACATAGGGCTGATTGGAATAACTATATTCGTAGATATGTTGGTAACACAATAATGATTTATTGTGAGGAATATGGCGTGAAAAATGCAAAAGACCTTGATTTATGGGGGTGTTTCCTTAAAAAAGGACTTACGACAAATAATATAACACCATTCGGACATTTAACTGTACATGCAGGATATTTTATATCTGCAACTTGCAGAGTAGGTGTTAATTCAGATAACGGTACAGAAATACTTTATTGGGAATATGAGATTGGCAGATATACTGGAGATATCATCGAAAGAGACGCTAATGATGATATTGTAGTCAGAGATGAAGATGGAAATATTATAGGAACAATGTAATAATTAAATAATTAAATAATTAAAGAAAGGAGAGAAAAGAAAAAATGAACGAGATTGAAAATGTAACCAAGGTAGCACATGGTATTGGCGACTTGGGAATGATGGCAATGGCGGCAGCATTCTTCTTGGTGTTGGCGGCGGCACTTATGTGGTCATGCTTTGCTTGGTTTAAGAACCTAATCAATGGCATGATAGAGTCTAATAATAAGGCAATGTCTGATTTGCTGGCTGAGACGAGGGCGCAGAACACCGCCTTGACCGACATAGCCGAAGGGTTGAGACCAGAGACACAACTGAGGATTAGAAATTTAACTGGCTTTGCCTTCGATTTAGCCATTGAGAAGGTATGTAGGCTTATTAAGCGAGTACGAACAGAAAATCATGTGGCAGACCACGAGGCAACGGGTGTTAAAATACGAAAATCACTTAGGGTTATACATGAAGACAGAAACTCAAAGTTTGATACCTTTACCTACAAGGGGAAGCCGTTGTCGAGTTATTGCTCTGATGAATGGGTAGAACAACTCGCTAAAGTAGTAGAGGCAGAGATTTATCATGTTGACGGAGAGAACAATTCAAGAGCCTTTTCCAACGTGTCTTTGGCTTACGATAACATCAAGACGGAGTTTTATGCCAAGATGAAAGACTGATATTCAACTAATTACGGTTTGCTTGCCTTATTTGTAAGGTGAGCAGACCATTAAAATATTAAAAATGTTTTATCAATAACAATACTTAATTAATTACATATTTAATCGTCTAAAAATCAATGAGTTACATTAACGAAACTATTGCAATAAAAAAAAGAAAGGAAAAAGAATATGATAATCCTCTTAGACCCAGGGCATGGAAATAACACTGCAGGCAAGCGTTCCCCCGATGGAAGGCTTAGAGAATATAAGTACTGCCGTGAGATAGCCGCAGAAGTAGTCAAACGGCTCAAAACAATGGGCTACAACGCACAACAACTCGTAACCGAAGAGAATGATATAATCCTTGGAACGAGGTGCAGGCGTGTAAACGATGTATGCAGACATTTCGGTGCAAACAATGTCATTGTTATATCCATACATTGCAACGCCGCAGGGGCAGATGGGAAATGGCATGACGCACGAGGGTGGCAGGCATGTGTATCACTAAATGCAAGCGCAAAATCAAAACAACTTGCATGCCATCTCTTTGATGCGGCACAAGCCCAAGGATTGAAGATGCGCTCACCACGCCCAGGACAGAAATGGTGGCAACAAAATCTTGCTATATGCCGTGATACCAAATGTCCTGCCGTATTAACCGAAAACCTCTTCCAAGATAATATTACTGATGTCGGATTCCTTCTGTCAGATGCAGGGCGAGAGGCGGTAATCAATCTACATGTCAACGGAATTATTAACTACATTAAATCAATAGAAAAATGATTAGTCATAAAGCGAGAAAAAGATGGGCATATACGCTTATTAGTATCATGATCATCGGATATAGCCTTACAATAATAGGGTGCAAGGCAAAAGAGAAAGTAATAGAAACGGTAAGGACAGAATATAAGGACGTGTATCATGCCATTCATGACACCACAATAGAGAAAGATAGTGTATTCTTTGCTGTCAAGGGCGATACCGTTGTAAAAGAGAAATACAAGTACGTATATAAATACTTGTTAAAGACCGACACAATGAGTATCGTAAAGAATGATAGTATCATGGTGTCATACCCCGTAGAGAAGAAATTATCACGATGGCAGCAGATAAAATTGGATTATCTGTCAGAATTGGCATTGGTTATGCTTGCAGCAATAGCGGTATATATAGTAGTGAGATATTACAGAAGGAGGGAATAGTGTAGATATTCTTATTGATTTTTAACTTGAAATATTTTGTACGTTACCACTTTGTCGCTATATTTGCAGCAAATATAAGAAATAAAGAAAGGAGAAATTATGGCTTTTGAGGATATTCTTGCATATGTTATCGGTGGAGTCGGATTATTTATCTTTATCTTATATATGATTGAATGGGCTTTAAGATGGGACTATGAATGTCTTGTTGAAGTAAAGCCTGGTGTATATTATAAAAAGATAGATTGCAAAAAAGAAATAAATGAAGAAGGCAAGGAAATATGGGTTCCAAAATCAATAAATAGGAAACCAGCATATATAGCCAAAAAAAAGAAGGGTATAGGACAAAGCATTAAAGATTGGTGGAATAGTGATAGACCCAGTTCTATAAATAAGTATTATTGATGTATTTCTCTTAATTAAAGTATATGGTTATTTTTGTACAATACAAGAATAACCATATATTTATGAAGAATAGTTACGAAACATATACTGCGAGAATCTTCCTTAATGACAAGGAGGCAAAGAAAAGCATTGAATCATTAGAGAATAAATTGAGTGCTCTGAGTAAACTAAATAAAAAAGCAAGTGATATCGGAGACTATAAGACCGCGAACCAACTTAAGAAGCAGATAGGTATAGTTACATCAGAACTCAACACGATGAAGACATCTGCTCAAAAAGTAAATCATGTGTTAGAGAATTTATCTGGGGCATCTTACAAGGATATTGCAATGACTATAAAGTCAATTAACAAAGAATTGAGAAGTGGTGCCATAGAGCGCGGGTCTGAAGAATGGAAATCTCTAAATGTTATATTAAAACAATGTAAGGAGCAACTTAAGGAAATAAATGAAGAGAGTTTTGTGTCTAACAGCCAATCTAAGACATTTCTCGAAAAGGCAAATGATATTGGTTTCTTTTTGACTAATCTCATTGGTGTTTCAGGTGGTTTATCTGATTTGTCTGGTTTCGTAAATGAAAGCATTAATTCATTTGCTGCCATGGATGAGGAAATGGTAAACGTTCAAAAATATACTGGGTTAACAAATGAACAGGTTAAGAAATTGAACGAGGCGTTCCAATCTATGGACACACGTACATCAAGAGAAGAACTGAATCAACTTGCAGGTGCAGCTGGGCGACTTGGTATTACCTCTACTAAAGAGATAGAACAATTTGTTTCAGCAGCCGATAAAATCAATGTAGCCCTTGGTGACGATCTCGGGGATGGCGCAGTGGACCAGATAGGTAAGTTGGCCATGGCTTTTGGTGAAGATGATAGGATGGGACTTAATGCGGCAATGTTGGCTACTGGCTCTGCCGTTAATGAACTTGCACAGAACTCGGCAGCCGGAGCTGGATATCTTGTTGATTTCACTGCACGAGTTGCTGGAATAGGTAAACAAGTTGGGCTAACTCAGGCTGACATTATGGGCTTTGCTGCTGTCATGGACGAGAATATGCTACGTGATGAGATGGCATCAACAGCATTTTCAAATATGATGTCTAAAATGAGAACAGAAACGAGCAAGTTCGCCAAGTTTGCAGGAATGGACGTAAAGAGTTTTACTGATCTAGTAAATACCGACTTTAATGAAGCAGTGCTATCTCTTGCAGAAAATTTGAAGAAACAGAACCCTGAAGATATGTTTAAAATGCTTAATGATATGGAACTTGATGGTTCACGTGCAGTGAGTGTTTTAAGCAATCTTGCAGATAAAATTGATGACGTAAAATCTAAACAGCTCATTGCTAATCAAGCCTATCAAGAAGGCACGTCTGTAATGTCTGAATTTGACAAAGCCAATAGCAGTGCTCAGGCCAAACTCGAAAAAGCGCAGAAAACTATTCATGAGTTAAGCATAAAACTTGGAGAAGAACTTTACCCGGCAACAACAGCCATAATTAATTCTGGAGGCATTGTAGTCAGTGTTCTAACTTCGGTTATTTCTTTTGTGGGGAAATATTCTAAGGCTATAATATATGCCGCGACTATGATTGGTTTAATGAATGCTGTAATATATCGAAATATCATCTTGCTAAAGATGAAGGCTCTATGGACTAAGTTGGTGACGTTGGCCATAGCTGCTAAGACTCAGGCCGTAAGTCTAGCTAAAACAGCTATGATACTTCTTAATGGAGTCCTTCGTCTATGTACTGGAAGCACTACAGCATTTACTGCTGCTTTACGTCTGGCGAGAATTGAGGCTATGAAGAATCCGTATACATTATTGGCATCAGTGCTGATAGCTGCAAGCGTCGCTATTTATAGCTTTATCAGTAATCTTAAATCATCTTCTGATGAGATGGGAAAGATGAGTGATAAGACCCAACAGCAGATTCAAAAAACAAAACTGTTGAAAGATGTAACTGACAATGCCAATAGCAGCGTTGCTGAAGAAACAACTAAGATTACATCTCTTAGGAAAATCCTAAATGATACCAATAAAAAGTATGATGAACGTAAAAGAGCTCTCGATCAACTAAAAAAAATAGTGCCTGACTATCATGCAAAATTGACCAGTGAGGGGAAATTGGTTAATGATAATTCTATTGCACTGGATAATTATTGCAAGAATCTCACCAAGACGGCCAAAGCTCAGGCGGCATTCTCAAAAATGGTAGAAATATCTCGTCAACTTCTAGACCACGAAACTCTCTTAAATAATCGTAAGGCTAATCAGGATTTTGCAAAAGACAAACTTGCCTCATATGGCTATGATCCAGATAAAGGTTACGCCGGGTATAAGGTTGGTATGGGTTTCGTCGTCAGCGATGGTGCCGGAAACCAGCGTAAACTCAACGAAGAAGAACAAAAAGAGGTTGATAGGTATATCAGATTGTACAACTATAACAAAAAGAGAATATCTCAAGAACAAACCATTACTTCTCAGCTAGAGAAACAGATAAATCTATTACAGCTAGTAGTTGAGAAGAATGGTGGTATGCCGACTAATGATAGCCCCTCTCCTACTCCATCATACGTGTCAGACGCTGATAAGAAAGAAAAAGATAAAGAAGAATCAGAGACTGAAAGGAAAAGGAAGGAGGCCATGCGTAAGGAAATCGATGATGAAAAGACGCATGCTGACAACTTGATGGCTATAGCCATAACGAATTATGCTAAAGGAACTATGACATATTCTGAATATCAGCAGGAACGTCATAGGATTACAATTGATAGTCTGCAGAAGCAGATTGATATATACAGAACGTATAATGATAACACTAAACAACTTGAGGCCAAACTTGCCGAAGAGCAACTGTCTCAACGGAAAGACGCATCTAATAAGAAAATTAAAGAATTGGATGATGAGTATAAGCAAGAGCAAATAAAACTGCAATCCTCATTCTATGACTCATCGTCAAGATTGTACCAGGATAAGGAAATGCTGGATGAAGCACTTTTCCTCCTCGAGATGGAATATATGGATAAGAAAAAAAGTATGATGATTAAAGGTTCCGAAGAGGCAGCTGCTATGCAGGCTGATATTGATGAAAAAGAAACCAGACATAAACTTCAGCGTGAAACCGGATACCAGAAAAAACTTCTGGAATATCGCAATCAATATCTTAACCAGGACAATAAGAAACAAATGGAAATTGCTCTCAAAGGATGGGATGAATTGCACCAACGAGGACTGACATCAGAAGAAGAATATCAGAGAATAAAATTGGCTATACAAGCTAAATATATAGGCGACTCAAATACTGATAAAAACTCTTCATTTGATACCAAGGTTGCCAATGCAATAACTGTAGCTGAATCAAAATCGGATAAAGGATATGATAAAAGCAAAGATATATCTTTATCCAATAACCCGATAGTTGGCCAGATCAATCAGTATCAGAGTGTAATGGATCAACTGCGTATCATGAGAGATAAAGATGCCATTTCTCATAGAGAATATGAAGCAGCCAAGGCAAAGGTAACATCTGATTTTCTTGCAGACATGGTGTCAAAAACTCAAGCTGCATATGATAGCGTTAATAATATCATCAACGCAGCTTCATCTTTTTATTCTGCTCAATCGCAGTATGAACAGTCTATTACATCCAAAAAATATGATGATATGATTGCTAAAGCCGGGAACAACTCTGCCAAAGCGAAGAAACTGGAGGAGATGAAGCAAAAAGAACTGGCAAAAATCAAATCTAAGTACAACAAGAAGCAGATGAAAATCGAATTAGCACAGGCTTTCGCATCTACTGCTATGGCTGCCATCAACTCTTATGCCTCTGCATCTAAGGAGCATTGGTTACTAGGTGCAGTAGCTGCTGCCATGGCGACGTCTGCAGGCATGCTACAGATAGCAGCCATAAAAAAACAGCACGCTGCTGAAGAAGCAGGATATTATGAGGGTGGATATACTGGAGGCAGCAGTTATCGCAGAGAGGCTGGCGTGGTGCACGAAGGTGAATTCGTGGCCAACCATAATGCTGTAAATAATAAAGCATTGAAGCCTGCCCTAGACCTTATTGATAGAGCTCAGCGCAACAATACTGTCGCATCACTTACTGCTCAGGATATTAGCAGAGCTTTAGGACAAGGTAGCGCTGCTGTAGTGTCTGCGCCAGTTATTAATGTTACAACAGATAATACTGACATAGCGTCAACGCTCATGAAGACGAGAGATAGCATAGATGAATTGACTCTCCTATTATCTATGGGGATAAAATCCACTGTTTCTATAGATGGCCATGACGGCGTAGCTAAACAATTGGAATTGTATAACAAAATAAAGAGTAAGGGATAAGAATTATGATATATTGCAATATAGAAGGACATACAGTATATCCATTGAATACAGATAAGATAAAAGTAACGCTTGAGAACCAATATCTAAAGGATTCATCTGAATATACGTACAATATCTCATTCCCCATGGATATAATGGAGAATAGATTATTTTTTGGGAATATCAATAGAATTGATGTAAGAAAGAATAAAATCAATTATGATATATGCAGGCTATACGCTGACGATCGTTTGGTCATTGAAGGTAAAGGCTCTGTCAATTCAATAACAAATGATGTTGTCAAGATGCAGATTATCGGCGGCAAATCTAAGGTTAAGTATAATTCAAAATTCCTTAATCATAATCTTCGCGATATACCATTCCCATCTGTGATTGTTGATAAAGGACTGTATTTACCTGCTTACAAAATGGCAAATCCAGATAATCCTGTATGTGACACTTCTACTCCTCCTGATTTTGTTATGGACTCACCACGATTTCACGACTTGAGACCTAAGGTTTTATATGTCAACTTGGACGTTGATCCTTATGTAGGGCAAGAGGATGTTGCTATATTCCAACCTGTAAATGATGAGATGAACGACAGAACGGTAAACCTGATTATTCAAAAAACAACTTCATTCACTTTGCATCTGGGCGCCAAGACATTGGAAGTCGATGGTAATACCTGTTCCATAATGGAGAAATTGTCTGTTCAACCATTCTTAATGTACGTCTTAAGAAAGGTATTGGAATATGAAGGATATACCTTGACTCAATGTGACTTCGACTGTGAACCATGGAACAGACTGGTGATAGCCAATGCTGACGAAACCGTTAATATCGCAGAGTCACTCCCTCGATGGACTGTGTATCATTTCATTGACGAAATCAGAAAATTATTCAATGCTTCAATAATCTTTGATGAACTCAATAAAACAGTAAAAATGGTGTATGCGGATGAGCTTACTAATCAGCATACATGCATCTATGATTGCTCTGATGAGTATGAATGTGAATATGATGAGGACGGGCTCTCGACCTTGGAGACAAGCAATGTCGAATATGCACTATCAGATTCAGCTTACCATGAATGGTATGAAACAATATCATCTGATGTCCTTAAAAATTTCAGCACAAATGACTACGGTAGTGTATCAGAGATTATTTCTGCTGCCGAGGCAATGACAACCAGGGAGAAATTAACGACAATATTCAGAGTCGGACATGAATATTACATATTTACCCACGTCTCATCTAAATTCAATGAGGATGAAATTGGTAGGCGTAATGTTGGATATTTCATGCCGCTGTATAGGGATATCGAAGATACAAGTTCAATAACGCTCAATATAGTTCCTGTGGCCATGTGCTCTCGTGAACAGGTAACTGATGAAGACAAGTCTGGTGTCTTAAAAGGGCTCGTGCCGATGACATCAGTTCTAAAAAGGCAGGTATATATTCCGAGTCTTTCAGCAAGGAACGATTATTCCGACATGACAGAGGATGAAAATGGAGAATACTATTACAGCGTTGCAGATGCCATGCAGGGTAGTTTTGAAGAGACTAAAGAAGAAGATAATGATGATATAATGCAGCTTATGTTCCGAAGTGATTATGTATATAGTTTCGAGGCTGAAAGGTCTATACTTCCAGGATCGGAGATAAATAGAAGCGGTAAAACTGCTAATGGAGCAGACTGCTATCCCATAGTATACACCAACGACAAGGAACTTCCTTTTACAAGTCGAGATAGAGATAAGGGCTGCCTATCTTTATATCTCCTACATCGTGTCATTGATACTGAAAAAAACAATAGTATTGACACAAACAACAAGTTGACGGTCAAGATCATCACTGATGATATTCCTGATCCGTCGAGGATATATGTAATTAACAACAAAAGATACTTATGCGAAAAGATTGAAATGGAAGTAACTTCTTCCGGAATCGATAAGGTCAAGACAGCATATCTATACGGGTTGCTATAATTTGCCATTAAAATGTTTGGTTTCTTCGCTTACAGCTCCTGAACCTACCAGATATTTATTGGTTACCGAGATGTCGCTATGACGTGCTTGGTCACGTGCGAACACTATTCCTTTAGAGTTGGCAAGATCCCTTATGCCAGTATCTTTTAGGCTGTAGAATTGATAAGAGTCGGGAAAATGTAGGATTTTCCTGACTTTATTCCATTCTTGTCTAAGTCTGTTTACACTCAATTGTTGTAAACCTGGACATAATTCACTCCCGATTAAATATTCTCCTGATGGATGGTCAAAGACGCGCTGCTCTATCATTACCTTGAGAACCTTGTCGTTGAGAGCAACATACTGACCTTTCCTATTCTTACTGATTTCAGATGACACGAATATAGTCTGGTCCTTAATGCTTATATCACCGATTCTAATGTACCTTAGTTCATCAGGTCGAATGAAAGTGTAATATTCCATAAGACATGCAAGGTAGAATGGAGGATTATTTTTTGACAGATATAATGAGAGCTTTTCGATTGACTCAGGCGTCATTGACGTCCTAAACTTTTCTTTTTCCCTAACCGTAGGGATAGCCTCTATTGGGTTAGAATCTACATACTGCCTGTCCTTTAGCCAGGTAAAAAAGGTAGAAAACCATGTTCTGTAGTTGTTCCTTGTACGTCCCTCACGTTCTAAATCATACATAAGATGGTCCAGGAAGTCTATCACGAATTCCTTATCTATTTGGTATATATAATAAATCCCATTTCCTTCTATAGTAAGATATTCTTTAACATGATTTAATTTACTTCGGTATTCCCTTGCTGTTTTAGGCTTGATTATACCCTTCTTTTCGGCAGCAAAAACATAATCAATATACCTTGAGAACACATCTTTGATAGGTGTGTTCTGTCGTTTAGATATACTTTTGATATATGGGTTCCATCCTGCGATTAGCATGTTGAAAAGCCTGTTAATGAGCATCTCTCCATACTTACGCCTATCAGACTTCTTAGTTATGCTATTGATCATGTATTTCTTTCGGGTCTTTCTTCCCAATGCAGGATTGTATATGTAGAAATCGACATAAGATTGTTTCCCCAAATGAAGTTTTGGAAATGTGAAATCAATAACATTTTCGTGCGCGAGATTTTTTTCGTCTTTTGAGTACATTTTTAAAACATTGTTCGCTTCCGCAACCAATGTATGTTAATATTCCGTTAGGTTTCGTCCCGATAACGTCCGGATTGTAATACGAATTAAGGCCAGAAGTGCCTCGCAATGGGCATTCTGACCTTGTTTAGTTGCGGAGGCAGGA
>OBLI01004186.1_pt1 | contig 10487 bp, 6 predicted proteins | sample 1519701 | NCBI WGS metagenome assembly OBLI01 (sample SAMEA3663005, study PRJEB22513) | pig gut metagenome | biome: pig gut; feature: pig-associated habitat; material: faeces | place: France | collected 2012 | reverse complement strand
TTGGCAAAGGGAGCTCCTTCTGCAGCTACAAACAAGATTTTCATTTGATAATATCCTCAAGTACTTCTAAACCTTTGGCAATGACAACAGGATCTTCTGCTGTACCGTGAACGGTCACACCAGGAGCAATCACGACATTTTTGTCCAAGATAGCATTTTCAACGCTAGCACCAGCGCCAATCGTCACCTTAGGGAAGATAATGCTATTTTCAACATGTGAAGCTTCCTCAATGTGGCAATTTCTAGAGATAATCGAATGCTCAACGTCCCCTTTGATGATACTACCAGAGGCAAACTGGGCATTGTCGATATGAGATCCTTTGTCAAAAAAGGTCGCTTCTTCATTTTTAATCTTAGTATACACTTTTTGGTTAGAATAGAGAAGTGAATAAAATTTCTGGGTATCTAGCATGTCCATGTTGGCATCGTAGTAGGACTTGACAGAGCAGATATTTGAGAGATAGCCTGTGTACTCAAAGGCAAGAGCATTTTCCATCACAATCAACTCTCTCAGCAGATAGCGCAGTTTTCTTGGTTGCTCTTTAGTCGCTTCTTCTTCCATGCGCTCAATCAACCACGGTGTGTTGACCACATAGATGTCTGCTGACATTTTATGTAAGTCATCAGTATCATTAACAGCCGTTTTGCCAATCACACGGTCGCTCTCATCAATGTCCAAGATTTCATTGACATCTGAGATAGAACTTTTTGGCAGTTTTTTATAGACAACAGTAATCTTGGTTTTGTTGGCTTCATGCAGATGAATCACCTGCTCTAGGTCGATATTGCAGAGCACATCGCAGCTCATATAGACTGTCTGGTCACTACCTGAGCGCTTGAGATAGGTGAGAATCTGGTCATAATAGTCCTTGTCTGTGACTTGGCTGTCATTTTCCGTATTGTAAAATCCTAGGAAGTAATGACTCAAAAGTGTGTTGAGTCCCCACTCACGCCCGCTTCTGATATGGTCAAAAATAGAGCGGATATTTTGCCCACGGAAAATACCGTAAACACTTCTGATACCAGCATTAGCTAGGCTAGAGAGCTGAAAGTCAATCAAGCGGTACTTGCCATCAAAGGGCAGACTAGCCAGTGGTCTACTATCTGTCAAGCTAAGCATGTCGTGATAACCGACTGTATTTCCTAAAATTGCTGAATATTTATCAATCTTCATTTGGCACCCCCACTACCTCATTATAGCCTACAACTTGCACTTCTTCACTACCATCGATGACGACATTTTCCCCAATAACTGCCCCCTCACCGATGATAGCACGGTTAATCTTAGCTCCTGGTCCAATGATAGCACCACTCATGACAAAGGAATCGGTAATCTCAGCACCTGCTTTGACTTGGACATTGGTGGACAGGATAGAGTGTGTCACCTTTCCTGAAACAAAGCACCCATCCACGATAAGCGAGTCTTTGACGACCGCCTCTTTTGCGATATAGTTTGGTGGTGCGATGAGGTTTTTAGAGTAAATCTTCCAAGAGCGATCTCGGCTGTTAAGCGCATTGTCATCACCGATATACTCCATATTTGCTTCCCAGAGGGACTCAATGGTACCAACGTCCTTCCAGTAACCGTCAAAGTTGTATGTGTAAACACGGTCGCCCGCTTCAAGGTAAGCTGGGATGACATTTTTACCAAAGTCAGACATGTCTACATGGTTCTTTTCGGCATTGACAAGCACCTCACGTAACCGTTTCCAATTGAAGATATAAATCCCCATGGAAGCTTTTGTAGACTTTGGATGTTCTGGCTTTTCCTCAAACTCAACGATACGGTCGTTTGAGTCTGTGTTCATGATACCAAAACGGCTCGCTTCTTTTAGCGGAACGTCAATAACAGCAACGGTTAGACTTGCCATATTGTCCTTGTGAGTCTGAAGCATATCGTCATAATCCATCTTATAGATATGGTCTCCAGACAAAATCAAGACATACTCTGGGTTGATACTGTCAATATAGTCAATATTCTGATAAATGGCGTGGCTCGTTCCCTCAAACCAACGGTTTCCCTCGGTCGCTGAGTAAGGCTGCAAAATCGTCGCACCAGAGTCGATACCGTCTAGCCCCCAGCTAGAGCCATTTCCAATATGGCTATTCAGCGCTAACGGTTGATACTGGGTGATGACACCGACATTATGAATCCCAGAGTTTGTGCAGTTTGAGAGCGCAAAGTCAATAATGCGGTAGCGTCCACCAAACTGCACAGCTGGCTTAGCGATACTTTGCGTTAATTTTCCTAAACGAGTACCTTGTCCACCGGCAAGGACAAGAGCTAACATTTCATTCTTCATTTCCGTTTCCTTTCTTTTTTGACGTTCTAGAGCGACGTTTCAGCTTCCAAATGCTGGCACCGAGCGCTGGCAGGGTAAAGCTGAGTGTATTGGTGTAGTCTTTCCAAAGCCCTTCTTGTGTTTTTGTATCAGGGTTTGTCTCCTTCCAAACACCACCAAACTCTTCTAATTCGGTATTCCAAACCTCCTCATAGAGACCAGCAATAGGCAGTCCAATGGTAAAGTTCTTACGCTCAACTGGTGTCATATTAAAGACACAAACTAAAAAGTCTCCTTTGGCATTTTGACGAATAAAGCTGAGCACAGACTCATCTCTATTGTCCGCATCAATAATCTCAATGCCATCATAACTATCATCAATCTTCCAGAGCACATCGTGTTCTTTGTAGAAGTGATTGAGCTGTGCGGTAAAGTCCTGCATGCGCTGATTGAGATAGTCCTCTAAGTTACTCCACTCCAGCTGATAATCATACTTCCACTCTAAGAATTGACCAAACTCGCTCCCCATAAAGAGCAGTTTCTTTCCAGGGTGGCAGATTTGATAAGTGTAGAGGTTACGAAGCCCTGCAAACTGATTGTAGCGGTCCCCCCACATCTTGTGCATCATGCTTTTCTTGCCATGAACTACCTCGTCGTGAGAAAATGGCAGGATGAACTCTTCTGAAAAGACGTACATAAAGCTAAATGTGACCAGATTAAAGTCGTATTTGCGGTAAGCTGGGTCTTCTTCGTAAAAGCGCAAGATGTCATTCATCCAGCCCATATTCCACTTGTAGTCAAATCCTAGCGACTCATTGGCACCGAGTTTTGTGATTTTAGTGTCGCTTGAGCTTTCCTCAGCAATCATCATGACATCAGGATGATAGGACTTGATGACACGATTGAGCTTTTGCAAGAAACCATAGCCCTCGTAGTTACGATTGCCACCATCGACATTTGGTGTCCAAGGACCGATATCATAATCACGGTAAATCATATTGCTGACCGCATCGACACGGATACCGTCAATGTGGTAAAAATCCAACCAAAACTTCGCACTTGAAATCAAGAAAGACTGCACTTGGTTTTTGCCTAAGTCAAAGTTGAGCGCTCCCCAGCCTCGATTTTGCGCTTGATTGTAGTCCTGATACTCAAAGGTTGGTGTGCCATCATAGTAAGCCAGCGCATCGTCATTGATGGTAAAGTGCCCTGGAACCCAGTCAACAATGACACCGATGTTATTGAGATGACAAGCCTCGACAAAATCTTGAAAATCCTCTGGTCTGCCATAGCTATGCTCAAAAGCAAAGTAACCCATGAGCTGATAACCCCAGCTCATGCCAAGCGGATGTGCCATCAAAGGCATAAACTCGACATGCGTGTAGTTCATCTTGACCAGATAAGGAATGAGTTCTTTGGTCAAATCCTTGAACTGATAGGGGCTGCCATCCTCATGACGTTTCCATGAGCCAGCATGCACTTCATAAATATTCACCGGTCGGTCTTTAAAGCCAAAACGCTTACGCCGTCCTAACCACAGACCATCCTTCCATTTCTTTTCAGACAAATCTAATAAAACAGCTGCTGTTCCCGGTCGCTTTTCAAAATACAGGGCAAATGGGTCTATTTTTTCAACCTCCTGCCCTGTTGAGCGCTTAACGAGATACTTGTAGAGCTGATTGGTCTGTGCTTTGTCTGTAAAAATCTCCCAAACACCTGCTTCATTACGCTCCATAGCAAGTGGTCGTTTTCTCCAATCCGTAAAATCACCAATAACAGCTACCGCTTGGGCATTGGGTGCCCAAACCCTAAAGACGTAGCCAACTTTTCCATCACGCTCTTCCTTATGAGATCCTAAATAATCCTGTGCTTGGTAGTTCTCACCAATGCCAAAAGTCCACAGCGCTTCTCTGGTATCCATAACATCACCCTTTCATTTATTCTTTACTTCGCCAAAATATTTGAATAGACAAACAATGTCTGAAGATTTCACGAAACAAATATATTTGTGTAATATATTAACACTATTCGGATTGTTTGTAAAATAATAATAATTAAAATAGAGCGCTTTCATTTTAATATTTAAAAATAACGCCCTGCTAGGCTCTTTTTCACTACAAAACAAAAAATAAACTAATGACTTAGGCTATTTTTTAATTTCAAAGACCGAAGCGGATAGTGCATCTAGGACTTTAGGATGTTTTTGTAAGCGCTTTATGTTCGTCGCTATTATAGCATAATCTGAAACGTCTGTCATGCTATTTTCAACAATTTCTTCTGAAAAGTTAAAAATAATGCGATAGTGCTTGTCAGAAACGATGTCATAGACGACTAGGTGCGAGCCTTCTTTTGCCGTTCTGACATAGACATGTTCACGAATCTCTTTGAATGTTTGATAAGAAAAGGCAGGATTGTGGCGCTTGAGCTGGATGAGTGCCCGTACAAAAGCCATAGTTGAGTGATGATGTGTCACCTTGTTCCAATCCACCTGATTGACCTTGTCTGGTGCATTGTAGCTGTTCATGGCACGCTCTTTATCTTCCTTGGTCAATTCGCCATTGTCACCTGTCGGATAGAGTTTGGTACGCAAAAACTCTTGACCGAGCTGGATAAAGCTCATCCCTTGCATGAGAATACCCATAGCAGACGCTAGCTCCACACGCTTGGTATGAGTCTCAAAACTATCATCTGGGTGCAACTCTAATAGTAAATCGTTGAGATTGTAGTTGTCATGGGCTTCGACATAGTTCAGCACTTGGTTGGGACTCAGATAGTGAGTCAGCTCATCGCTACCTAAGATACCCTTGGCTACGATACCCTCGGTTTGCGCTCCAGAGACAAAGCCAGATTTTAAATGCCCATAGACCTCAGCACCCTTGATGGCGTCTCGAACAGTGTCATTGAAAAAGCCGATGTTTGGCATTTGATTGGCATTGTCTTTTTTCGCTTTATCTTTTGCTTTTAGACCAGTGCCCATATCCCAGCCCTCACCATAGAGGATAATTCGTGGGTCAATAGCGTCCACTGCTTTTCGGATAGCATTCATCGTCTCAACATCATGAAGTCCCATCAAGTCAAAGCGAAAACCGTCAATATTGTACTCAGTCACCCAGTAGAGGATGGAATCAACCATATACTTGCGGTACATTTCCTTTTCACTGGCAGTTTCATTGCCACAGCCAGAGCCATTTTGGAAAGTCCCGTCAGGATTCATACGGTAGTAATAATCCGGCACAATCAACTGAAAGACAGAGTCTCGTGACGCATAGGTGTGATTGTAAACCACATCCATGATAACTGCGATACCTGCATCATGATAAGCCTGTATCAAGCTCTTCAGTTCTAAAATGCGCTGCTCAGGCTTATCTGGCTGACTGCTAAAGCTCGCCTCTGGCACATTGAAATTCTCTGGGTCATAGCCCCAATTGTAGGCGTAATTTCCCTTGTCATCAAAGGTCTGATGATGGTCAAAAATCGGCTGCAATTGCACATGACTAACCCCTAGGCGCTTGATGTAGTCAAAGCCTGTCTTATCTCCAAAATAATTGACCGTTCCAGTCTCACAGGCACCTAGAAACTTGCCACGCTTGTCCTTGCTGACACCAGACGTATCTGAAATGGAAAAATCACGGATGTGCATCTCAGTAACAACTGCTTGATTGGGGTTGTCAAGACGCCAAGTTGCACCACTTCCTTGCTTGACACTGAAATTTTCAGGCGTACGAATAGCCTCACTCAAAACTTGCCACTAGCTGTCGCTGCAATGCTGTAGGGGTCACGGCTTTCTGTAACTGTGCGATTTCTGAAGTAAATCCGATAAGCGTAGGCTTGTTTATTGCAGTCACCCTCTATCTTCGCAAACCAGACACCGTGCGTGTTTTCCTCATGGTGGCTAAGGTAGACAGAGTTGCCCCTTTTCATGGTAAAGGTTTCTTTAACAGGCGAGTCGTCTGTTGCCTTCTCATAAAAAAGCAACTCTACTTTTTTAGCAGTCGGTGCCCACAAGCGAAACTCAGTCGCCAGTTCATCGTATTTAGCTCCTAGCCAGCCGTCAAAGCCCCATATCTTATCAAAACGCTCATGATTGGTCGCCATATCATAGGCGTGAGCGTTACGGTTACGGTAAAAGTGACTCGTCACAGCTGCCTGCTGAGAATAGTAAAGCGTCTCGTCTCCCTCTACAATCCACACCTCTGTCGCCTCTAAACCAGACGAGCGATGAATCTTAAAATCCTTCGTTTTTAGTGACCAGTCTTTGTTTTTGACAATGACATAAACATGCTCCAAAGAAAATGGACTGTCATAGTCGAGACGTGCAACCAAACCAAAACTATCAAAGTTTGAAAACGAGCAGTCCTCTCCCTCATGAAAGTCAATCCATTTCCAAAGGCTGTAATCAAAGTAGCAACCATGTCGGCTATGATAATGGACAATTACTGTATTTTTCATTGCTTACCCTCTTTTTCTTAGCTGATTGAAGAGACGAAATAGTTTGACTAGACAAAGCAATCGTTTGCACAAATGTCTAAAAAAACTTTTCCTTTTTCTTCAATCCAAAGCCTCAAAATCTATCTTTTTTATCTACCTGTATTGTATCATAAAATCACAAAAGACCGTCCTTAGACGCTCTCTGATGGAGCTGGCTTTTTCAAGTCACAGACTGACTCCCGCTCAATCAATTTAAAGGGCACAACAATCTTTTCACTGTAAAAGCCTTTTGAAGCCTTTGTCAACTCTAACAGACGCTTGAGACTAGTCTTTCCAAGCTGCTCCACATTGACATCAAAAGTCGTCAGATAAGGGTGCACAATGGTTGAGAAGATAGAATTATTAAAGGTAATGAGAGAATGTGTCTCTGGGATATTGAGTCCACGCTGTTTGAGGTCTTGCACTAGCTTGACCGACAGACGGTCACTCACTGAGACGATACCTGTCACATCATATTGCCAGATGACTTCGATGAGATTATCCAAAGTCCGTGGCAAATCGTTACTAATCAAGACATCATCAAGCGGTGTGAGCCCAGCCTTGGTCATGGCACGCAAATAGCCAAAATAACGCTCTCGTGAAATTTCAGACGATTTATCATCGGTCACAAAGAGAATTTTATAATGCCCACGCTCTAGGAGATACTCAACTGCTCGACTACCCATGAGTTGATTGTCATTATCAATGTAGGTAATCTCATTTTCATTGCCGTTTGATGAGCCGATCACGACAAAAGGCAGCTTGTTTTCTAAAAGATATTGTCTAATAGGGTCGTTCTTTTCCGAAAAGAGAACGATAAAACCATCAACACGCTTTTGCTTGTGCATAAGCTGCACTTGCGCTTCTAGCTCCTGCATGGTCATCCCTGTAGCGATAGAGACGGTCAGGTCTGACTGCTGAGCTTCGTAGGTAATTGCCGAGATGATGTTCATGAAAAAGGGTTCACTCAGACGCTCTGGCGTCACAAGCGGCGGCAAAACCACACCGATAGCTTGAGTTGAGCCGTTAGCTAACATCTGCGCAGCCACATTTGGCACATAGCCCAGCTCATCCATAGCTTTTCTGACTTTTTCTTTTGTCTTTTGAGAAATAGAGCGATTGTCTCTTAGCACACGGCTAACTGTTGACGGGTTGACGCCTGCTCTTTGGGCGACATCCTTAATGGTAACCATTAAATTGCTCCTCCTTTTAGTTTAAATCATAACATGATATTAACAGTATAATAAACCTGCAATAACAATGCAAGCGCTTTTCTTAAAAATATCTAAATCACATCACTTTGTAAAAATTTTTTTGGCAACAGAAACAAAACTGTCAAGAAGGTCTACATCCTTGATAGTACTAGTTTTAGAAATGTAAGCCCTTTCTAATACACCGTCCACAATCGTAAAAATTTTAAAAATTTTTCTAAAAAAGCCTTGACTTTTGCCGCAAACGGTTGCATAATATAAGCATAGAAACCTAAAAATTCCTTAAAGGAGGGAATGTTATGACCAAGAAATCTTGGAAAAAATGGCTAGCAGCTTCTGCTGCTCTCACTTTGGCAGCTGGATTAGTTGCCGTATCGACGACTTCACCTGCATATGCAGCTTCAAAAACAACCTTGAAGTTGTGGGTGCCAACCGACTCAAAGGACTCTTATAAAGATATTGTCAAAAACTTTGAGAAGGAAAACAAAAACGTTAAGGTTAAAGTGATTGAGTCAAACGACTCTAAAGCTCAAGAAAACGTCAAAAAAGACCCAAGTAAAGCCGCAGATGTCTTCTCACTGCCACATGACCAACTTGGTCAATTGGTTGAGTCTGGTATCATCCAAGAAGTACCAAGCAAATACGCTAAAGAAATCAAGAGTAACGACACAGAACAATCTGTTCTTGGTGCACAGTATAAAGGTAAAACCTACGCCTTTCCATTTGGTATCGAGTCACAACAAGGAAAAACTTTCAGCAGATGATGTCAAATCTTACGAAACCATCACTACAAAAGCAACCTTTGGTGCTAACTTCAAGCAAGTAAATGCTTATGCAACAGCACCGCTCTTCCTCTCAGTTGGTGATACACTCTTTGGTAAGACTGGTGAAGATGTCAAAGGAACAAACTGGGGCAATGAAGCTGGTGTTTCTGTTCTTCAATGGATCGCAGACCAAAAGAGCAACAAAGGATTTGTCAATGTCAATGCTGAAAACGCTATGAGTAAGTTCGGTGACGGCACTGTCGCTGCTATGGAATCAGGTCCTTGGGACTACTCAGCAGCTCAAAAAGCACTCGGTGCTGACAAACTCGGCGTTGCCGTTTACCCAACAATCAAGATTGGCGACAAAGAAGTACAACAAAAAGCTTTCCTTGGTGTCAAACTCTACGCAGTCAACCAGGCACCTGCTGGTTCTGATACAAAACGTATCGCAGCAAGCTACAAACTCGCAAGCTACCTTACAAGTGCAGACACTCAAAAACAACAATTTGAAACACGTAACATCGTGCCAGCAAATAAAGAAATCCAAGAATCTGACACTGTGAAATCAAACGAACTTGCTCAAGCTGTTATCACAATGGGTAGCTCAGATACTTACACTACTGTTATGCCTAAGCTTAGCCAAATGTCTACCTTCTGGACTGAAAGTGCTGCTATCCTTAGCGATACTTACAACGGTAAAATCAAATCAAGCGACTACCTCAAACGTCTCAAACAGTTTGATAGCGACTTAGCCAAATCAAAATAAGATGCTAAAAATAGAACCTTGCTAGCGACGCTAATTCTGCAGTTAGCGGGGTTCGTTTTTTAACACCTTGACTGATCATTGATAACATAATGTATTATCCGTTATTTTAGAGGAGACTTATCATGTACACTACCCCTAAAAAACCATTACAGCTTTTTACAGAGACCTTTAAAGAAGGAGATACAGCAACAAAGCTCTCTTACTTTATCATGGGGGCTGCCAATCTCAAAAATAAGCAAATCACAAAAGGGCTGCTCTTTTTAATCAGTGAGATTCTCTTTATCATCTCTTTTATCTATCAGGTCATTCCTTCTATCAAAGGACTCATCACTCTTGGTACTAAAAGCCAAGGCATGACAACAAAAACTATTGATGGTATTAAAATGCAAGTCGCCACTCAAGGTGACAACTCTATGCTCATGCTCATCTTTGGGCTTGCTGCTGTAATTTTTTGCTTGGTATTTATCTACATCTACTGGTGTAATATCAAGAGTGCAGCGCACCTAATGGAGCTAAAAGCGCAAGGGCGCAAGATTCCAACCTTAGTTGAAGATGTCAAAACCTTGTCAGATGGTCGTTTCCACATGACCCTTATGATTATTCCTTTGATTGGGGTTTTGCTCTTTACCATTTTGCCATTGATTTATATGATTTGCTTGGCATTTACCAACTATGACCACAACCACCTTCCTCCAAAGAGCCTCTTTGATTGGGTTGGCTTTGTGAACTTTGGCAATATCTTTAGCGGTCGTATGGCAAGTACGTTCTTCCCTGTTTTGTCATGGACATTGATTTGGGCAGTTTTTGCAACGGTTACTAACTTCTTCTTTGGTATCGTTCTAGCTCTTATCATTAACACTAAAGGGCTCAAGTTTAAGAAAATGTGGCGGACATTCTTTGTCATCACCATGGCAGTACCGCAGTTCATCTCTCTTCTTATCATGAGAAACCTGCTTAATGACGCTGGACCTATCAATGCGCTTCTTGAGAAGATTGG
>OBLI01004185.1_pt1 | contig 10488 bp, 6 predicted proteins | sample 1519701 | NCBI WGS metagenome assembly OBLI01 (sample SAMEA3663005, study PRJEB22513) | pig gut metagenome | biome: pig gut; feature: pig-associated habitat; material: faeces | place: France | collected 2012 | reverse complement strand
CGCACCTCTTCTCCCGATTTCACAGACTTGTAATTCAAGAAGAGAATGGCGGGGGTGGGGAACTGGGAAAATATGAGGGTGGAAAACCAGTCTTGTGAATGATACAGCATCTCCTATGATTTAATGAATCTATATTATAAGGATGAGCCAACAATTTGGGTCCGTGATACAAAACACCAAGATGTGTAAAAAAGTTCTTTTTGTATTTTGTAAATTCCCCCTCATTCAGAGTACCTACATGTAATGTGTGCAGCGTACGAGATACAAACTAAACAAATTATATATGAACATCCTATTACGAACGCTTCAGTGCCTGAAAGTCCCCCATACCGCTACGTATGCGAAGAAGTTATTTGAGGAACATCCATATAAAGATTCACTGTATGGTCTGTCGCGCATGTTGGATATGTACAAGGTTACAAGCCAAGGGATAAAGGTATCTGACAAGACTGTCCTACCATTGCTTCCGTTGCCGATTGTCGCACAAGTTTCCAAAGAATTTGTGCTGGTATCCTCTATTACGGAAAAATCTGTTGTTTATGAATGGAGGGAAACCCGTTTGTGTGTGGATGCAGAGACATTCAAGAAACGCTGGTCCGGTGTCATACTTACTCTTAATCCTACGGAGGAATCCAGGGAACCGGATTACGTGGCCCATGTTAAAGCGGAATGGATAAAGTACGGTAAATATGCAGCAGTCTGCTTCTTGCTGTTTGTCCTTATTTACAACCGGGTTATTGTTTCGTGCTCGTCATACAGTATTTTTCAGTTTGTTCCCTTAATGGTATCCGCTTTAGGGTTGACCGTATGCTTTCTGTTACTGGAGCAGCAGATACATGCCGAAAGCCGTGTGGGGCAAAGAATATGTACATTGATGAAACAGAGCAGCTGCAACAGTGTCCTGGACTCTTCCGCTTCCGTTTTCTTCGGTCAAATAAGTTGGAGTGAAATAGGCTTCGGTTTTTTCCTATCTTACTTCTTCCTTTTGTTGCTATATCCTAATGGTTTTTCAATTTTGACGGTAATATCCATCTGCGCATTGCCATATACGTTTTGGAGTGTCTGGTACCAATGGCGACGGGCACGGCAATGGTGTATGTTGTGCCTTATCGTTCAGGGATTATTGTGGATGTTGGCTTTAAGTATGGTTTGTGCTAGCATGCATGACGGGTATTGTTTTGAATGGCAGTCTGCACAATATGTCTGTTGTACAATATCAATATCGGTTCTCACAGTTCACCTTGCTGTCCCCTTTATTGGCGGCACCCGTCGTGAATGGCATTGGAAATATGCCTACGGTCATCTGAAGGCAAATAGGGCAGTGTACGACACTTTGCAGGCCGGACAGGCCGTAAATCCTACGGGAACTGAGGCGACGACATTATGCTTTGGTCCCAAAGATGCCAGACATACGTTGACAATTCTCAGCAATCCCTATTGTAACCCCTGTGCCCGTCTACACAAGAAACTTGCGGTTTTTGAAGGCAAGCCGTTCCGGATACAGTTTATTCTCTCCTCCTTCAATTCTGAACTTGAACGTACAAACCGCTATATGATAGCAGCATACCAGCAATTAGGTCCGGCTAAAGCCGCAGAAATCCTTGATGCATGGTATGCCGGTGGAAAATCACAGTTCGAGGATTTCTTCAGCCCTTTCAACCTTGATATTAATACTATTGGAGTTGAAGAAGAAATGAAGCGGCACACACGTTGGAGAGAGCAGACAGAAATCCGTACCACACCGACAATTCTGGTGGACGACCGGCGATTGCATGCCGAATACCAGGTAGAAGAAATTGTAGATATCCTTTAACAATGAAAACGATTGACGTATACATACCTAATCTTCCACACCGTGTTGACCGTCGCCTTTCTATTATGGAACAGTTCGCGGGACGTAAGGAATTCAATCCCCATATCATCACGCCTATCCGGCATGAATCTGCCGTTCGCAGTCTGTGGGAAACCTTTGTGGAATGCGTAAGAGAGGAACAATCCAAAGATTCCCTCTATTTTATCTTTTGCGAAGACGACCATTACTTCACCCCCTTCTACAACTTTTCTGTATTAGAAGAATCCATTGCCAGGGCACAGGGGGGCCATGCGGATTTGCTGTCCGGCGGAATGAGTTGGGTAAGCCTCCCTGTTCAAACAGAATACCGCCACTTGTTCTACATCGACAGATTTACAGGTATGCAGTTTACGGTTCTGTTCCGCCAGTCATATGCAAAGATACTTGCTGCAGCAGACAGTGCAGGCGAACCGACGGACATATATCTGTCGAAGATACTTGACAGAAAAATGGTAATGTTCCCTTTTGTGAGCATACAGCAGGAGTTCGGGTATTCTGACGTGACACCCCTGAACAACACCCCTCAGCGTGTGGATTCCCTTTTTCTAAAGACTGAAGGAATATTGCGCATTTTGGATAAAGTCAGGGGACATTTTCGGCAACTGGAAGGTCGAATATCCTTGGATATTTCAAAAGAAGACGTGGAGGATTTCCAGATAGTCACCCATATCATCCATCTTCCCGAAAGACAAGAACGCGAACTGCTGTTATGTTCACAATTTGCAGACAGGAAGGAGTTCAAAGTTGCCGGTATCAAGGCATGTCGTCACAAAAGAGGTGCCACAGGACTATGGCAAAGCATCTGCCAGGCGGTATCGCACGGAAAGTCATCCGGGGAAGATGCAATCTTAATCTGTGAAGATGACCATATCTTTACTGAAAGTTATGAAAAGCGTAAGTTTATACAATTTGTATATCAGGCCGGAGCATACGGGGCAAACTTACTGTCGGGAGGTATCGGCGGGTTCAGCAATGCAGTACGTGTCGGAGAAGGCCTGTATTGGGTAGATTGGCTATGGTGCACGCAATTCATAGTAATCTATAGTAACGCATACGATACCATTCTACAGGCAGATTTCAGAGAAACAGATGTTGCAGACGAGTTCCTTTCGAAGATTCTTCCGAACAAGATGGTTATTTATCCATTCATTTCCAGACAATGGGATTTCGGCTGTTCTGATGTTACGCCTGTCAACAACGAAAAGGGCCGTATCTCAGGCTGTTTTCAAAAAGCGGAAAGGAAAATGTCCCGCCTGTCGGCGATGGAAGTCGCGGAGTACCCGCAGAAGAAAGTAGAATGTGTAGAAGACATTCATATACCTCTTGCAGATTTCGACCGGTTGAATATCGGTTGTGGGGAACACATCAAGGAGGGATGGCTGAATGTGGACCTGCTACCGCGCAAAGGAGCCTATTACCTTGATGCCTCGCAGCCATTTCCTTTTGTGGATGAAAGTTTCCGCTATGTCTTTTCAGAACATCTTTTCGAGCATCTATCGTATGAAGGAGGAAAGAATATGCTTCATGAGGTCTATCGTGTTCTCCGGCCTGGCGGTATCCTGCGTCTGGCCATGCCGACAATGGATTTTCTCCAGAAACTGTTGGCAACCCCAGAAGACAGGAAAACGATGGAATACGTAAACTGGAGTCTCAGTCACTACAATCCGGAAATTCATAAAGAATTCCCTAGCGAAACCGCTTGCGATGCAGTCTCGATTTTTGTAAACCGGTTTATACATCAGTGGGGGCATCAGATGGTTTACGGTGTCCGTGCATTGACAAGTCTGCTGTACCATGCTGGTTTTTCTGTTGTCAGGGAAGTCCAGATTGGCGAGAGTGAAATCAAGGAACTTCAGAATCTTGAGGAACACGGTAAGGTGATTCCCGATTGGGCAAACCGGATGGAGACCACTGTTATGGAGGCCGTCAAATAGAGGTTTTGTATACCACATATGTTACTTTATTACTAACTTAAAATGATTCTTTTATGAAAAAGATTTCCATTTCTCAAATTCCCTCTGCGGAGATTCTTTCTGCCGAGGAGATGAAACTGCTGCTCGGTGGTATTCAGAGCGGTAGTACCGGTTGCGAATCCAAGGGTTCCGATAACTGTGATGGCCCGTGTGAAATTGATGACAATGGCACAAAAATCGATGGCGAATGTGCCTGGGGTAGCAATAAATGCAACTGTACAGGTGTTACGATTGGCGAGTGAACCCATACAGGTGGATTCTTCTGTTACCAAGATCTGGCAGAAATAACGCCATCCTTTCTGATTGTCTGCCTGTGTCCTTTTCATAGGCAGACTTTCGGGAAGGGTTGTATTCTCACGTTTCAAATCTGATGATTATGCGTCCCTATACTTTTCTCCTCCTGTGCATCCTCCTGTCTCCCCTGTCTGTTCAGGCTTCAGCTCCGGTGGAAGAGATGCTGCTGTACGGCAACGTACGCGACAGTTTCAGCAAAGTGTATCTCTCGGATGTGCTGGTAGAGGTGCTTTCCGCCGCGGACTCCTCGGTGGTGGCGGTAGACTCGTGCCGCGACTGGAGTGCGTCGTATCCGGAATCGGTGAGGGAAGAAATCCGGCAGAACTCCCTGCCGCATCGGTATGTGCAGTATCGTATCAATGTGCATCCCGGGAAATATATTCTGCGCTTCACCCGCAAGGGTTACCAGCCGCTGTGTATGCCGCTTGACATCAACATGAAGAAATACGGCCGCGATGCGACGCACTGTGAGGCCGAAGACGCCTTCATGCAGCGCAGGATGGAGGGCAAGCTCGGCGAGGCCGTCGTCCGTGCCACGAAGATTATGATGGTGAACAGGGGGGATACCGTCATCTTCAATGCCGACTATTTCCAGCTGGCATATGGCAACATGCTCGACAAACTGGTGGAGATGCTTCCCGGTCTCGAAATCAAGGGCGGCGGTCAGCTATACTACAACGGCAACCACCTGAGCAACCTGCTGGTCAACGGCCGCGACTTCTTCAAGGGCGACGCCACGATGGCATTGCAGAACCTGCCGGCGTATATGGTGAAAAACCTGAAGATCTACCACCGTGAAAGCGAAAGAGAGGCGCTTGAAGTCCACCGGGATTCCACCTCCCGCACGCCCAATACGCTCGATGTCATCCTGAAGAAGGCGTACAGCCACGGATGGATTACGAACTACGAGGTGGCAGGCGGTCCCTCGCTCGGTAAAGACGGATGGGAACACAGCAAGTACCTTGCACGCCTTTTCGCCCTGCACTATAACGACAACAGCCAGTTTGGCGTCATCGGGAACTTCAACAATGTCAGCAACCTCCAGGAGGCCGGCAAGGACGGGGCATGGAAGTCCCCTGAAGAGGGGCGTAACGGTGAGACGGAACTGCTCTACGGCGGTCTGACCTTCAACCTGCAATCCCCGGGCAATGGCACGAAGCACGACCTGAGCCTGAAGGTGTCGCGCGAGAAGAACACGTTGGAGACGCGCACTTCCGGGACATCGTTCCTCTCCACGGGCGATGTCTTCAAACGGATGGCAGACGAGGGAAAGGAGACCACATCATCTCTAAAGACTCGTTACAGCATGATGTGGAGCACGAAGAAGATATGGCTCTGCACCCCGTTCGATTTTGAAATGGGCCGCACCACGGGCCACGACAGCCGTCATACCGCCCAATTCTCCCGGCTTCCCTACGAGGCATACCGCGGTGCGAGCCTCGATTCGCTATTTGTCGGCCCACAGAGCCCGTACCTGTCCGAAATCCTGACCAACAGCCTGGAACAGCATACGCTGCACGAGGAGCGGAGACTGCGCGTCAACTTCCGTATGCCGGTAGATTTCCGCTCGCCGTTGACGGGCAACAAGATAGGGATAGAGGGCGAGGTGGGTCATTCGCGAAAAGACGGGAAACGTTACGAGCGTTTTCTGTTGCAGATGCCGCAGGCAACGGATGAAGACGACTTCAGCAACCGCCATTTCGACACTTCCGGACACAGCACCTCCGTGAAAGTCAGTTCAAACTACAGTTTCAACAACATGATGTCCGCAGTCCTTGCCAGGCATTTCAGCGCAAAGATATTATACTTTTACGGCCATGCCGACAAGGAGGACCGGCGCGACATCTTCAACCTCCACGCCCTGGACGGTGCGGACCGGGACATGCCTTTGGGAATCCTGCCCTCGACGGCGGGCTGGCGCCTGCAATGTATGGACACCCGCAACAGTTTCCTCCAGCACGAACGGACGGACAACCATGAAATATGCACTCAATTCCAGATAAAATCAAACCGTTCCGGACAGATTCTGTTTGTCCCGAATGTCAAGAGCCGCCACACCTCGTTCAGCGATTCCCGCTCCCCGCAGCAGGTCGACCGTCGTGACGCTTATTTTGGAACCTTTCTCCAATACTACTATATTAATCGTCGGGAATACGGCAATGGTGACAGGACTTTCCATTGGTTGATAGTAAGGTATAATCTCAACCGGACGCCTCCCGACAATCTATACTTGCTCGACATCCACGATGACAGCCAGCCGCTTTTCCAGACTTTGGGAAACGGCGCCTTGCAAAGCCCAGCCGAACACAGCCTTACGGCAAATTATGAATACAATAAGAACAAATGTCGTCTTGAATTTTCCGGATTCTTCCGCAAGACGGACAACGCGATAGCCATGGGATACAGCTACAATCCCCAGACGGGCGTCTACACCTACCGTCCGGAAAACGTCGACGGTAACTGGACCTCCTCGCTTTCCGTCCGCTACAACCAGCCTTTCGGGCAACAGCAACGCTGGAACGTGACTTCGGAGACCGGATGGGACTACAACCACTCCGTCGACATCGTCAACAGCCAGCTCTCCACGGTGCGCAACCACGGTCTGCGCGAAAAGGCAAGCGTGTTCTGGAACATGGGCGACCGCGGCCGCATCTCCCTGCATGCCACCGCCCTATGGCAGATGGCCGACTCCGAGCGCGAGGGCTACCGGCGCCGCAACACGTGGGACCTGCAATACGGCCCCGACCTCAGCCTGAAACTCCCGCACGACCTGCACCTCAGCACCGTCTTCAGCATCTGTCAGCGCCGCGGGTACGACGACCGCTCGATGAACGATACGGAACTCGTCTGGGACGCCTCGCTGAACTGGGACTTCGACTTCCGCCGCAGCAGCTATTTCCGCTACGAGATGGAGGAAGGTTTCGAGCATAAGGTGGCCGGCACCGGTGCCCGTCCTTGGACGCTCCGCATCACCTGCCACGACCTGCTGAAGCAGCTCTCCAACACCCGCCGCGAAATCAATGCCCAGGGCATCACCGAGACGTGGTACAACAGTGTCCCCGCATACGTCATGCTCCACCTCTGCTACCGGTTTACGAAACAGCCGAAAAACAGAAACAGATAGAACCAGGATGTCCATAAAACCCTTTCCACACTACCAGCAGCAGGAATCGGCAGACTGTGGCCCTTCCTGCTTACGGATGATAGCCAGACACTACGGGAAAGAATACTCTGCCGAAATGCTCCGTAAGCGATGCTTCATCTCCCGCGAGGGCGTGTCCATGCTTGGCATCAGCGATGCTGCAGAATCCATAGGATTCCGTACAGTGGGTGTGCAGATATCCTTCAGACAACTTGTAGAGGATGCCCTGTTTCCCTGTATACTGCACTGGAACCAGAACCATTTCGTGGTCTGTTACGGCGTGGGTAAACGCAGACGAAATGGCAAAACCGTCTACAAGATGCACATATGTGACCCTGCCACCCGGCGGGTTACACTGGCAAGAGAGGAATTCGAGAAATGCTGGCTCAGTTCAAGGAACAGCCGTGAGGAGACCGGTGTGGCGCTGATGCTTGAGCCGGGACCGGACTTCGGTACGGTGGAGGATGAGTTCCGGAAAACTAAGAAAAGCCTTTTTTCCTTTACCCGCTATCTGCTGCCTTTCAGGTCGCTTGGCCTGCAGCTTGTACTGGGTCTGGTTGCCGGAAGTATCATACAGCTTATACTCCCATTCCTTTCACAGGCAATGGTAGACAGGGGCATCAATGGCAAGAATCTGAATCTTATCACATTGATACTCTTGGCACAGCTTTCGCTTTTCCTTGCCCAACTTCTGACAGGGTACATTCAGAGTTGGATTATGTTGCATATCCATACGCGAATTGACATCAGTCTGATATCCGACTTCCTTGCCAAGCTGATGAACATGCCGCTCCACTTCTTCGATACGAAACGTACCGGAGACATCCTCCAGCGCATCGGTGACCATAGCCGTATCAAGTCATTCCTGCTCGGCAATTCGGTGAACATTGTCTTTTCCCTGTTCAATTTCATCGTATTTATGGGTATACTGGCCTACTATAACCTGACGGTATTGGGTATTTTCATCGTGGGTAATGCATTCTACATCATCTGGGTGCTTTCCTTCATGCGCTACCGCCGGGAGCTTGATATCCGTCGTTTCTACCAGTCTTCCCTTGAACAGGGTCGTCTGATACAGATGGTACAGGGTATGCAGGACATCAAGCTGAATAATTGTGAAAGACAGAAGCGGTGGGAATGGGAGCGTATCCAGATGCACCTGTTTCGCATCAGCGTGAAAGGTCTGAAAGTCGGGCAGATTCAGCAGACAGGTTCCGTGCTCTTTACACAATCGACCAACATCCTCATATCATTCATTGCAGCCAGATCAGTGGTGGAGGGGAGGATGACTATGGGCATGATGATGTCACTCACCTATATCATCGGGCAGGTATCAGCTCCCATCGGAGAGCTTATCAGATTCGTCCAGTCCATGCAGGATGCAAGAATCAGCCTGGAACGTCTCAACGAAATCCATGCGCAGGACGATGAAGAGAAGGACATAGAGCGGAAACTGACGGTTCTTCCGGAAGACCACACTATATATATACGCAATCTATCCTACAGTTACAGTGGAGCAGCGCGTGACTATGCCTTGAAGAATGTCAGTATTGACATTCCCGGTTGTAAGGTAACTGCCATCGTTGGAGAGAGCGGCTGCGGAAAGACCACATTGTTAAAACTCATCCAGGGATTCTACCTTCCCTGCGAGGGGAGCATCAAGGTCGGTGATGTCAGTCTGGAACTTGTCAACCCCCACCTATGGCGAAAGTCCACAGGTTCGGTGATGCAGGAGAGTTTCATCTTTTCTGACACCATTGCCAACAATATTGCATTAGGTGCGGATGAGGTGGACACGGCAAGAATGCTCCATGCGTCTCGGATGGCCAATATTGCAGACTTCATATCCTTATTGCCATTAGGCTATAATACGCGCATCGGTATGGAGGGCAGCGGCATAAGTGCCGGCCAGCGCCAGCGTATTCTCCTTGCCCGTGCAATCTATAAGAATCCGGAATTCATGTTCCTTGACGAGGCTACCAATTCTTTGGACGCGACCAACGAGCGCATCATCATGGACAACCTTAAACAATGCTATGAGGGAAAGACGGTCGTCATCAGTGCACACCGTCTAAGTACCATCAAAGATGCAGACCAGATTATCGTGTTGCATCACGGTGAGGTTGTGGAACAGGGCACACACATGCAACTCCTTGAAGCCCGTGGGCATTACTTCAGGCTTGTGGAAAACCAGATGGATATCAATAACAAGGAATAGAACCATTATGTCGACCGAGAAAAGCCAGGACATAGTCCTTCTTCGCTCCCGTGAAGTCCAGGAACTCATTGGACATGTTCCAGGCGGAATCATACGCTATGGGACAGGATTCATATTAGTCTTGTTGGTATCGGCCCTTCTGCTTTGCGAATTCGTCTTTAGTACAAAGGAGGAATGCTTTCCCTTAAGGATACTTCCCAATGTGTCTGTAGAAACTGTTCGTTCCCCTTCCAGCGGCAGTATCGTGTGTTGTAACGTGGAGCAAGGCCAGATAGTTGCCGCTGGGGATACCCTGCTTGTAATCCGTACGGTCGGGAAGCATCACATACTGAGGGCAGGGGAGCCTGGGAAGGTAAACCTGTGCAGTTTCTGCATTGCCAATGAGCCTGTCAGCAAGGGGCAGTCGCTTATGGAAATCTGCCCGGAGCAATCCATTTCCAAGCCGTTTTATGCAATTGCTGATACATTGCCTGATGAAGTCCCCCTTGCACGATTTCAAACCATAGAGGCTGATATGTATGGACGGAAAATGGTCCTCAAGATGGTACGTATTATGGAGGACAGGGAAACGGGGAAGAAAAGAGCTCTGTTTCAATCGGATACATACTTGGAGATAATCCGGCAGCAAAAGACCAAGGGATGGGTTAGTACGGGTAAAGGCGTATTGCATGACAATCTTGTAACATTGATAAATATTACAGGGTAAATGCTTTTTTGTTGTTTTGCAACTCATTGACTATCAGACTTCGCAACAAAATTGCACACTTTGCCCCTTCTTTATTCCCCTGACCGCAACAGAATCGAACATCAAAAATAATGGAGATTCTATAGGCTTTCACTATATTTGCTGCACAAATAGTTTGAGGACAATGAAAGCCTCCTTCGGTATGTATGGTTTCTTGTTCCCCAATTACATATTAACAACTTTGTTTGCTGATTTATCTGCAAAAATTTGGGTCACTAGTAAAACCCCGTGTTTGAATTAAAAGGGAACAAGCTTAATCTTCTG
>OBLI01004184.1_pt1 | contig 10490 bp, 9 predicted proteins | sample 1519701 | NCBI WGS metagenome assembly OBLI01 (sample SAMEA3663005, study PRJEB22513) | pig gut metagenome | biome: pig gut; feature: pig-associated habitat; material: faeces | place: France | collected 2012 | reverse complement strand
GGATTGGCGGTGATGCCGCTGAAGGCGTCGCTGCCGCCGCATTGCATACCGATGAGCAGCTCGCTGAGAGGCAGCTCCTCCCGGCGACGCCGATTCAGCCTTTGCAGCTTTTTATCCGCCATTTCCAGAACGGCGTTCATCATGGCATCGTGTCCCGCCCAGTCCTGCAAGGTCAGCACGTTTTCGGGAGTAATATCCTCAGGGGGCAGTACCCGGTCGTAGGTCAGCTTTTCACAGCCCAGTCCTACCACCATGATTTCGCCGCCGAAGTTGGGGTGGCGGATTACATTGGCAACGGCGCGGATGGGGATGTGGGCAAGGGGCGCGTTGATGGCAACGCCGCAGCCGTAAGGATGGGTCACAGCCACAACCCCGTCCACGTTAGGATACTTGGGCAGCAGTTCTTTTTTGATGCGCTCCACGGCGACCTTCACCACGCCGGCGGCGCACTGGACGGTGGTAACGATGCCCAGCAGATTCCGGGTTCCGGCGGGGCCGACCTTATTGCGGTAGCCCATCCAGGTGGTACGCGGCGGCACGGGCAACTTTTCGGCAGGAACAAGGTTCGTGCCGAAGGGCAGATTTTCCACGGAGGGGCTTTCCGGCAGCTTCAGTATATGCTCGTTGATCCAGCTGCCCGCAGGAATGGCCTTTTTGGCGAAGCCAAGGGTCACGCCGTAACGGATGATCTCGCCGCCCGCGGGAATATCAGCCAGTGCGATCTTATGGGCCTGGGGAATCGGCTCCAAAGTCTTTAGACCGGGCAGGATTTCCACGCCCTCTTCCAGATCCTGAACAGCCACGGCAACGTTATCCGCTTTGTTAATTTGTATCGTCAATTGATGCATTCTGCGCCTTTCGTGATATCTTACTGGAGTGATTTCTGTTCTTCATCCATTCCTGTTGTGCCGCATGGAGCAATCCCTTCATATGTCCGGTAGCGTAGGCAAGACTGGCAAGCTCGCCTCCCATTTCTGGGTATCCCGCGAAGCCGTGATCCACGGAAATGTACCCATCGAATCCGCAACGGACAAACTGCTTCATGATCTGGTACATATTCGCGTAGCCGTCCTCGCTGAGCACTTCCTCAAACACGGGCATGGGAGCGGATACATTTCGGAAGTGAACCTCCACCAGATGTCCGCTGGATGTAAACTGCCGGATATCTTCCATCAAATCTCCGAATGCCGGATTTTCCAGCCAGCAGCCAACGCACATCTTGACACCCAGGCTGCGGCTGCCCTTTGCCATCTCCAGTGCCCGATGGTAGTCCCGCGTGCTGGAAATCAGGCTGGCAACACCGCCAAGGCAGGCGGTCGGGGGATCATTGGGATGGAGCGCCATGCACACGCCAAATTCTTCCGCAACCGGCAGCGTTCTGTCAAGAAAATATTGGAAATTCTCCCATATTTCTTCGCTTTCGTATTCCCGGTCGTTCAAAATCGGGCGGCCGGATATTTCTTTCATATCCGCAAGGAAGGCGGTGCCTCCCCGGGTGTGCTTCCCCACGCCTCTGGCGGTGCGCAGGATGCCGTTGGGCTGCCACGCAACCGACACAATGGGAGCGCCGATTCTGGCAGTCAGGCGGATAAAGTCATTGAATTTTTCAATTTCCCGATCCCGCTGAGGGGTTCCGAGAATAATATCCTTATTCTTTTGCAGCGGAGGGCAGGCGAAGTCCGAGATGGCGATTTCATACTTTGACAGGCGTTCCGTTTCCCGCATCATATCGTCGTAGTTTGCCTGCTCCGGCATGACGTTCAGATTGAGATAGTGAACCCCCATCTCCCGGATAAATGCCAGCTGCTGCGCTGTATGTCCAAACCTTCCGGGCAACTCCACTTTCATAGCCACAGCAGACCTTCCTTGTGTCACAGGGAAGCCGTCTGAATGGCCTGAATGATCTCCTGCTGGGCATCCTGCCACTGACCGGACAGCCGCACCGTAAAGCCGTGGGTGCAGTCCGGGTAAGCCTTCATGGTGACCTTTACGCCCTGCTCAATCATTCTCATGCCCAATTCCAGATTGCACCGGTAAAACGGACATTTCTTCGGTGCGATAAACAGAGTCTGGGGCAGTCCCTTCAACTGTTCGTCCGAAGCAAAATACGGAGAGACATAGGGATCTCGGAGCCTGTCCATGTCACCGCCCACATACAGCGTGGAAAAAGCCAGGCTGCGCAGCAGGGCCGGGTCATGCCGGGGCATATCGTTATCCGTCGCGGCGTAATCCAGAATCTGCAGGCACACCGGGAAATCTCCGGTTTCCTTCGCTTTCATGGCAACCGCAATGGCAAGGTTTCCTCCGGCACTGGAGCCGCCCACAGACAGCCGTCTTGGATCACATCCCCACGGCTCACAATGCTCATACGCCCACTTGGTCACCGCGTAGCTCTGGTCAAACGCCATGGGGAAGGGGGCGTCCTTGGACGAGGCGTAGTCCACATCCACCACCACCGCACCGGTTTCTGCCGCAAGATGGGCGCAGTACAGATCGTCGTCGCTGTCCTGAAGGAAAATGAATCCGCCGCCGTGAAAGTTTACATGAAGGGGGGCATTGTACGCTTTGCTGTGGGGTGTGGTTACGATGACGCGCACGGGGTTCAGCCCGGGAAAGGCGAGGGTGATTTCCCTCTGGTCGCACTGAAGCTGGTATGCCTTGTACTGCTCAGGAATGACCCGTTCCCGTATGGCCGTTTCCCGGTGTCCTCCGGTCATACCAAGAATCTGAAGCTGTTCCTGAATCTGTTCTTTCGTTAATGCCATAATTGTTTCCTTCAATCCTCATAGTTCACCCGTACAGTGCCGCAGTGTGTTTGCGGCGGCATCGATACAGGCGTAGGGATCCTGTCCATAAAAAAGAGATTGTTCAATGATCAGATATTGCGTACCCGCACGTTTGGCGGAGGCCGAAATCTTCTTCCAGTTCATATTTCCCTGTCCCGCGGGAACACCGCGGTACTCCGGCTTCAGCCAGACATCCTTTCCATCCCCGGAGGGACATACCTGCAAATCCTGAATATGCATCAGCGGGACTCTGCCGGAAAACCTGTCCAGCTGGTCACAGGGGTCTACCCCGCAAACAAACGCGTTCTTCACATCCAGCTCCATTTGCAGATGCGGGGCAAGCGCCATCGCCCAGTCGATTAGCCACTTTCCGTCTACCATCATAAATTCGTCCGCATGGTTGTGTACACACAGGGTAATGCCATGATCCGCAAACCCTGCGGCTATGGTTTCCAGAACACCCATATAAGCCCGCACCTGCTGCTCTGAGCGCAGTGCCATGCCGGGAAAGCCGGCAAAGCGAAGGTATTTGCAGTCGAACTGGCGGCACAGCCGCACCAATTGCGCAAAATCCCTTTCCGCACTCCAGATTTTCAGGGGCTGCCCCTGCCACAGGAATTCTGGCACCGGATTCTCCACAGTGCCGTCAAAACGGCAGGATATGGCGCAGATGCCAATGCCCCATTTCCGGGATGCTTCCAGAAATTGCGGTATGGTGTCCTCGTCAAAACGGATGTGCTGACTGATCTCCAAATGGGAAATACGCAATTGGCTGAGCTTTTCCATGGCCGGACCAACGCCTTCCCGGAGAAAGGCGTTGGCATTGGTCATGGAACTGACGGCAATGATTGGTGTGCTCATACGCGCGTCAGGTTTTTCCTGAAGAAATCGACAATCAATTCCTTGGTAGAGGGCTGGAAGAACTCCCGGGTACCGTGACCGCCGTTTTTGAGGATGTAAAATTCCGTGCGCTCCTCCAGTCCGGCTTCCTGAATCTTCCGATACAGGCGCTCGCTGACCTCCAGCGGTACCAGCGGGTCCTGGTCGCCGTGAAGAATTGCCAATGGGCACATTCCGTCGTTGACGTAGTTGATGGGGCTGGCCTTGGCGCCCATTGCGAGGATTTCCTCGTTGGTATTGTCGTCGGTCACACCCAGCAGGGCGCCTTCGTGGGGTTCACACATTCTGTGCCAGCGGAAATGGGGCTTTTTAATCAGCTCAAAGTTGATTTCACTGCAATAGGGGATATCCGTGGGGCCGAACATATCCACAGCGGCGCAGACCTTGCTGGAGAACCCGGCCCACTCGCCCACGTCATAGCCATCCAGATTCATAGCCATAAAGGCCGCCAGATGTCCGCCGGCGCTGCGTCCGATGACACCCACCCGCTCCGGGTCGATGCCGTACTGCTCCGCGTGGGCCCGCAGGAACCGCACAGCGGTCTTGCAGTCGATGAACTGGTCGGGCATATGTCCCTGGGCGCTGCTGCGGTAGTAGATGCAGGCCACGGCGAATCCCGCCTCCGCCAGGAAGTGCATCTCCGCCGCCATCAGGTTCTTATCGCAGCCCCGCCAGCCCGCGCCGTTGATCCAGACAATCAGGGGCTGTCTGCCGGTGGATACCTCGTCATCCCGGCCATCCGCCAGCCGCATCTCGCTGTTGCCGTTCTGAACCATCAGGGACATGGACAGTTCCAGCGGTTGGCCTTCCAGATCGGTCACATGGGAATAGACAATGTTGTCGATAAAATTGATGCTGCGCCGTTCCTTGCCGGGGTCAATGATTGTACGCATATTCCGGCCACCTCAGTTCTTCGCCTTGCGGCTCTTCAGCAGCTTGGAGATGATGGGACCCACCACGCTGTAAACGGCGATCAGAATGAAAATGAGGGAGATGGGGCGGGTGACGAAGCTGGTCAGGTCGCCCTTGGCGTAGGAGCAACCCATACGGAAGTAGCTCTCGATCTTGCCGCCCAGAATGAAGGACAGCATCAGGGGCGTCATGGGAATCTGGAAAATGTCCATGACAATACCCAGCAGACCAAATGCCAGAACCATGTAGACGCTGAACATGGAAGTGCTGGAGGAGAAAGCGCCCATGAACGCGATCATCAGGATGGCGCTGTACAGGTAGTGATAGGGAACCTTCAGCAGCATGGGGAACCAGCGCTTGGTCAGCAGCTCCACGATGAAGATGAAAATGGCGGACAGTGCGACAGCCACGAAAATCAGGTTGGCCAGATCGGGGTTCTGCTTGATGAACATGGGACCGGCGGTCAAACCGTGGATGGTCATGGCGGACAGCAGCAGTACGCAGGTGCCGTCGCCGGGGATGCCCAGCGCCATCAGGGGAATCAAAGCGCCGCCCACGCCGGCGTTGTTGGCAACCTCCGTTGCCCAGACACCGGCATCCACGCCGGTGCCGAACTTCTCAGGCTCCTTGCTCATCTTCTTGGCCTGGCCGTAGGCCATGATGTTGGAAATGCCAGAACCCATACCGGGCAGGAAACCGATGCCCAGACCAATGAGCAGAGAGGTGATGATGGTCTTGGCGTTGTCGATGAAGTCCCGGATGGTCAGACCGAAGCCCTTCAGACCGGAGGCGTCCACCTCGGGCATATCCTGCTGACCCTTGGCGTAGCCGGTGGCGACCTGCTGCAGGGCGAAGGTGCCCATCAGCATGCAGACCACGTTGATGCCGCCGTACAGGTTGGTATTATGGAAGGTAAAGCGAAGCTGGTTGGTGACCATGTCCGCGCCCACAGTGGACATCCACAGACCAATGAAGGCAGCCAGCAGGCCCTTATAGATAGAACCATTGGACAGACCCACCACCATGGTGATCGCCATCAGGCAGAGGCTGAAATACTCCCAGGGACCCAGTAGCAGCGCCAGATCGGCAATGAGGGTGGAGGCAACGGTAGCCACAATAATGGATACGAAGGTGCCGATGAAGGAACCGACGATGCCGATGGTCAGCGCCCGACCGGCTTTGCCGTTCTTGGTCATGGGGTAGCCGTCATAGCAGGTGGCGATGGAAGCGGCGGAGCCGGGAATGCCCACCAGCACCGCGGCGATGAAGGAACCGGAAATGCCGCCGACATACATACCCAGCAGCATACTGAAGCTCATTTCCTTGGTTAGGGCGAAGGTCATGGGAAGAATCAGGGTGATGCCGAGACCGCCGGACAGACCGGGGATGGCACCCAAGATACAGCCGACCACACAGCACAGCACCATGGGAATGAAGTTTGCCGGCTGCAGAACAGTAAGAAGCGCGCCTAAATAACTTGCCATTTCATTACCTCCCGCTTACAGCATTTTGATTCCCAGCGCCTTCCAGAGGGTACCGGAGGGCAGAGGAATCTGGAATCCTCTCGTGAAGCCGAAATAGCACAGGCTGGAGAGGGCGACACACAGAACGATGGCAAAAATCAGATTCACCTTTTTCCCGCTTTTCAACGTCATTACGAAGACGAACATGCCGATCATGGCGGTGATCCAGAAGCCGATCAGGTTCATAAACACGGCAAACAGAAGGCACTCCACCAGAATCAGACCCATGCGCATCCAGCCCTTCTTGTCGAGATACGGCTTTGCCTGACCTGCCTCTTTCGCTTCATTTTCCTTCTTGCCGTCAAAGATCATGGACAGCACGGACATGACCGCGATGCCGGCGGCGGAAATGTAGGGGAACATCTTGGGACCGGGCTCGTTGGAGACCAGCTTATTGGGAATGGAAGAGGTCTGCCAGGCAATCCATGCGGCAAACAGCAGGCACACGATTCCCATCAGATAGGTTTTGTTAAATTTTTTCATAAGCAACCTCTGTTAATTTTAATGATGACCCGACCAAACGAAGCCGGCCGGGTCATTTCGGGTATCTCAGACTGGAAGGAAGGAAAGCAATCTGAGTGTGTCAGGCAGAGCGGAGGAATTACCGAGCCATCAGACCCAGATCGGTGATGCACTGTACCTGGAATTCCCACTCGGCAGCCCAGTCAGCCCGGGCGCCAGCCAGATCGGGAACGTTCTGGTAGGAAGCCATCTTCTTGATGCCGTCCTGGAAGCTGGGCTGCTGGGCAGCCTTCTGCATGGCAGCGTTGATGGCCTCGCAGACAGCCTCGGGGGTAGCGGCGGGAGCCATGACATAGTAGCCGGCATCCCAGCTGAAGTCGATGCCCTGCTCCATAGTGCTCTTGAAGGTGTCGGGCAGCTGGATGCCCACCAGCTCGCTCATGGTTTCCAGCGTGGCGACTTTGGGGCCGACAGTGCCCAGAATGGTCAGCTTGCCGTCAGCCTCGTAGGACTGGGCGTTGGGGATGGAGCAGTTGGCAATGTCGATGGCCTTGGAAGCGGTCTGGGTCAGCTTGTCCGCCTCGGAGCCGCACTGGACGTAGTTGACCATGTCGGCACAGCCCTCGCCCAGAGAGGAAATGATGCTGCGCAGGATGATCTGAGAGGTGCCGCCCAGGGCGCAGCCTACGACGACCTCACCGGGATGCGCCTGAATGTACTCGCCCAGCTCCTTCAGGTTGTGATAGGGAGCGCCGGGCTGGGCAATGATGGCCTGAGGACCGCCGTCATGCAGCTTGGCAACGGGGGTGTAGTCCACGTTGGGGTTGACCTCGGACTGACCGGACAGGTAGCTGTCCATGCTGGTGCAGGCGGCGATGCTCAGGGTCAGACCGTCGGGATCGGCGTTCTTGGTGTGCTCGGCGCCAACCTCAGGGGTATCGTAGTTGGTGACAACGAAGTTGACCTTGGGATAGACCTCCTGCAGAGCCTGGGTCAGGATGCGGGTGTACAGGTCGGTGCCGCCGCCGGCCTTGGCGGGTACATCGAAGTAGACGGTGGAGCCGTCGGGCCAGACGCTCTCAATGGTGACGGGGCCGTCGGAAGCGGCCTGCGTTGCGGCGGGAGCCGCGGAAGTAGCAGTGGGGGCAGAGGAGCCGCCGCAGGCTGCCAGAGACAGCACCATGGTCAGCGCCAGAACGAGTGCGAGCAGTTTTTTCATTGTGATCTTGTCCTTTCTGTATTTCTTTTCTCGTATCCGAAATCCCGTGTGTGACCGGAATCTCTTTTCACGTCTCATTCTAGCGGCGGTCTGTGTAGTTGACAATTCCCAAAACGTTATGTAGAATATAAACAAAAAGTTATAGCTCGTGGATTGGAGGTTGGTCAGAATGAACATTTCCCAATTGCCTTATATTGTAGCAATCGCATCCACCGGCAGCCTTTCCGCGGCTGCCAGACAGCTGGGCATCAGCCAGCCCGCCCTCAGTAAGTTCCTGAAAAACACAGAACGGGACGTGGGGCAGGAGCTGTTTTTCCGGAATCAGAACCGCTATGTCCCCACGCCTGCGGGTCAGATTTACCTCAGCACTGCCCAGCAGATTCTGAAGCTGGACAACCACACCCGTTCCGCCATCGCCGCGCTGGATGCCCGTACCCAGACGGTTATCCGCGTCGGCGTCTCGCCAAACCGGGGCATGAATACCCTTGTGTCGGTTTATTCCGAATTTGAGCAGCGGTTCCCGGATGTTCAGCTCATAACCCACGAGGGCTTCACCAGCACCCTGCGAGAAAAGCTGCTTGCCGGGGAGCTGGATCTGGTTTTCTCCACCCATACCGGCCCGGTTCCTGAGGAGCTGCGCCTGATCCCTACACAAAAAGAGGAGCTGGTTCTGGCAGTTCCCTCCTTCCATCCCAGCGTGAAGCATAACACCTTCCTGCTGTCGGAGCTGCCCTTCGCGGACCTGCGGGATTACCGCAACTGCACCTTTGCCTCCCCCGGTCCCCAGACAACCATGTACGGGCTGATCCTGAAGCTGTTCAAGGACGCGGGCATCACCCCCCAATTCTCCGCCGTCGCCCCCAACCTGTTGATGCAGGAGGCTATGATCCGCAGCGGAAACAAGGTCGGCATCCTGCCGGCGTATTATGTCCGCCCAAATCCGGACATTGCCTTTTTCCGGCTGAAAAATCCGCCGATTTTGACCTGTTACTGTATGCTCCGGAAGAACCGCGCGGAAAGCCCGACTGTGGATTTCCTCACCTATCTGTTCTTCCGCAACACCCTGCACTCTCCCAACGGAACGCCCATCTGGACGGATACCACCCGGCGTTTGCTGCTGGAATTTGACCCGCTGGAAGCGGCGGCCTTTGGCCTGGAGGACAATCTATGAACACCAATATCATGGATTATATCATCACCATCGCGGAGGAAAAGTCCGTTACCCGTGCCGCGGAACGTCTGTACCTGTCCACAGCCGCGCTGCACCGCCATATCCGCAACGTGGAGGAGGATTTGGGTACGCCCATTTTCAGTTATGGGAAAGAGGGTATGCAGCTGACACCTGCCGGTGTGATTTTTATCAACAACGCCCAGGCAATTCTGCATCTGGAACGGGAGATGCAGAAGAAAATCAACAATCTCTGCCAGGAGCCGCAGAATGTTGTCCGGGTGGCTGTGGACAGCGGATTTTACAACTGCACAGTGCGCAGTGTGCTGCCCGCTTTTCAAAAGACCTATCCGGATTGCCGTCTGGAGCTGTTCAAGTGCAACACTGTGCAGATTCGCAGCCTCCTTGCGGCGCAGAATGTAGATCTCGGCGTTGTTTCCTCGCCCACTCCCTTCGTCAGCGGCTTTGAGAGTATTTCCATCAAGGTTACCCAGGTGCGGGCTGTTTTTCCGCCGGATTATCGGGGACCAACGGACGTGGCCCATCTGGTACAGGCGGAAGACTTTGGCCTGATTCCGATGCTGCATCCCATCGGAACCACAATCCGGATGATGGAGGAACAGCGCCTGATTGAGCTGGGGGTCAACCCTCAGAAAATTCTGGAGGGGAATTACCGGGACGCCATTCACGATGTGCTCAACGGAACCGGCTATGCGTTCCTTCCTGAGGAAATCTGTGAAATCTACCGCTCTCACGGAATTGTAGTGGGCGAAACGTTTATGCAGTTCTATGATTTGCTGCTGTATTCGGCGGATCACCCGCTGCCGGCTGAGTGCAAAACCCTGATGAACATCATGCTGGAATGCTATTCCGGCGGCAGTATGTTCGCTCCCTATCGGGCAGAACGCGATCATCACTGAGTACTTTGCAGGAGGGACGTTTCAAAGTCCCTCCTTTTTGAAACACAATTTTCAAATATTGCAACATTTTACGCAAGTAACAAATTCAACCCCTGGAATTATTGCATATTGAGAATAGACACAAAAGGCCGTTTTATGTAAAATTCCATCAGAGCAACGCGGCAGAGGTTTCTCCGCTCAATTCAAAATGTTATCTGGAGGTAATATACATGAAAATCGGTTTTATTGGTCTGGGTATCATGGGTAAGCCCATGGCAAAGAATCTGCTGAAGGCAGGCCACGAGGTTTGGGTGAATAACCGCAGCCGGGGGCCCATGGAGGAGCTGGCCGCCTGCGGCGCCCATGCAGGCAGCCGTCAGGAGCTGGCGGAAAACTGTGAGGTGATCATCACCATGCTGCCCAACGGTCCCCAGGTGAAGGAAGTCATGCTGGGAGAAGACGCTGTGGCGTCCTACATGCGCGCCGGTCAGATTTTCATCGACTGCAGCTCCATCAGCCCCGTGGTCTCCAAGGAGATCGCCGCCGTGCTGACGGAAAAGGGCATCGAGATGCTGGACGCCCCCGTTTCCGGCGGGGAGCCCAAGGCCATCGACGGCACCC
>OBLI01004182.1_pt1 | contig 10491 bp, 3 predicted proteins | sample 1519701 | NCBI WGS metagenome assembly OBLI01 (sample SAMEA3663005, study PRJEB22513) | pig gut metagenome | biome: pig gut; feature: pig-associated habitat; material: faeces | place: France | collected 2012 | reverse complement strand
CATGGCGCTGCTGAGCCAGGTGGGAGCCTATCTCACGCTCTCGGTGGGCGTCATCGGTCTGGCCTTCTCGGTGCTGCTGCCACTGTCGCGCCACACGCTGGGGCACTGGCCTGGCAACGTGGTGTGCGGCCTGCTCACGCTGCTGGCGGCGTCGCCCTTTCTGCGTGCCATTGTGATGCGCAAAAATCACTCGGCCGAATGGAAGACCCTGTTCCGCCGCAGCCGTGCTGACCGCGTGGGGCTGTGGTGCACCTTTACGGCGCGCTATGCCGTGGCCGCGGCCTGCGTGTACTACGTGCTCAACTTGCTCTCGCCCCTGTGGTGGCCGTGGCACGTGCTGGCCTCGCTGGCCATAGTGCTGCTGATGGTCAAGAGCCGCCGCGTGAAGTGGACGAGCATCAAACTGGAGCGCACCTTTCTGCAAAACCTGCGGCAACGCGAGGTGCAGGCGCGGCACGAGCAGGGGGGCATGCCGGGCTACGCGGGCCGTCTGCAAAGCCGCAACCTGCACCTGACGGAGGTGGAACTGCCCGAGGACTCCACCTGGGCGGGCAAGCGCCTGGCCGAACTGGGCTTCGGCCACAACGAGGGGGTGATGGTGGCGGCTGTGCTGCGCGGCACGCACCGCATTCTCATACCCGACGGCCACACCATGCTCTTCCCCTCCGACCGCCTCGACGTGATAGGCGACGACGAGAGTCTGGCCAAATTCACCCAGCGCATGCAGCGTGAGGTGCGCCCGGCCCCCCATTCGGACGAGGACGGCTTGCTACTGCGCCGCTACCTGCTGCGCGAGGGGTCGCCGCTCATTGGCCAGCGCATCAGCCAGAGCGGCATACGCGATAAATACCACTGCATGGTGGTGGGCTTCGAGGACGAGGCGGGCGGCATCATTCCCGCCGCTGCCCAGCACGTGCTCAAGCGTACCGACACGCTGTGGCTCGTGGGCACCGACGACCACCTGCGCACCCTGCGCGGCGTGATGCAGCCTCCTGCAGCGCGGGGGGAGTGAGGCCAAGTGGCGGCGGCACGCCACGGAAGAACGCACGGGTTTGTGGCCGCGCCGTGCGGCTTTCTGCTAAAAAAATGCCTATCTTTGAGGGCGATAAGGGCACACGAGGCATCGTCTGCACCCTGGCCACACGAGGGCCGACGGCTCATGTCGGAGCCAAAAGCCGCAGGCATTGTTTCCCTTTTTCCACCCCTCTGTCGGGCAAAGCATGCCGTTTATTCATCCTTTCGACGGCAAATGGGTGTGCATCGAGCCACATATACCAAGAACATTAGGTTTGTCACCACTTTTTTTTAGACACATGAAAACGAAGTACGACATCTTCATCAGTTACCGACGCGATGGCGGCGCACAGTATGCCCGCATTCTGCAAATGATGTTGCAACAGCGCGGTTACACCGTATTTCTGGACTACGACGAACTGAAAGACGGCGTTTTCAGCGAAAAGATTGAACAGGCCATAGCGCAGGCACCCATCTTTATCTTCATCATGTCGGAGGGGGCGCTCAACCGCTGCGTGAACGAGGGCGACTGGGTGCGCCGCGAAATAGAAATGGCACTGAAACTCAAGAAGCACATCATACCCGTAAACCCCGACGGCAAATACCGCGGCGAGCCTGACAACCTGCCCGAGGACATCAAGCACATGGCCACGGCCCTGCAACACTCGGAGATAAGTTTTGGCCAGACGCTCGGCATCACGGTGGACTTCATGATAAGCCAGCGCATCGTGCCCACCGTGGGTGAACGCACCCCAATGGGCCACCTGGAGAACGACCCCGAGGCCATCAAGAAAATATTGCGCGACTACGACGCGAAACTGCGGCAGCAGCGCCACACGCGCCGCAAGGTGGCGTGGGCCGTGGGCTGCCTGCTGCTGGTGGCGGGCTGCGTGCTGGGTGTGTGGAAGTACATGGACTGGCAGGCCGAACGCCAACGCACGGCACTGATGCAGGACGAAATCATTGAGGGCGTGGGCATGAACTGGAGCGACGCCATCACCACGCCGCAACTGCGCGCCGTGCACTCCCTGCTCGACAGCATGGTGCTCGTGCAGGGCGGCACCTTCACGATGGGGCCGCAGCCGCAAGCCGACGGCTCCTACAGCGACGATGTGGACGTGGAACTTGAAACGCCGGCGATAGCGCAAAGCGTAGGCAACTTCTACATGGGCAAGGTGGAGGTGTCGCGCGGCGAATGGGCTGCCATCATGGGCTTGAAGTGCCCCGACGACAGCCTCAACCTGCCACAAACCAACGTGAGCCTGACCGAATGCCTGGCATTCTGCCAAAAACTCTTCGACCTCACGGGCCTGGAACTGCGTCTGCCCACCGAAGCGGAGTGGGAGTATGCGGCCCGCGGCGGCCGTGAGCCTGACAACACGCCCTATGCAGGACGAGACGTGCCCGACGAGGTGGCCTGGTACGGACGCAACAGCGGCGGCAAGGCCCATCTGCGCGACCACGCCTCAGACGGCATGTATTGCAACGCTCTGAACCTGTATGACATGAGCGGCAACGTGAGCGAATGGTGCGCCACGCCCTTCCGTCGCTACGTGGATTTGGCCACAAAAAACCCCAACCCCGAAATCATTGACCCGAATGCCTATGTGACCCGCGGCGGCGACTTCATGAGCGAAGCCTACGAAATCACGGTGACGCACCGCAACCCCATGAACAAGGACGACAAGGCACCGACAGTAGGACTGCGCTTGGTGCTCGTGCCCTGATGCGCACCACAGCCGGCGCGGACGCATCCCCCCCACATATTCCACTCCTTATTATATATATAAGACATGAAACGTTTCCTCTCCCTCCTCCTGATAGTAAGCATGGGCTGGACCTACGCCCCCGCACAGAAGTTGAGCGAACCGATGCAGCGTGCCTACAATGCCTGCATGCAACTGAGCAAGGCCATTGGCGCGGGCAACACCACCGGACTGAAAGCGGCCAACAAGGCTCTGAAAGACTGTCACACGGGCGACTTCAAGATTTTCCGCTGCAAGGACAAGGCGCCGACGTCGATTGACGGGCACTTTCTTTTCGACGAGGATTTCGTGGATAGCCTCATCGCGGGGCGCGACGTGTACCGCTTTGCACGCCGCTATGCCGAGAAGCGCACCACGCGCAGCACTGCGGGTAAGAAAGGCATTGTGACGAAAACGTGCTGCGTAAAGGCAGGCCAAAGCACGAAATACCAGTTTGTGGCGAACGGCTTGCAGGAACTGGCCTTCGTGGCCGAGCCGGGCGGCCTGCTCACTGTGCGCATTCACGACCTCACGAACAACAAATGGTATAACGACACGAAAGATGTGCGGACGGGGCAGCCCCAACGTGCCCACGCATTCAACCTGCCCACCCAGAAGAACTGCAAGATTGAAGTGGAAATCATCAACACCACGAAGAAGGACTTCAGTTTCGTAGTGCTCTCGAACTAACCCCCGCCATCAGCCACAACCCCGCCACATGCTGCGCCCTGCCTGCGCCCCATGTAGCGGGGTTGTGCATTCCTGTTTTCACACCCCACACGTTGCCATGAACGCCTCACGCTTTTTCATTGTCCTTGCCCTGCTGCTGTGCTTGTTACCCGCCAAGGCGCAGACGGCCCAGCCTCTACCCGCCGACGACGCGGCTTGCTTCAACGCCATCTACCCCTACCTGAACGGCGGCTTTCACAGTTCCGAGCAGTTGGCCCTGGCGCACCATGTGGCCCAACGGTTGGAGGTGCCAGAACTGGCCGACTTCGCCGACTTCAGCATGGCGCACGGCATCGACCGCGGCGACGCTAAGGGGAAAACCCTCATGCGCGCCCTGCTGGCGGAGGCCGAACGACGCTGCGGCCGTAACTCGGAGGCTGCCCTGCGCATGCGGAGCATCTTGACCATGGTGTGGCAGGACACGGACAGGGAGGAGACTAAAAAACTGGCTCGCGAGCAGACGGCCTGCGCCGCCAAAGCCTTGAAGGAACACCCCAAGGTGCAGGCTCTGCAGGCCCTGCAGCTCCTTGCGCAGATGGACGAACTGGAAGCCACCTACGACGAGATAACGGACAGCCCCGTGTATTGGGAAAAGGCTTTCCAACTCGAACAGCAACTCGATGCTTTCTGCACGCAGTGGCCCACCGACAATTACGACACGGCCCTACTCCTGCAGCGCATGGCCCTGCTGAAAGCAAAGAACACGTACAACACACAATATGTGCAACATCTGTATGCCGCGTATTTCCCGCAAGGCTCACGCATGCCCTCGGAAACACTACCCAGCGGCGACCTGTGCAACAGCGGGGCTTACCACACAGCCTGCCACGAAATGATGTGCCGCCTCTTCGGGCCTGCCGACGTGCACAGTCTGGGCGCAGAACTGAACAAGCTCATCTACCAGGTGCAAACGAACCCTGCTACGGCCGACGACGTCTACACCTCGCTGCTCAACCTGCAACGCGAAATGCGTCAGTATGCAGACCCCAACGACCTCATTTCGCTCTACATCGACCAGGCACAGTGGGCATGCTGCGTGGCGGCGCACAAACGGCTGTACAAGTTGGACAACTACCCCCACCTGCTGCAATGCGTGGCCGACTATTACGGCGCCGACAGCGAAGCCTATCTGAACCAACTTCAAGGCATCTACTATCTGCTCATTCAGTGCAATCTGGAGGAAGCACGCAAGTTGGCCACAGAGATAGAAAGCCTCGGCAAGCGCCACTTTGCCAACCGTCCGCAGGATATGCTGGGCATCTATAACGACCTCTATTCCCTTTACCAGGCCGAGGGCGACGCGCAGGCTTTGCAGGATTTCTTGCAGAAGGTAATGGATTTCTACGACCAGCACCACACGGCTGCATGGCCTTTCGTCTATCAGGCTCGGGTATTGGGCAACATCCTGTTCTTCGGAGCAGGGCGCGAGGCTGACGGGCTACGCGTGCAGCAGCAGGCCGCAGCCGACGAGGAGGCACTGGGCGGTGCCGGCTCGCCGTCGCTGCCCTTTACGCTCTGCGCGCTGGCACAAACGGCTGCCATGCACAAGGATAACGAAACGGCGGTGGCCACCCTGCACCGTGCCATCGACCTGGCCAACCAACGGAACCTGCCCACGGGCTACATGTATGGGGCCTATGCCACAATGCGCTACTGGATGGGGCAACCCCACGAGATTATCAAAGTGTGCCAAGAGGGCATCGCCGCCACGCGTCGTAATGGCGAAACCTCGTGGCGCCACTACCTGCAGTTGTGCTGCGGCGGGGCCATGCTGTCGGCCACGCCCCCGCAGACGGAGGCAGCCCGCGCCTACTTCGAGGAGTCGGCGCCCTACTTCATGGCACATACGGCCGAACTGGACCAGAATATGTTCAACGGCTTCTTCCACATGGCACACTATTACAGTGACGTGCTGCACGACTATGACGAGGCGGGCCGCGTGTTGCAGCAAGGTGCCACGGCCTACTTTGAGCTAACGGGAAGCTACGATGGTCTCATGTTGGACTTTGTCAGCGAAATCTTCGGCTTCTACGTCCATTACAAGCACGACTACGACGCCGCCGAAAAGTTGCTTGAAGGCCACGTGCAGCGCATCCGCAGCAACCCCACCTACACCGAGCATGTGGCCGTCATTCATTTCCTCACCCAACACCTTGAGTTGCTACGCATCAAGTCGCCAGGCGACTGGATAAAGCGGAATGCGCTTGTTGCCGACCTTATGCGCGAACTGAACCTGCAGGCATTGCTCATGCCCGAGGCCGACGTGTGGGCCAAACTGAACCTGATGCAGCCCCTCCTGCCTGAGCTGGCCGAGCGCATGGCACTGCTGACGGCCATGGACAAAGCACTCAACGACCCGAAGCAGATGGCAGCCCTGACGCCTGAAACGCAGCAGACCTGCCGCAACGGCAGCGCTGCGATGAGGGAACAGTGCAAAAAGATAATTCCCGATTTCATGCAGCTGTGGGGCAACCTGCGGCAGGAGCCCGACCACCTGCAGCAGCCAGCCTACGAGAGTCTGGTGTATCTGGTAGCCTCCTTTCAGCAATACGTCGAGGGCGATGTGCAGGCTGCCATCAAGGCTATCGAGGAACTCACGCATTCCACCAACCTCGGCATACGCCGCGAGGCTTACCTAGGGCTAACCAACCTCTACTATCTCATTGCCGACTATGAGCAGGCCTACCGCTACGCCGGAATGGCTGCCGAATGTCTGCAGCAGGATGCCTTGGGCGCAGCCAATACCATCGCACAGCGCAACGTGGCGAATGCCCGTTTTGTGGCCGCCCTGCGCACCCACCGCCTGCCCGAAGCCCTGCAGTCGGCACGCGCCTTTCACACCCTCCAGCGCGCCCTGCTCAATGAGAACATCGACCTCATGACGGCGCAGGAACGCGAACTCTATATTGATAAAATGGGAACGGGCGGCCAGATGCTGCAAGCGTTGCTGCCACAGATGCCCGACACACTGGCCGCCGAGGTCTACAACGCGCAGCTGGAGGACAAGGGGCTGCTGCTGCGTGCCTCGGAACGCATACGCCGCGCCATTATGCAAACGGCCGACGCCACACTGCTGGCGCAAATCGACACGCTCAACCTGCTGCGTTCGGAACTGCAAAGGGCGCAGGTGAGCATCGACCAGCAAACGGGTGCACAGAACGTGACGCAGGAGGTGAATGACCTCTCTTTCCGCATCGCCGCCATCGAGCGCAGCATTTACCGCCAGGTGCACGACCACCTGCCGCCGTCGGCCACCACGCCCACCTGGCGCGACGTGCAGCAACGCCTCAGCGCTGACGATGCCGCCATCGAGTTCGTCTTCTCTGAGGGGCTGACGGGTGCCCTCGTGCTGCGAAGCGGAGCCGAACGTCCGCGCTACGTGCCGCTGTGCAACGGCGATAGCCTCTACACCCGCTTCGAAGCACTCGCCGCACTCGATGCCCCACAGCGCGCCGAGCGCATCTACACCGACGACGTGCTTCACCTCTACGACAGCCTTTGGCACGCCCTGCTGCCAGCACTCCACCAGGTGCGGCGAATCTACTTCTCGCCGTCGGGTTTCCTCAACCTCTTCAACCTGGCCGCGATGCGTTGCCCCGACGGCCGTGCGCTGTGCGAACACTACGAAATGCACCAGCTCACCAGCACCGCCTGGCTCGTGCAGGGTCAGTCAGTGCCGTCCGCCACGCCGGCCAGCGCCCTGCTTGTGGGCGGTGTGCACTACTCGCCCGAGCAGGAACTCGATGAGCGCGACTTCCGCGCCGCTCGTGCCGCTGAAGAAGAGCAGCGTGCGACGCGGGCAGCGGTCGGTGAGACCTTCGGTTTTCTGCCTTACACCTGTATCGAGGTGGAGGCCGTGCAGGCGCTCTTGCAGTCGCAGCACGTGGCCACGGCCCAGTGCCACGGCGCCGAAGCCACCGAGTCGCACCTGCGCTCGCTGCTCAGCGGCAGTCACTCGGTGCTGCATCTGGCCACGCACGGTTTCTTCATAGCCAACGAACTGGAAGCGCAGGGCAACAAATACCTGGAGCAATTTCCGCTCTTCAAGGACAATCCCATGATGCGGGCCGGCATGGCGCTCGTCGGCGCCAACCACACATGGAACGAGGGTTGCGCCACCTCCACAGCCGACGGCATTCTCTCGGCCTCCGAGGTGGCCACGCTCGACCTTTCGCACACACAGCTCGCCGTGCTCTCGGCCTGCCAAACGGGCGTAGGCAACTTCAGTCAGGAGGGAGTCTTCGGCATGTACCGCGGCTTCAAGCAGGCAGGCGTGGCCAGCATCATGGCCTCCATGTGGAACGTGAACGACGAGAGCACCTCGTGCCTCATGCAAGGCTTCTACGAGGGCTGGCTCGCCGGCAAATCCTTGCACGCGGCCTTTGCCGAGGCCGTGCAGCAGGTGCGTAGCCGCTACCCCTCGCCCTACCATTGGGCAGCCTTCGTGCTCATCGACGCACTCCCCTGACAGACCGCCGCGCCACTCCTTTATATATATATAATATGGAGAGGCAGCAAGAAAAAAATGATTTGAAAAAACCTTATTGCTATGAAACGATTCTTTCTTTCGCTCCTTGCCCTTGCGGCAGTACTCACGCTCCACGCCCAGCAGCCTCAGCGCGCCGAAGCCTTGCAGGCCCGCGCCGACTCGTTGCTCAATGCGGGAGAGTTCACAGAAGCCCAAGCCCTCTTCCGCCAGGCTTGCACAGCCTACGAGGCCGCGGGCCGCACACAAACCCGCGAGGCCGCCCAGTGCTGGCACTCGCTGGGCCTGGCCTATTTCCGCACCAACAGCACGCAACCCGCATTCGAGGCCACAGCCCGCGCCATGCAACTGCGTGAAAAGCTTTTGGGCAAACGCTCCAAAGAGTACATCACCTCCTTGGGCAACTACGCCATCGGTCTTACCAATACGGAGGACTATGCCAAGGCCATCCCGATGCTGCAAGAGGCCATAGCCTTGGCCGAGCAGGTGCCCGACGCTGCCGAACGCTTGCCGGGCTTCTATTTCCAGTTGGGCCGCAGCCACTACCTCGCCAAGCAGTGGCGCGATGCAGCCGCAGCACTTGAGCGCGCCTCCCACATGATACCCACCACCGAAAAGACGTTTGAAACTTGCTTGGAAATGCTGTACTCCTGCTACGAGGAGATGGACGACCTCGAGGGCATGAAGCGTGTCATGGCACGTGCCGAGGAAGTGGCGCAGGAGGAACTGAAGAAGCCTTGCAACGAACCTGAATGTATGCTCGAACGGGCGCAGTACTATGCCTCGCACGAGGACTTTGAGCAGGCCAAGAAGCATTTCCTGCAACTGTTCGCCATGCCCCTCACACCGGCCTGGCAGCTGCGGGCGCAGCAGGCTTACAGCGAATACCTCGCCTTCACGCTGCACGACTTCCAGGCCGCCGCCGACTACACCGAGCAGGCCATGCACACCCATGAGGCTCTGCACGGCAAGAACAAGGACTACTACCAACTCATGCACCGCGCCGGCGTCTTCTACTACATCGGCCACGACCACACCAACGCCCTGCGCTTGCTGCAGACCGAGGAGGCCTACCACCTCACATCCTCGCAGGCCGATGCTCCCAAGGCACTGGCCGACTGCCGTAGAGAGATAGGCAAGGTGTTCAACGCCATGAAGCGTTACGACGACGCCATACGCTACCACACCGCCGTGCTGCAGTGGGCCGAGCAGGCGGAGCCGCAAACCAAGGTGCACGCCAAGGCGCTCGAGGCCTTGGGCAATGCCGAGAAATACGCCAAGCGCTACGACGCCTCCATACCGCACCTACAGGCTGCCCAGAGCATGTACGAGGCACTGCACATGACTGAGGAGGCGCAGCAGGTGGCCAACTCGCTGTACACGTGCCAAATCTATGCGAAGCGTGAGCACGGGGCGCTTCAGGATAATGTCGACGCCAAGGCCGAGCAACGCCGCAAGTTGCGCAGCATCATTGCCCAGGCCAAGCAGACGCTGGAATTGACTGACACCATCATGGGCGGCCTGTCAAGGGCTTCAGACATAGGCATCATCGCCGGCAGTTACTGCATGCTCGACGAGTTCCCGGCCAGCGCCGAGTGGTATGCGCAGTACGTTCCGGCGCTGCGTAGCGGGCTGCGTCATGAGTTCCGCTGGAAAACGGGGCACGAGCGCATGTTGGCTTGGGAGCAATGCGAAACATCGCGCGAGTCCTTCGACGAACTCTTTGAGCACGTGCTCACCACCTGTCCCGACTCGCTGCCGCACGTCACACCCATGGCCTACGACCTCGCCCTCCTCTCCAAGGGCATCCTGCTCAACTCCAGCATCGAGTTCTCCAAGGTCATCGCTGCCTCGGGCAATGCCGCCTTGCAGCAGCTCTACCAGCGCACCATGGCCGAGGAGGCCCGCTTGCAGCAGCTCCGCCAGCAGGCCGGCACCGAAGCCCAGCGCGCCGAAGTGCTCACCCTGGCCCGCGAAAACGAGAAACGGCAACTCCAACTGGCGGGGCAATGCGCCGAACTGGCCGACTTCACCGCCTACATGGGCATTGGCTGGCAGGAGGTGCAAAAGGCTTTGAAGCCGGCCGACGTGGCCATTGAGTTTGTGGTTCTCAGCACAGGCATTCTCGACCATGACAAGCACCTCGTGGCCCTCGTGCTGTGCCCCGGCATGCAGCAGCCGCAGGCCGTGCGTGTAGGCTCCGTGGCCGAAGCCGCAGCCATGGCGGGCAACGACGCACTCTTCACCGCCACCGACACGCCTCTGTGGCGCAGTCTCGCACCGTGGGTCGACGGCAAGCAGCGCATTTTCTTCTCGCCCGACGGTCCGCTCACAGGCATAGCCATCGAGTACATGCCCTACGGCGGCCGTCCGCTCTCTGAGCAGTTTGAGGTGTGGCGCCTCTCCAGCACCAAGGAGTTGTGCCGTCCGCGCCACGTGGCTCTCCAGCGCGCAGCCCTCTTTGGCGACATCGACTACAACGACGCCTCGGCCGACAGCCGACAGCAGGCCGACAGC
>OBLI01004179.1_pt1 | contig 10495 bp, 12 predicted proteins | sample 1519701 | NCBI WGS metagenome assembly OBLI01 (sample SAMEA3663005, study PRJEB22513) | pig gut metagenome | biome: pig gut; feature: pig-associated habitat; material: faeces | place: France | collected 2012 | reverse complement strand
TCCTTTAAAAAATTTTTTATCATATTTTTTTTTATTATTTAAATATCCTGTTAATAATATAAATAGTGGAACACATATCATAAATATATTTCTAATTACAAATTGTGCTTTCATTCCAATACCATTCTTTGAAACTATATAGTACTTCGTATTTAAAAAAAAGTGTACTGATAGTACTGATATTATCGCTATTACTCTTAGAATATCTAAACCATAATTTCTATCTCTCTTCATTTTTCACTCCATATTTAATATATCATAATAATATATAAAAGTGTTATAAAGTTTGATTTTTATGTGAAAAATATGTATAATGTTAATAGAGGTGTATTATGATAGGATTTTACGATTATACAGTAATATTAACATACTTAGGGTTTTCTTCTGGTATGATTGGTATATTTTTAGCAATAACAGGAAATACTTTTTGGGCAGTAATGTGTTTAATGTTTTCTGGTCTTTGTGATATGTTTGATGGAAGAGTAGCAAGAACTAAGAAAAAAAGAACAAATGAAGAAAGACATTTTGGTATACAATTAGATAGTTTATCTGATTTGGTTTGTTTTGGTGTTTTACCTGCAATTATAGGATATTCTTTAGGAATTAAAAATACTTATTTGATTCCATTAATAATTATTTATCCTTTAGCAGCATTAATTAGACTTGCATATTTTAATGTTCTTGAAATAACTAGAAATAGTAGTACTCCAGTAAAAGAATATACTGGGCTTCCCGTTACATCATCTGCTTTAATATTTCCATTTTTATATATTTTTAGAAAGTTTTTAGGAAAATACTTTGTTTTAATATATGGTATTGTTTTATTTGTAATAGCTATATTATTTATTAGTAAAATTAAAATAAAGAAACCTGGAATTAGGGTTATGATAGGTTTTATTATTGTTGGTGTTATTGAAATATTATTAATATTAGCTGGTAAATTTCTATGAAATATATAGTTAGAGATAGAAATAGTAAAAAAAATATAATTATAGAGTCTAATAAAGCTCTTAATTTTTTTTATGAAACATTTATTGGAAGAATAATTTTAAAACCGTTTATAACCAAATCTTTTAGTAATCTTATGGCTAAATATATGAATAGTAAATATTCATTAAAAAGAGCTACAAAGTTTATTAGTAAAAATGATATAAATATATATGAATGTTCTAAACAAAAATATACTTCTTATAATGATTTCTTTATAAGAAAGGTAATACCTGCTAAAAGACCTATTAATGCCCATAAAAATGTTTTTATTTCACCTTGTGATAGTAAGCTTACTGTTTATGAAATTAAAGATGATTTAACTTTAAAAATAAAGAATTCATATTATTCTATTGATACTTTGGTAGACAACAATATTATGAATGAGTTTAAGGGTGGTTTTGCTTTAGTATTTAGATTATCAACTGACAATTATCATAGATATTGCTATATAGATAGTGGTGCCAAAGGTAAAAATATTCATATAGATGGTGTTTTTCATACGGTACAGCCTATAGCTCTTAAACATTATAATTTTTATAAAACTAATACTCGTGAATATACGGTCTTAGATACTAATAATTTTGGTAAAGTAATACAAGTTGAAGTTGGAGCTATGGGAATTGGAAAGATAGTTAATAATCATCAAGAATATAAATTCAAAAAAGGCGAAGAAAAAGGATATTTTGAATTTGGTGGTTCTACAATAGTTGTCCTTGTTAAAAAAGATGTTATAGTTATTGATGAAGATATATATAATAATAGTTTAGAAAATATAGAAACAAATGTTAAATATGGTGAGAGAATTGGAATTAAGAAAAATGATGATTTATTATTTTAGAAAATAAAAAAAGAAATTGACTACGGTTCCTAGCGGAACTAAACCAATTTCTATATATAGATTATACAATATTTTTGAAAAAATGTCAAAAATATTGTTTTTTATTGGGGTATAGCTCAATTTGGTAGAGCCCTAGTTTTGGGAACTAGAGGATGCAAGTTCTTCCACAAAAGCGAATTGATAAATATGAAGAAAAATGTCAAATCAAGAAGATATTTGATAAAAATGATAACAAATAGTATAATATTAATAGGAGAGGTGAAAAAATCTTGCGTCCACGCACCCATTGGGTCAAAAGAGATGTAGGGATAGTGCGAGTCCTACCTCCTAAAATTGTTTACTAGTACCTAGTTTGGTGCTTTTATTATGCCTTAATAGTTTTGGTAGGTGCAACTCCTATAAAGGCACTAAATTGAACATAAAAATATGTTCTTTTATTTTGTCTAACTTATCGACAATAAATGTAAGGAATAATAATCTAACTTAATGATGTAAAAGAAAGGGAAATGTATGGAATAAAAGGAAGCTCATTATTTAGAATTAATCCTTTGAGTGTTAATTTAGATTCATAAAAAAATGCGTTTATTAATGTTTTGTTAGATGTAAAAACAATTTCAAATAATGGTATATTAAGTGATGCTCTTCCTTATAATACAATTTTTTATCCTAAAAGAAAGAAATTATATGTTGTTGATACTGATGACTATTCTTTTAGTGATATGGATAGTAATTCACTATATGCTTCTAATATAGCTCAAGTTGAATATTCTCTTAAAATGTTTTTAGTTGATGGTTATTTTGATGGTATTGTTCGTGATAACAAATATTTGTATGATTTATATAAGTATGGTGATTTTATTACATTTCTAAAAGAATATAGATAAATATTATCTGAAATGTCATCTATAGAAATAGTTTCACTTTAGGATGCTATTAATTGTGTGGATAAAGAAAATAGGGGAAGTTATATAAGACTATTAACAAAATAAAAAAGTACTTAGTTAAAGTTTTCTAAGTACTTTTTATATGCTTCTTTTGAAGTTGTTTTTTCAATTTTATAGTCTAATTTTTTAGTTTTGCAAATACTCTTAAGTATGTAATCTGTTAAATATGGGTTTCTTATTAGTAATGGCCCAATTGTATGTGTTGCATAAACATTTTTATAAGTAAATCCTTCTTTATTATTTGTTCCATTATTTGAGAATTTTTCTTCTACTTCTAATAAAGGAGTTTTAATGTTATATACATAATCACATCTATTTTGAAATCCTATAATTGTTTCTTTTATTAGATTTGTTTTGCCTTTTATTTCACCGACTATTCTATCAGAAGATGCATTTTTAAATGATACTTCTGTTATATACTCAGTGTAGTAATCAAATATATCTAATGCATCTAGTTTTATTTCTTTGGTTTTAATATATTTGCCAAATAAGTCCATTGAGTTACCAGTAAGTATTAAGTATTTATTTGATTCTATATATTTTTTAAAATCATCTTTTCTTTTTAATATATCTTCTAAGGCTAGTTCTAAACTTTCTTCTGAACCACTTCCAATATAGATAATATCATATTTTTCAAAGTCTATTTTATCATTAATACTTTTTAAATCTACTTTTACTTTGATATTACTTCTTGTTAGTTCTTCTTTTATACATCTTGTATTTGCGTTTTCTCCATAAAGATTTAGAAGGTCATAATATAAATGTAATACGTTAATCATTATTTTCCTCCTTTATAATTTTCTTAAGTTGTATTTCTTTATCAAAACATACCATTGAGAATATTTTACCAGTTGTTTTAGTTTTGATTGTTTCACTTAGATTTTCTAGGTTTTCTACTAAAATTATTTTATCTTTTTGTATTCCTGCATATTCCATACGAACTTTCATGTCGTAACAGAATTTTCCAATAAGAATAATATTTTTAATACTAGTATCATTTAATGATTCAAAATCTATATCCCATATCCATGAAATATCATTTTCTTTGTATCTTCTGCTTGAAGAGTCAAAGCCAAGAATTATAGTTTTTTCACCTTCTTGGTGTAAGATGTAATCTAGAGATTGTTTATAACTTAAGTTGTTTTCATTTTTACTTACTAACATTTGCCATTTTCTATTATCAAAGTCATAAATTTCCATTCTTTTAGTTTTGATATTTTTATCATTTAATATTTTTAATATATCTTCATCTTTAAGTCCAAGTTCACGAGCAAGTGCATAACAACCGGTTACGAAGTATACTGTATATAAGAAGTTTGATGGTAGATGAACAATATTATCATTTATTTTTATTTGTTTATTATCTACATCTATTTCTTTTGCTTCATAATTTGGTTTACCACGATTAAAATGATACTTTGGGCAATGGTATGAACCAATGTGTCCGTAATGATAGAAATCGTATTCTAGTTTTGAATGACAAATAGGGCAGTAAGCTGCATCTAAATTATTTATATTACTTTTTCTTGAATAGTTATTTTCTGCTATGCCATATGTTGTAATTTCACCTTTATGATTAATTCTAATTCTATTTACATATGGGTCATCTACATTAAGTATTAAATGAGTTCCGGCAGGTATTGCATTTTTAATTGCATTATATATTTTTTCAGGGTGAGAGTTTCTTGGTGGTTGATCACGTGTAATATTGGTAATCATTAAATGAGTAGGTGTAATATATTCAAAAATATATTTCATGAATTGTTCATCTAGTTCCATTAGTAATACATCAGCCTTTAATTTTCCAAATAAAGATGAATTATTTAATATTAATGAAGTTATACCATTAATAGTGTTGCTTCCTTCTTTATTGTATACAACTTTGTATCCATTTTTAGTTAATATGTTATATGTTAATTCTGTTGAACTACTTTTACCACTTGATCCAGTGATACCTATAACATACTTTGGCAAGTGAATTTTCTTTAATATTTTTTTATCAAGTTTACGGGCTACATTACCACCTATAACACTTCCTTCATGACCTGTAAGTTTACTAAGTTTGTTTGCAAGTTTACATGCAAGTATAACAATAAATCTCCACATTTTTAATCACCTAAATATATTATATAACATTTTTTTCTATTTATAAAGTTTTATGTTTTGAATGTGTAAACAAATGTTTGATTTTTATATAAAATAAAAAAGTTCCTTTCGGAACATTATTTTCTTGGTGACTCATATGGGATTTGAACCCATGAATGTCGCCTTGAGAGGGCGATGTGTTAACCATTTCACCAATGAGCCATAACAATGTTAATTTTAACATAACTTTATAATTTTGACAATATTTATGCATTTAAAAGTTGTTTTTGGTAACAATATTTATAGGTGACATAATGAATAATAAAGAATATGATAAGTTAGTTAAGAGTGTTATTGGCAAAGAGAGTACATTTAAAAATGTAATGATTGCTTTTGTAAGTGGTGGTTTTGCAGGTATTATAGCTGAAGTGATGAGTGAATTTTATTTTAAAATATTTGATATATCTTTAAATGATGCTTCATTCTATACTTTTTCTACATTTATATTTATTGGTTCTTTACTTACGGGAATTGGTGTATTTGATAAGATTCTTAGTGTAGTAAAATGTGGACTTATTGTTCCAGCTACTGGATTTGCAAATACTATGACGAGTAGTGCAATGGATGCTAAATGTGAAGGATTTATAAAAGGAATAGGTGCATCTATATTTAAACTTACAGGTAGCATTATTTTATATGGTATTATTTTTGGAATAATATTTGGATTTATAAGGAGTGTGATACTATGACATACTATTTTAATAATGTATATATTAATGAAAAGTATTCGCTTCTTTCATCTACTAAGTTTAAACCTATTGTTGTTTCTAATTCAGATAAGGTAATGGATGACTATTATTTTAATGAAAAAAGTATAGAACTTGCTGAAAGTAAATATCAAGAAACAACAATTAAAGGATTAATGCTAAAAAGTAAAAAAGTTGCTAAAGAAATAAATTTGCTCATTAATAGTGATTTACAAAATCAAGTATTAGCTAGTAGTTTAGCATCAAGTAAATTTAAAATACCTAGTTGTACAATATATTCTGCTTGTGCATCTTTCATAGAAGGTCTTATTATTGGAGCAAATATAATTGATAATAAAAGTACTAATATTATAGTTACTGTTTCTGGACATAATTTAGTAAGTGAAAAACAATTTAGATTTCCAGTTGAATATGGTGCAATTCGTAAAATGGTTAATACATGTACTTTGAGTGGTAGTATTAGCGTACTTTTAAGTAATGAAAAAAGTAATATAAAACTTGAAAGTGGTACTTTTGGATATGTAACTCAGACTAATCATAAGGATGCTAATGATATGGGTAGTGCTATGGCACCATCTTGTGCTGAGGTTATACATGATCATTTAGAAAATACTGGAAGAGATTATAAATATTATGATTTAATTCTTACTGGTGATTTAGGTGTCTATGGGACTAAGATTATGAAAATGTATTATAAAAAGAAATATAAAGTTGAATTAAATAATGTTGTTGATTCAGGAAGTATAATATATGGTGAAGATAATATTTATGCCGGTGGAAGTGGACCTCTGTGCTTGCCAATAACTTTATTTGATTATATTTTGGAAATAAAAAAATATAAAAAGATATTAGTAGTTGGTACTGGATCGTTACATTCTGTTATAAGTTCTAATCAATGTGTCCCTATGCCTGGAGTGAGTCATGCAGTTAGTTTGGAGGTGTTAGGTTGACATATATACTTTCTTTTTTGTTCTGTGGATTTGTTTGTGCTGTTTCTCAATATGTGTTAGAAAAGACAAAGTTTACTCCAGGACATATGAATACAATTTTAGTAATTGCTGGTTGTGTTTTATCAGGATTTGGTATTTATGACAAATTATTAGATATTTTTAAAAGTGGAGCAAGTATTCCAATCATGAATTTTGGACATTTGCTTGTTACTGGTGCTAGTGAGGGATATATTGAATATGGATTTATGGGATTATTTAAAGGTATTCTTGTAAATGCATCGGGTGGTATAAGTTTTGCTGTTATTTGTGCATTTGTTGTTACATTGATATTTAAAATAAGAGATTAATTCTAAATGAATGACATTTCTTATTTTTTTTGATATAATTTTTTTAGAAATAAGAATAAAGGTGATATAAATGAATTCAGAAATAAATAATCAAAGTGTTAATAATATGCCAGTTCAAGGAAATACTGCGAGTGGTGTAATAAATAATGTAGCACCATCTCAAGTTGCTCCTGTACAAAGTAATCTACATGCTGCTCCTAGTGCAGTATCTCAAAATACTGTCCAACCACAACCTATTGCATCAGCACCAATGCAAACTATAGTACAAACACCAGTTCAAAACACTGCACAATCTGTAATGCAAACGTCAGTACAACCAGTTCAAACGCAACTAGTTCAAGCACAACAACCTCAAGCACCATCAACACAGCAAACTACTTTAGCTGCACCTTCTAAGGAAGCACAAACTACGATTTCTGGAGCGGTTGAAGGAATGACTCAAGTTACTGAGAATGCCAGTGATACACCAGTAGTTCCTGAAACACCAGCAAATGTCGATAATGGAATTCGTGAAGAAGTTAAATTAGATACAAGTATTGCTATGGAAGGTGTTCCAACAATAAATAATAGTAATGTTTCAGTAGCAGTGCCTACTCATGAACAAAAAGATATTTCTGAAATTTCCAATCAAGCTGTTATAAATACTCAAAAAAGTAAAACAAGTAATACTATAATAATAGTTTTATTGATTATAATGGCAGGGTGTATATTTTTTATCGATGATATTTTAGGATATTTTAATACTAATTTTGCTCCAAGTATTAAAGATAATAAAGAAGAAGAACTTAGTAATAATCTCATTGATGGTTATATTAAACTTGGTGATCCTGTTTCTTATATGAAAACAGGGGGAATAAAATTTTATAATTTTTCTCTTAGCGAGACAAATAAGGTAATATTAAGTTTTTTATCAGATAAAAAATTAGATGAAACTGTTTCTCTAGGATATTATATTGTTTTATATAATAGTGAAAAAGAAATAACTTATAAAGAACTATTTTCTATACCTAAAAAAATTGAAGCTAACGAAGTTAATCAATATAAAATTTCTCTAGATGTAGATGTTTATGAAGATTCAAAATATGCTAAAATAATAAAATATACTGATGAAGAACTTGCAAAAAAATATAAGATTGTATGTTCTTATAATATTGAAAGTAATGATATTAAATTAAATTATCAAAATACTTATGCTTTTGAAAATGATTTATTAGTGTCATATACAATAGTTAAAGATTATTCTTTACCGGATAGTGAAACAGAAGATATTAAAAAATATAAAAATGAATTAGATAATGAAAATGCTAAGATAACTGAAGTTGGTATTAAAACTGAATATAATAATAATAAATTAACATATAGTGTTAATATGAATAAATTACCAGAAGGATTTGTACCTTTATATAAAAATACTGCAACTAAAACAATGATAATTAAAAAAGAAAAATTAAAGAAATGGGAATGTAAATAATGGATAATTTGTTAATAGGGGATTTTGAAGGTCCACTTGATTTGCTTCTACATCTTATTAAAAAATCTAAGATGGAAATATTTGATATTGAAATATCTGAGATAACAAAAGAATACCTAAATTATATAAAAGAAATGACTGATATGAATTTAGATATAGCAAGTGAATATTTAGTAATGGCTGCTGAATTAATTGAGATGAAAAGTAGAAAATTATTGCCAAATAAAAAAGATGAAGAAGAAAAAGAAGAGGATGAAAATCCTGAAGAGGAATTAAAACGTAGACTTATTGAATATAAAAAATATAAAGAAAGTACTGAGGTATTTAGAAATCTCGAAGAAAATAGAGCAAACTATTATACTAAAGCACCTGAATCATTAAAGCAATATTCAAGTGAAAAATTAGAAAATGATGGTAGTGTTGGAATATTCGATTTATTAGATGCTTTTCAGAAATTACTTGAAAGACAAGAGTATAATAAACCTAAAAATACTAAAATTACTAGAAAAGAGTTGTCAGTTAAAGAAAGAGTTGCTAAAATAAGAGATATTCTTAAAGTTCATAAAAAAATAAACTTTATAGAACTTTTTGATAATTTTAGTAAACCTTATGTTGTAGTTACATTCTTATCAGTACTAGAAATGGCTAAAAATAGGGAGATAAATATTAAACAAGATAATAATTTTAGTGATATATACTTAGAAAGAGTTGATTAATGTGAATAAAAAAGCAATATTAGAAGGAATATTATTTATAGTAGGTGATGAAGGCGTTACTATAGATGAAATTAAAAATATTCTTGAAGTTGATAACGAAGAAATTAAACAAATATTTATGGAACTTAAAAAGGATTATGAGAAACCTGATAGGGGGCTTAGAATATCATATTTAGGCAATAGATTTAAACTGACTACTAAAGAAGAACACAGAGAATATTATGAAAAATTAGTTACTGATACTAAGAGTAGTGGACTTTCTAATGCTGCTTTAGAAGTACTTGCTGTTATTGCTTATAATGAACCTATAACAAGACTTAAAATAGATGAAATAAGAGGAGTTAATAGTTCTCAAATTGTTAGACGTTTACTTGCTCGTGGTTTTATTAAAATATGTGGTAAAGATGACTCTATTGGTAAGCCTAATTTATATAAGACTACTAATGAGTTTTTAGATTACTTTGGACTTTCTTCTAAAAATGATTTGCCCGAAATAGTTTTTAAAGAACATGAAGAGGATGATAATTCTGATTTATATGAATCTAATTATAAAGAAAGTTAGATTCTTTTTTTTATAAAAATATAATGAAATCTGAATTTATATAGAAAACTTAATAATTTTTTATGAATTATATTATTAATGTAAATAAAACGATAAATCAAAATGTCTTAAAAATATGATAAGTTATGAATAACTTTGATATTAAAACTACTAATGTAAGCGTTGATGAACTTAAATAATTTGTAATTAATTATTAAATAGTTTATTGTTTATGATCATAATATATATTATAATGCTATTAAGGAGAATATATGAAAAAGAAGATAATAATTATTATTTGTGCTGTTTTAGTAGTTATGTTAATACCAATAAAAACTCATCTTAAAGATGGAGGGACTATTCAATATAAAAGTATTCTTTATAAAATTAATAAAGTGCATCGTCTTATTGAAAATGGTTTTGATATAGGTACTGAAATAGAAATATTAGGATTTAAAGTATTTGATAATGTTGAAAGTGTTTATGATAAAAAAGTATTAAAAGAAACATTAGGAGTTGAAGTAGTACCAACACTTAGTGATAAAATAGGTACTGATACTAGTTGGTGTCCAACATTTCAACTTATATGGAACGATTTTAAGAATGAAATAGTAAGAGAAGATATTAAATTTGAACAACAATTAGATATTTTAGAAAATTTAAATAAAGGTGAATTTACTACTAATGATATAAGTGATAGCCATTATTATAAAGTGTATGGAAGAAAAAATTTAAAATTAAAAAATAAAATAGAAAGTGCTATAAAAGAAAAATTTAATCAAGAGAGTGAAATACTTGATAAATTTGATTGGAGTCCTGATGAACTTGATAGTGGTAAGGATGTAA
>OBLI01004178.1_pt1 | contig 10497 bp, 8 predicted proteins | sample 1519701 | NCBI WGS metagenome assembly OBLI01 (sample SAMEA3663005, study PRJEB22513) | pig gut metagenome | biome: pig gut; feature: pig-associated habitat; material: faeces | place: France | collected 2012 | reverse complement strand
GAAAATTCAATACCTGGCAGCTATTCAATTGTCAATGTTCAGTCAATTATGCCGCTTGCAATTTCGATTTTAAAAGTGCAGGTATTGCATCCATAAATGCATCTACCAGCTCGTCGATTTTTTCATCAGATATATCTATCTGATCCGCAAGCAGCGTCCTGAACATTTGAAGCATCATTTGAAAAGCCTGTATCCATGTGATATCAAACATCTCATCAGAAAAGTATAAAAAGAGTTCTCCCATGGAACGGGGATCGTTTGACTCGCGACTCTCCAGGGAAAGCATCATATATCTTGCAAAAACGATTGCTGTATGGGTTATCATTGCATCATAAGATATGGATCTGCATTCTTTGCTCAGATTTAGATAGCTCTTGCAGACTTTGAAGAATACCTCGATGTCCCAGCGTTTTCCATAAATGCGGATGATTTCGTCTTCGCTCAGACTTATGTCTGTGGAAATGAGGCAGAGATATTCGTTTCTTTTGTTCTTGTTGCGGACATAAACCACCTTTGCAGGAATGATTTTTCCATCCTTTACAACGTCTACCTTGACGGAGAGCAGATATCTGGAACGCCCACGCCGTTTCTTGTTCTTGCTGTAAATAGTGGTCAGTGGCATATCTTCGCCGTTATACCGGAAGAACATTTTGGGCGTTTTCTTTACCATTGCAATCACATCATATCCGATTTCTTTGACAGAATGAAGAGAGCTTGGAGAGGAAAACCAGCTGTCAAAAAGAACGTATTTAGCTGGGATATCAGCCTTTTTAGCTGATTTTAAAAGTTCTAGCATGGCAATCGTTCCTTTCTCGACAGCAAGCATACGTCGTTTATAGCCGACCGATCTTTTATCAATTTCCTTTGCTTCGTTGATTCTGTTCTTTTTGTTTTCGGTAGAGAGAAGGATACTATTGACAGGAAGGAAAGTGCTTCCATCTGACCAGCCTAATGTAAGCATACGGAAACCAAATTTATAACAGCGCTTTGCATGGTCATATACTTTTGTAAGAAGTTCTACTTTCTTTGAACGATTACGTTCAAACATGGAATCGTCGATAATCAGTACATTAGCACGATCTTCTGAATCTAGCGGAACAATAGCATCTTTGATAATGCGGCTGGAAAGAATCGTTGTAAAACGAATCCAGTTAATCTGGAGCATTTTCATAAAACGATATACCGTATCCTTTACAAAATCCGGTGTGTCTTTTCCAATCAATAGATTCATGTACATGCTTCTGTTTGAAAAAATCAAAAGAAACAGGTACTGAAAAATCAGTGTTGCGGAAGTTCCTTTCTTTTTATATGCATTAGCAGCTTTTAATGCTGAGGAAAGATGAAAGCGTGTAAAAAATTTTCTGATAGATTTTGAAATCTGGTTATCATTTAGGTTGTCTTGTGTTATACTTTTATTCATAGCATGAGCCTCCGATTTTAATTGTTTCTGAACAACTCAATTATACCAAATCAGATAGTTTCATGCTATTTTTATGCCAGTTATTATTGAATTTTCAAGGTGCATAGGCACTTATTCAAGTGCGAAGTTTGAGTAAATAAAATATTTTTTCCATAAAATCAAAAAATATGTCCTACATAGATATAGTTAGCTTCGCTAAAAATATTTTAAGGAGGACACATATGAAAACGAAATTAAAAATCTTTAAAAAACGTTTCGTTAGTGTATTCATGGCAGCAATTCTGTTTCTAGGATGCTTTGGATATGCTCTCGGGCAGTCGGAAACTGCGCAGGCAGCAATAAGTTCACCGATGCGCATCTCTAAAGACGGAAGTATTGTATGGGGAACAACGAGCCATGCCAATCCCAATTCGGGAAAGCGGTTTCACACAATGAATTACATATTGATGGAGCCAGAGACCAGCAAATGTGGTGACGAGGAGAGGAAGAAACAACTTGATCCGACGATGACAGTCACCATATTAGTGTCGGTTTCAATAGAAATTAAGCAGAAAAAAAGTAAAAGGCGCAAAAACAAAAAGAAGTATAAAAAATAGAATAAAACGGAGTGTGAATTTTGAAGGGTACCTCAAAATTCACACTCCGTTTTGCTGTCTTATTTCTTCTTTTTATTGGCTTTCTTTTCAGCGTCGGCAGCTTTCTCAGCTTTCAGCTGCTCGTTTGCCTCGTTGTATTTTGCCTGAAGCTTGGCGCGGAAGCCTTTCTTTTTCTTATCTGGCTTCTCGATCGGTCCGCGGAGTCCGCGAACTGCGGTAATGTAGAGACCGCTTACGGTTGCCTTCACTTCTTTCTTGACCGGGATCTCATCAAAGATCTGCTCGTCGGCGATCAGCGTCATAACTCTCGGTCCGACTTTCGCTTTCACGATCGGAAGTTTCGAGCGGCGTAAGTATTTCGGTGTCTGCTCAAGTACATTTGCCGGAAGTCCCGAATCTTTCATCCGCAATCGTTTCTTGTCAATGATCAGCATCGATACCGTCTGTGCTGCAGCCTTAATCTGTTCGTCTTGTTCGTCTTTTCTCTTCTGTGCCTTCTTACCAAGGAAATACAGAACGACCATCGCTGCGATGAGTACCAGCAGGATGACCAATAATGCAATTGTTAATGGTTTCACGTTGGATTCCTCCTATTTTTACTGACCTATATTTTAGCAAAGATTGTCCCAAAAAGCAACGTGATTATGTACTTTTTGACACTCACCTTAATTTATGGTATGTTAAATTAGTTAGTTCGACTTCAAAAGAAGGCGTAGAAAGGAATATCTTATGAAGAAAAGAATGATTGCACTCTTATTGTGCATGACAACCGTATTCGCAATGACCGGATGTGGCAATGGATCAAATGGATCACAGAAAGGAACAGAGGCCGCAACAGAAAGTTCGGTACAGGAGACGTACAACGGACCAAGTAGCGCACAGATGGATATTGATCTGTCCAAACAGGTAACGAAGCTTGCAGATTACAAAGGAATTGATGTCACAATCACGGGGGATTATGATGTAACAGACGAACAGGTAAATGAGAGAACCCTCGCATTCCTTAATTACCGTGGGGTAAAAGGCGCGGAAGTCACAGACCGTGATACGGTACAGGATGGGGATCTCGTTTTGGTTGATTATACCGGCTATCATAACGATGAGGCTTTTGACGGTGGTTCCGCAACGGATGTTATGATCGATGTCAGCAATAACTGTGAAGCAACCCAGCAGACAGGGTATATTGATGGATTCAGTGACGGACTGATCGGAGCCAAAGTCGGTGAAGAGACAAGCTCTGATGTGAAATTCCCGGATGAATATTCGAACAATCCGGATCTTGCCGGTGAGATGACAACATTTAAGTTCAAAGTGAAGGGAATCTATAAGGCCCTGACTTTGGATGATCTGACCGATGATCAGGTAAAAGACAATTTTACCGATGCGGGAATCGAGACAAAAGAGGACCTGATCAAAAAGGTTCGCGCGATGCTGGAAAATCAGGCTGCTTCAAGTAAATCTCAGGCTACCATTAATGAAGTACAGAATTATATGCTTGACAACAGTGAAGTGAATATTCCGGATGATTACATGAAGGCAAGACTCGCAGAGTATCAGGCACAGTATACACGTGATAACTGTAATGATACGCAGACTCTTGAGGATTATCTGAAAGCAAACAATACAACACTTGCGGATCAGCAGAAAACATGGAAGACGAATCTCGAAAAGCAGATCAAAATCGAGTTTATTTTTGGAAGAATTGCGGAACTTGAGAAAATTAAAGTTGATCAGGACAAGTTTGACCAGTTCATCAACTATATTATCAGTTCCGGTAATACTGAGATGACAACAGAGAGTGAAGTTTATGATTATTACGGCAACGGTAATAAAGAAGACGGCGAGAAAAATTTAAAACAGCTGTATCTTGACAATAATGCACTCTCATTTGTTATTGAGAATGCCAATGTTACGGTTAAGGCTGCGGATTCGACAGAAAATTAAAGATACTATAGAGGGATTAGATTTTATGTGTCCGGTTTTAAGGGAGCCGGCGCAGAAACGGAGGCGACAAAATGGATTTAGTAAATATCAGGGACATATTCCGCAATCAGGCGCAATATGAGAATCAGGAAGTGACCATCGGAGGATGGGTCAGAAGCAACCGTAATTCCAAGAACTTTGGTTTTATCGTTGTCAACGATGGAACATTCTTCGAGCCGATCCAGGTCGTATATGCGGATGGGCTTGCAAACTATGATGAAGTGTGCAAGATCAATGTCGGCGCAGCGATTATCGTAAAGGGGCAGTTGGTTCCGACACCACAGGCGAAGCAGCCATTTGAGATCCAGGCAGAAGAAGTGACAATCGAAGGAGCATCCACACCGGATTATCCGCTGCAGAAAAAGCGCCACACATTTGAGTATCTGCGCACCATCTCACACCTTCGTCCGAGAACAAACACCTTCGAGGCCGTATTCCGTGTGCGCTCACTTTGTGCATATGCGATCCACAAGTTCTTCCAGGAGAGAGGCTTTGTGTATGTGCACACACCACTGATCACAGGAAGTGACTGTGAAGGAGCAGGTGAGATGTTCCAGGTAACCACTCTGGATTTAAATAATGTTCCGAAGAAGGAAGACGGAAGTGTTGATTACTCCAAGGATTTCTTCAATAAGCCGACCAACCTGACCGTATCCGGACAGCTCAACGGTGAGACTTATGCGATGGCATTCAAGAATATCTACACATTCGGACCGACGTTCAGAGCCGAGAATTCCAACACAACCCGCCACGCGGCAGAGTTTTGGATGATCGAGCCGGAGATCGCTTTTGCCGATCTCGAGGACGATATGATGCTTGCAGAGAGCATGCTTAAGTACGTGATCAACTATGTCCTTGAGAATGCACCGGAAGAGATGGCATTTTTCAATAACTTCGTAGACAAGGGACTTCTGGACCGCCTCGAGAACGTCGTAAGCAACGATTTTGCACGCGTGACTTACACAGAGGCCATCGATATCCTGTCTAAGCATAATGATAAGTTTGATTACAAAGTTTCATGGGGATGCGATCTTCAGACCGAGCATGAGCGTTACCTGACCGAGCAGATCTACAAGCGCCCGGTATTTGTAACCGATTATCCGAAGGAGATTAAGGCGTTCTACATGAAGCTGAATGAGGACGGCAAGACGGTCGCAGCTGTTGACTGTCTCGTTCCGGGAATCGGTGAGATCATCGGCGGAAGCCAGAGAGAGGATGACTACGATAAGCTCCTTGCAAGAATCAATGAACTGGGACTTAAGGAAGAGGACTACAAGTTCTACCTTGATCTGCGTAAGTACGGTTCGGCAAGACATGCGGGATTCGGTCTCGGATTCGAGCGCTGCGTGATGTACCTGACCGGTATGGGCAACATCCGTGATGTCATTCCGTTCCCTAGAACCGTAAATAATTGTGAACTGTAAGAGAAACGGAGAACGGAACGTGTCATTTCGCTACGCTTGTGGACATGCCGCAGGTTTTGACCGGAATATTGTCATAAATTTCTGTATGGATTCATATAAGTAAAACATGGATCATACAGAGAATGAACAGAAGGCAAAAAGAAAACAGAATGATATCGGACGATTTCTTGCAGTGGCAGTTCTTACGATCGTGCTTGCAGCAGGTTACTTTCTGCTTTGGGCATATCTGTCATATGAACTTCGCCTGTCTGCGGAAGTCATCCGTGCCGGACTTGTCCTGCTTTATATTATCCCGTGCTGGATCGGTGGAAGAGTGCTGCGCCGGTGTATGCATGGGAGAACCTTAGGGTGTGGGGCAGTATTCGGAGTTCTTCTTTATGCATTACTGATAGGACTTCATATGGCGGAGGGAGAGACGATAACGTTTACCCAGACACATGTCATCAATTGTATGCTGTGTGTGCTGAGCAGCGTCGTCGGAACACTTCGTTTCCGCAACCGCAATTCCAAAGGAATATAGGCAAACCGTCTGCAGTGTTTGCAATACAAGGCAAAACATTGACGCAAAGTGCCCGTAAAACATGATTTTACGCAAAAAAGCTTTGCATATTGTATCTGCTGTGCTATAATAGCATGGATAGACGGGTCATACCCAAATAGGAGACAAAGGAGAGATTCTAATGAAGCATGTAAAGACATTAAATACAAGAAAGTTACAGAACACACTTAAGAAGGGTGGATGCGGCGAGTGCCAGACATCCTGCCAGTCAGCATGTAAGACTTCCTGCACAGTAGGAAACCAGACTTGTGAGTCTTATAAGTAATCTTAATATTTAAGATATACTTGACCGCGTGCCTTGCGCGCGGTCTTTGTTTTGTGTGACAGATTAGATAATAGAGAGGAGAAATATTGTAGTGGTTCATCAATTTAAGAACAATGGCTATGATATTGTCTTGGATGTAAACTCAGGAGCCATCCACGTAGTGGATGATGTGACTTATGACGTCATTGCGATGTTTGAGGAGCATACACCGGATGAGATCGTTCAGCAGCTGAAGGATCAGTATCCGGAGGCGGAGATTAAAGAAGCAATCGATGAGGTTGAGCAGCTTAAGCAGAATGAAGAACTGTTCACGGAGGATGTGTATAAGAGTCATATCCTTGATTTCAAGAAGAGACCGACAGTCGTGAAGGCGCTGTGTCTGCACATCGCACATGATTGTAACCTTGCATGTAAGTATTGCTTTGCAGAAGAAGGCGAATATCATGGACGCAGGGCACTGATGTCCTACGAGACAGGAAAGCAGGCTTTGGATTTCCTGATCGCGAACTCGGGAAGCCGAAAGAATCTGGAGGTCGATTTCTTCGGTGGAGAGCCGCTTATGAACTTTGATGTGGTCAAGCAGCTCGTTGCTTACGGACGTGAGCAGGAGAAGCTTCACGATAAGCATTTCCGTTTTACACTGACAACCAACGGTGTACTTCTTAACGATGAGGTTATGGAGTTTGCCAACAAGGAGATGGACAACGTCGTCTTAAGTATTGACGGACGTAAGGAGGTTCATGATCGCATGAGACCGTTCCGTAAGGGTGCGGGAAGCTACGATCTGATCGTTCCGAAGTTCCAGAAGCTGGCAGAGAGCCGTAATCAGGAGCGTTATTATGTGCGTGGAACCTTTACGCATTATAATACGGATTTTTCGAATGATGTACTGCATCTTGCAGATCTTGGATTCAAGCAGATTTCCGTTGAGCCGGTTGTTGCGCAGCCGAGCGATGACTATGCTTTGACCGAGGAAGATCTGCCGGTGCTTTTTGCAGAATATGATAAGCTTGCAGCGGAGATGGTCCGCCGCAAGAAAGAAGGCAGAGGATTTAACTTCTTCCATTTTATGATCGACCTGGAAGGCGGACCTTGTGTGTACAAGCGTCTGTCCGGTTGCGGATCGGGAACCGAGTACCTTGCGGTAACACCGTGGGGAGACTTATATCCTTGTCACCAGTTTGTCGGCAATGAGGATTTCCTGATGGGCAATGTCTGGGACGGTGTCAAGCGCACCGATATCCGGGACGAGTTCAAGTGCTGTAACGTCTATGCCAAAGAGAAGTGCAGCAAGTGTTTTGCAAGATTCTACTGTAGTGGTGGATGTGCCGCAAACTCATACAATTTCCACGGAAGTATCACAGATGCCTATGATCTGGGCTGTGAGCTTCAGAAGAAGCGTATTGAGTGTGCGATCATGATAAAAGCTGCGGAAGCGGAAAATTAAAGAATAGGAAGGAAACTAAGATGAAAAAAAGTAAGGGCGTCGTTATTATCGCGGTGATCTTAGCCTGCTTGATCGGACTTGGATACTACACGACCACGATAATGTCAATGACAAGCAAGAGTCAGGCAAAGACTGACAACAAGACAGAGTCTGAAGGTATCAAGCTCGGTCTTGACTTATCCGGTGGTGTATCGATCACCTACAAGATTGTTGACAAGAACCCGTCAAAGACGGACCTCAATGACACAATCGCCAAGCTCGAGGAACGTGCCGAGAGTTACAGTACCGAGTACTCGGTATACCCGGTCGGTGATGATCGTATCACGGTAGAGATTCCTGGTGTGTATGATGCAGATAAGGTTCTTCAGGATCTGGGAAGTCCGGGATCTTTATACTTTATCAAGCAGAAGGGTTCTGACGGAAACGATAACTATACATATGACCAGAACACAGAAGGTGGCTACAAGTTAAACAAGACACTTGAGGAACTTGAGGCTGATGGATCCATCCTTTTTGATGGTAACGGTGTGAAAGCTGCTACCGCAGGATATGAGAAGAGTTCACAGCTCAACTCCAATGAGCCGGTCGTACAGTTGACACTGAAAGATGATGCCGCTGAGATTTTCGGTGATGCTACAACCGCTGCATACGCTGCAGGTGAGTCCATCGGTATCTACTACAATGATCACTTTATCAGTGTTCCGAGAGTATCCGCAGCAATCACAGATGGTAACTGTGTGATCAACGGTATGTCGGATTATGAGGAAGCAAACAAGCTTGCTACTTTCATCCGTGTCGGTGCCATCAACTTAAAGCTTGAAGAGTTAGAGTCGCAGGTAGCCGGAGCGCAGCTCGGTGGACAGGCATTAGCTTCCAGTGTGAAGGCTGCTGTCATCGGTCTGATCCTCGTTATGCTCTACATGATCATCTGCTACGGTTTATCCGGTGTGGTTGCATCAATCGGACTCGGTATCTACACAACGATCGTTGTTGTATTTGTATATCTGTTTGAGATTACACTTACCCTTCCGGGTATCGCCGGTGTTATCCTCGGTATCGGTATGGCGGTGGATGCGAATGTTATTATCATCTCCCGTATCCGTGAGGAGATCGCAAACGGTAAGTCGGTTCTTACCGCGATCAAGGAGGGTTACAAGAAAGCGTTATCTGCAATCATCGATGGTAACGTTACAACCTTTATCGCAGCCCTCGTACTGATGTGGCTCGGTTCCGGAACTGTTAAGGGATTTGCTTACACCTTAATGATTTCCATTATCGTATCGCTGTTTACAGCACTTGTTGTATCAAGACTTTTGAACCTTGCATTCTATGCGGTTGGATGTCGTGATGAGAAATTCTATGGTCGTGCGAAGGCTCGCAAGACGATCAATTTCATGAAGAAGCGTGTCGTATTCTTTATTATTTCACTTGTTGTGATCGCATCCGGATTTGTCGGAATGATCGCATACGGTGCATCCGGAAAGCACGCATTAAACTTCAGCCTTGAGTTTATGGGCGGTACTTCCATCTCCGCTGACTTCGGCAAGGATTATACAGTCGAGGAAGTGGAAAAGACGATCGTTCCGGAAGTGGCTGATGTGATCGGGGACAATGCAATTCAGGCAAGTACCGTAAACGGAAGCAATGTTGTTACGATTAAGACAAAGACATTAACACAGGATCAGCGTGAGGAAGTTGGAAACATGCTCGTTGATAAGTTCGGTGTTGATGATTCTACGATCGAGACTCAGAGTATCGGAGCTACCGTCAGTGGTGAGATGCGTAAGAACGCGATTATGGCTGTTATTGTAGCATGTATCTGTATGCTTCTTTACATCTGGTTCCGTTTCAAGGATCTGCGTTTCGCAGGTAGTGCGATCATCGCCTTAGTCCATGACGTACTGGTTATGCTGACGGCATACGCTTTAATCCGTATCTCTGTCGGCAATACATTTATCGCATGTATGCTTACGATCGTCGGTTACTCAATCAACGATACCATCGTTGTATTCGACCGTATCCGTGAGAACATGCATGGTATGAAGAAGACAAATCCTGAGACACTTGCAGAGGTTGCCGACCGCTCACTGACACAGACACTGTCAAGAACAATCAATACATCCGTTACAACTATCGTAATGGTACTGTTACTGTTCATCTTCGGTGTATCATCCATCCGTGAGTTCTCATTACCTCTTATGGTTGGTCTGATCAGTGGTACTTACTCATCCATCTTCATCGCTACCTCACTCTGGTATGTCATGAAGCTGCACCTTGGTAAGAATCGTCTCATCAAAAAGAAGTAAATTGATATCATCACAGGGACTGTGGTTTTCCACAGTCCCTATTTTTATGCATTTTTATGTATTTTAAGGGGAGCCCGCACCACCAGCATTTTCTTTCTGCGATTTCAGACAAAATTGCTGAATTTCTCAGTTGCACACGATTCCCTTTACTTTTGTGTCCGACAACGTTTGAACTATTCCGTGACGGTGTCCGTCGAACAACCGTCTTCGGAAAGGCCCAAACTTTGGCGAACATAAATCATAGAAAAGGGGAATCGTGTGCTACAAGAAATTCGTGATTTTGGATGACTAGCAGAAAGAAAATGCCGGTGGTGCGGACTTCCTCTTGATAAAAAGCAAAAAAATGGATAAAATAGGGAAACGGGAAGAAAACCACAGTGTGATGATATAGATAGGCGTTTGCGAAACTCCTGTGGCGGCGTGCTCCGGCTGGGCTGACCCGGTGGCGGGCTTCTACGCTGACACTAGTTATCCCAAATCAAGAATTTGCTGAAAAT
>OBLI01004174.1_pt1 | contig 10504 bp, 9 predicted proteins | sample 1519701 | NCBI WGS metagenome assembly OBLI01 (sample SAMEA3663005, study PRJEB22513) | pig gut metagenome | biome: pig gut; feature: pig-associated habitat; material: faeces | place: France | collected 2012 | reverse complement strand
TTCCTCTGAAGGAAACCATCCGCGGCTTCAAAGAAATCCTCGAAGGCAAGCATGACGACCTGCCCGAAGGCGCTTTCTACATGGTTGGTACCATTGATGACGCAATTGCCAAGGCTGCAACTATGAAGGAATAATAATGGCTACTCCGTTTACTTTTGAAATTGTCACGCCGGATAAAATGCTTTTTTCCGCTGATAATGTAACCTATGTAGGCTTCCGCTCCCTGGTGGGCGGCTTGGGTATTAAGGCAAACCATTTACCGATTATCGCAACATTGGATGTTGCTCCCATGAAGCTAGAGTTTACCGACGGTAGCAAGAAGTCCTTCGCAGTATGCGGCGGCTTCCTGGAAATGAAGGGTGGCAAATGCACTGTATTGGCAACCATTGCCGACGCAGATACCGACATTGACACCGCTCGTGCCAATGCTGCTAAGGAGCGTGCTGAGCACCGCTTAGCTAGTAAGGATGCTGACGTAGACAATGCTCGTGCTCATCGTGCATTGAAGAGAGCTATCACCCGTCTGAAGGTTGCAGGTATGGCTTAAAAAGCATACAGACAATGCAAAAATAACAATTCCCCCGTCCGTAAGGGCGGGGGTTTTTGTTTGCTCATGTAACAAAAAATCAAACTTAAGAGGTTACCCCTTGCATAAAAGAGCCGCTTATAGTATTCTATAAGAGTAATAAAAGGAGGACTGTAAGATGGCAGATATGTTAGAGAGCTTAGCGGGCAATAAGATGCTCATGCTGAAGCAAGAGATTGCTGCTTTGCGTGAGCGCCTGGCCGAGGTGCAGGATGACGAGGCAAAAAAGGCTATTCGTCGTGAGTTGATGGATAAGGAAACCTATTATAACATTCTTGCAGACCGTCAGCGCATGAATCATTAAGCCGGAAAAATACCGGCTTTTTCTTTGTAGTCGCTATTGAAAAGATGGGGCTGCAGGTGATAAAATATTGCTACTATAAGTGTTATGTGTAGACTTTTCTTCGCACATACAGGAGGATTATTTTGGAAAAGCTAGTTGTTAAGGGCGGTAGACGTCTTATGGGGACGGTTAAGACCAGTGGTGCGAAAAACGCAGTATTACCCATTATTGCAGCTTCTATCTTAGGCAAAACCCCCAGCATTTTGGATGAGGTTCCTAAGCTAGAGGATGTGCATACGATAAGTGAAGTTTTAAAATGCTTGGGGCTGGAGGTAAGCTGCCCTGCACCCAACGTTTTACATATAGATAGTACGAAAATCACTGCTTATGAAGCTCCCTACGAGCTGGTGCGCACTATGCGTGCTTCTTTTTTGGTAATGGGACCTCTTTTGGCAAGAGTGGGCAAGGCCCGTATTTCCATGCCCGGTGGCTGCGCTATCGGTGCTCGTCCCATCGATATTCATCTGAAGGCCTTCGAAGCCCTGGGTGTGAAGATTGAGCAGGGTCATGGCTATATTGAAGCCAGCGCTCCCAATGGACTAAAGGGTACGAATATTTATTTTGACTTCCCCAGCGTTGGCGCTACGGAAAACGTGCTGATGGCTGCTTCCTTAGCCGAAGGTATTACTATTGTAGAGAATGCTGCCGAAGAGCCGGAAATAGTGGATTTGGCCAACTATTTGAATAAAATGGGCGCTAAAATTCGCGGCGCAGGTACGGATACCATCCGCATTGAGGGTGTGAAGGAGCTGCACGGCGCTGAATATACTATTATTCCCGACCGTATTGAGGCAGGCACCTATATGATTGCTGCTGCTATGACCGGTGGTGATATTATTGTTGAAAACGTATTGCCCGAGCACCAAAAGCCCCTGATTGCTAAATTGCGTGAGGCAGGCGCTTTAGTAGAGGAAGATATTGATAAGGTGCGCGTTGTGGGCAAGCTGCCCTTAAAGCCTGTGGCTATCAAAACACTACCCTATCCTGGCTTCCCCACGGATATGCAGGCACAAATGATGGCCATGATGGTGATTGCTGAAGGTCGCAGCAAGGTAACAGAAACGGTTTTTGAAAATCGCTTTATGCATGTGGTAGAATTAAACCGTATGGGCGCGAATATTACTACCGAGGGCCGCAGTGCTGTGGTAGAAGGCCCTAGCCAGCTGACGGGCTGCGATGTGCGAGCTACCGATTTGCGTGCCGGTGCTGCCATGATTTTAGCTGGTCTTGTTGCTGAGGGCGTGACCCGCATTGGTGATATCTATCATATTGATAGAGGCTATGAAAATATTGTTGATAAGCTGAGAAATTTGGGCGCTGAGATAGAGCGTGTTAATATTGACTAGGCTGAAAAGCTGGAACAGGAGTTAGAAGATGTTTAAGAGTATGGATATAGGTATAGATCTTGGTACTGCCAATATTCTTGTCTATGTGAGGGGTAAGGGTGTAGTGCTAAAGGAGCCCAGTGTGGTAGCCATCGACAAGGTGCGCAATAAGGTGCTGGCTGTGGGCGAGGCTGCTCGCGAAATGCTGGGCCGTTCTCCGGGAACTATTGTGGCTATTCGTCCCTTGAAGGAGGGTGTAATTGCTAATTATACAGTAACCCAAAAGCTGCTGAGCTATGTAATTGAAAAGGTAGCTGGCAAGAGCCTATTCTTTAAGCCCCGTGTTATGACCTGTGTGCCTATTGGCATTACCTCTGTGGAAAAGCGTGCGGTAATGGAGGCTACTACCCAGGGTGGTGCTTCTAAAACTTATTTGATTGAAGAGCCCTTGGCTGCTGCCTTAGGTGCTGGTATTGATATTTCTGTGCCCCGTGGCAACATGGTTGTGGATATTGGTGGCGGTACCACCGATATTGCAGTGCTGAGCCTGGGCGGCATCGTGGTGGATTCTTCTATTCGTATTGGTGGCGACCATTTTGACGAGGCTATTGTCCGCCATGTGAAGAAGGAGCACAATGTGCTCATTGGTGAGCGTACTGCCGAAGAGATTAAGATGTCAGTGGCTACCGTATCTAAATATGGACGTAATGAGTCCATCACTGTGCGCGGTCGTGATATGGTGACCGGCCTGCCCACCACCTTTACTGTGGATAGTGCCGAATGCCGCGAGGCCTTGGAGGATTCCGTTGCTTCTTTAATCGCCACAGTGCGTAGCGTTTTGGAAAAATGCCCGCCGGAGCTGGCTGCAGATATTGTGGATAATGGTATTTACATGACCGGTGGCGGTGCTCTGTTGGATGGCTTGGCTGAGGTTATGCAAAAGGAAACCGGTATTACTACTCACATCGCGGAAAATCCGCTGGAGTGCGTAGCTTTGGGTACTGGTAAAGCGTTGCAGAATTTAGATAAGCTGCATCCGGGGACTGTGTATACGGTTTCTAATTTGGATACTTAAAATATAAGACTGACGATAAGGCACCATATACTTCGTTAGGGCTCCTAGACGTACCTCCAGTACGCCGTCGCACCCACAGGGTACAGCGCGACCAACATTTGTTCACTGCGTTGCGCTTGTGACCAAATGGGTCGTGGCTTGTCGCCCTGCCTAGTCTCTGGTACCTTCTCGCCAGTCTTTTGAATTTTTTATTTGTAAAGGTGTTCTAGATGAGATATCAAAGAGTTTTTTCTGTTTTGATATTACTTATATTGTTATGTTTTTCAGCACTTGCTAGCGCTGCGCCGATTACGAACTTGCGGACGAGTGTGAGCCCTGCGCGCGTGCGCATTGTACTCGATAGCAAGGAGCCCATTGCTTATAAGGTTGATAAGGAAAAGCTGCGTCTCGAGGTAGTGCTAACAAGCAGCACTGCCACCAAGCAGCAGGGTAAGCTAAAAGATGCAGCCATTAAGTCAGTGCGCTTATTGCAGAATGGGAAGGACAGCGCTAAGCTGGTCATCGAGCTGAATAAGGAGTGCCAATACAAGGTCTACCAGCTGCCCAATCCACATCGACTAGTGGTGGATTTGTTTCGCATAAATATTGTGAAGCAGGATAAGCTGCTAGCCAAGGGCGTAACCTATAGCTATTTGCAGGACGAAATGAATGGTCGTCAAATTCAGGCGTATTTGGTGAGTGTGGAGCCGGGCGCGCGCTACCAGCTGTTGCCGTTTAGTGCAGCAGGCGCGTATAACGGGCGCGGCAGGGTGTCGCAATTTGCCCAGCAAAACAAGCTTATCGCCGCCATTAATGCCTCATATTTTGATACCGATGGCTGGGTTATTGGCTGCATCAAGAATCAAGGCCAAATGATGGCTATGGATGAGCAGCCTCGCAGTGGCTATGTGCTTAAAAATGGCAACCCTGATATTGTGCAGGATATAAATTATTATGGTACACTTGATTTACCCAATGGGCAGCATTTGGTGCTCAAGGGGATGAATCGAGCTCGCATTAGTGATGACTTGGTGCTGTATAATAGCTTTTTTGCTCCCTCTACTAAAACTAATCAGTGGGGTCGTGAAATAAAAATCGTCAACAATCGTGTTACAGCTATCAGCACTGCAGGCAATATGGTGATTACACCTGGCAGCAGCGTTATCAGCGGTCACGGCGCCAGTGCTGCAGCGCTGGCCCAGCTCAGAGTGGGAGATAGGGTAACTATTAGCGAAACATTGGGTAACAGTGCTGCCAATGCGGCAGAGACTGTAGTCAGTGGCGGACCGCTTTTGGTGGAGCATGGGCGCGTGCAGGTGCGCGTAGCTGAGGAAAAAATACCAGCTGATATCGCTAAGGGGCGTGCGCCGCGTACCGCTCTGGGTATCAAAAAGGATGGCACTCTGCTCATGGTGGTTGTGGATGGCCGCAGCAATAATTCGGCAGGGCTAACCTTGACCGAGCTGGCTACTTATATGCTGCGCCTAGGTGCGCGAGAGGCAGTTAATTTTGATGGTGGTGGCAGTAGCGTGATGGCCATCAATGGGCAGGTTGTCAATAAGCCGTCCGATGGCAGGGAGCGGACTGTGAGCGTGGGCTTAGGTCTTTTTCCCAGATAAGGCCCAACAACTGACTTGTCAAATTATTGCTGACGCAGTATAATGAAGCTACAGAGAATTTGTATTTATGTGGTATTATTACCGGCGGGAGTAGCCTCGCCGGTTTTCAAGTATTAGGAGATATTATGCGAATTTTAATTATTGCCCTTTGCCTGTGCCTGCAGCTGGCCGTGGCTACAGCAGCCAATGTTTCCTTGATGCCGATTCGTGATTTACGTCCCGGGATGCAGGGGATAGGCAAAACAGTGATTCAGGGCGATACCATTGAAGAATTTAATGTGGAGATTTTGGGTGTGCAGGGCAGTGAAGCTACTGGCTACAGTGTTTTTGTACGCCTTTATGGCGATTTAATCGAAAAAACCGGTGGCGTGGCTCAGGGCATGAGTGGTAGTCCTGTGTATGTGGATGGGCGCTTAGTTGGTGCTGTGGCCTTCGGCAAGGTATTTAATGACCCGCATTATTGCTTTTTGACGCCGATTGGTCGGATGCTGAGCCTTTTGGACGAGCCCCAAGCCTTACCAAATGATTGGTTGCCGAAGGGAACAGCCTTGCAGGCAGCTGGGTTTACGGAATATGGCTTGCAGTATCTGCAAGAAAAATTGCAGCCCTTGGGCTTGGAGGCCGTTGGTAATGGCGGTGCAGGTCAGGGCTCGACCAAAGCGTTGGAGCCCGGCAGCGCTGTGGGCGCATCCATTATGCAGGGTGATTTAACTCTGGGCGCCTTGGGCACTGTGACCTGGACTGATGACAAGGGACATGTATTGGCCTTTGGACATCCCTTCATGCAGCGTGGCAGCAGCAATTTCTTTATGACCAAGGCTTGGGTTTTAGGCGTAGTACCTAATATGCAAAGCAGCTATAAGGTTGGCAATATGGGTGAGGCTATTGGTCGCTTCACGCAGGATCGCTCCAGTGGTATAGGTGGCAGCGAAGGTGCGTTACCCAAGTCCATCCCGGTTTTTGTAACGACCAATGATATTGGGCGTGGGCGGGGCGACAGCATTCGCGTGCAGGTAGTCGAGGACGAGCGCTTAGCGCCTGTTATTATCGATGCGGCGGTGCTTAATACCCTGAGTAAAACTGTGGACCGCAATGGCGGTGGCACTGCTAGAGTGCGCTTTACCATTACAGGCGTGGATAGTAAGAAAAATCCCCTGCTTGTCGATAGAGAGAATATGTTTTATTCCAGCGATGCTTTGCTCAAGAATGTGAATGCTGAGCTTAACGAAGCGATGACCATTTTAATGCAGAATAAATTTGAAGCGGTGCAGCTTTATGGGGTACAGGTTGAAGCTCAGGTGAGTGACCAGGTACAGGTTGCCGAAATCCAGCGCGTAAAGGCTGGTGCTGCTAAGGTGAAGGCCGGGGAAAAGCTAGCTTTAGAGGTCACTATGAAGCCTTATCGAGGCGAAGAATTCACGCGCACGGTGTATTTTAAGGTGCCCAAGGATCATCCGGGCGGTCAGCTAGCCTTGCAGGTGCGCGGTGGCAGCAGTATGGCTTGGGTGCTTGAGCTATTGCGTAAGCAACAGCAGGAGGGCGTGCCTGCGGCTAAAAAGCAGGAGCAGCGCCATACCTTGGCTGATTATGTGCAGGCCGCTAATAATGCTGACAAGAATAACGAAATTATCGTGGATATTGCTACGGGAGCGCAGCCACCGAATGCTGAAAATCCTGCTCCAGATGCAGGTCTTGCAGGTATGCTGGCAGGCTCGCCCTTTAAGCAAAAATATCCCTTTGATTTTATTATTGACGGGGAAGGACAGGTTTCTGTGGAGGTTATTGCCCGTTAATTTGTAGTTTGTCATACTAATGTCATATTTATCGTATATAATTAAGCTAGTAAAGGAAAATGAGAAAAGGATGGAGCCATGCTGAAAGCAATTTGTGAAGCTTGTGGCAAAAGAATATTGGCTTTTTGCGCAGCCAGTGGTAAGCTTACCCTGCTGCTGTGGCAAACCCTGCGCCGGCTTAAGGATGCCAATTGGCATGAGGTGGTGCGCCAGATGGCGCTTTTGGGTGCTGACTCGCTGCCCATTGTTTTGATGACCATTTTGTGCACGGGCATGGTTTTTTCTGTGCAAACAGCTAAGGAGTTTGTTCGCTTAGGTGCTGCCTCCACCGTTGGTGGCATTGTGGCCATTGCGATGGCGCGCGAGCTGGTGCCCGTGTTAGTGGGCGTGGTTGTGGCCGGGCGCATTGGTGCGGCCATTGCGGCGGAACTGGGTACGATGAAGGTTACCGAGCAAATAGACGCCTTGCGGGTTATGGCAGCGAATCCAGTGAGCTTTTTGGTAGTGCCTCGTTTTATTGCCATGGTGCTGATGATGCCGCTTTTAGTGGTCTTTGCCAATTTGATAGGTAATATCGGTGGCTGGGTGGTAGCGCACTATTACGCTGGCATTGGCACCTTTACCTATACTAATTCCATCAAAATGCTGGCAGAGTTTTACGATGTTTTTGGTGGTATGCTCAAGAGCTGCGTTTTTGGCGCGATTATTGCCATTGTGGGCTGCTATAAAGGACTCAATGCTCCTAATGGAGCCGAGGGTGTGGGCTTAGCGACTACTGCCTCCGTGGTTTTATCCATTATTTTGATTTTTATATTTAATTATTTCTTATCCATTGTGATTTATGTGTAAGGAGTTGGCGTCATGGCAGAGAAAAAAGCAATGATTAAAATTCGCCAACTGAAAATTGCTTTTGGTAATAAAATTGTCCTCGATGATTTGGACTTGGATGTGTATGAGGGCGAAACACTCGCTATCATCGGTCCCTCCGGTACCGGTAAAAGCACGATTATTAAAGTGCTTACGGGCCTTTTAGCGCCCACTAGCGGCAGTGTGCTTGTGGATGGACAGGAGACTAAGGATTATGGCGAGGAGGAATGGGATGGACTGCGTAGCCGTATGGGCGTGGTCTTTCAGTATTCCGCTTTGTTCGACTTTTTAAGTGTGGGAGAGAATGTGGCCTTTGGTCTGCGGCGGCATTTTAAATTAAGTGAGGAAGAAATCCAAGCGCGTGTAGCAACACTGCTTGATTTAGTGGGGATGCCCGGTTCTCAAAATTTACTGCCCTCGGAGCTATCCGGTGGCATGAAAAAAAGAGTGGCTCTTTCTCGAGCCTTGGCCATGGAGCCGCAGCTTGTGCTTTATGATGAGCCTACCTCCGGCTTGGACCCGGTCATGACCATGACTATTTCGCGCTTAATTCGTAAGACGCAGCAGCAGCTGGGCTTAACATCTGTTTTGGTTACTCATGATATGGCCTCGGCATATTTTGCGGCGGACCGTATCGCTATGCTGGATAAAGGAAAAATTGTACAAATCGGTACGCCGGAGGAGATTAAGCAAAGTAAAAATCCGGCAGTATATGCTTTTATTAATGGCTTGGAAAGAAAAGAGGAGGATGGAAATGGGCACAAGTGAAGTAAAGGTTGGCGCTTTCGCCTTAGGTGGTGCGATAGCGTTGGCTGGCATCATTACCTTCATGGGAGCATTTTCCTTTGGCAAAAAGGGCTATGAGCTGCGCATTGATTATCCTCAGGTGAGTGGCCTCATGCCCGGACACGTTGTTCGCTATGCAGGTGTGCAGGTGGGCACTGTGAAAAAGCTGAATGTTTCTCCCGATAAGGTAGAGGTTATTGCTGAAATAGATGATAATATTAAAATACCGCAGGGCTCTGTTTTTACGATTGCGGCCGATGGCATCATGGGTGAAAAATATGTGCACATTGTGCCTCCGCATAAGCCGGGTCAGGGCTTTATCAGCGAGGGCAGCAGGCTTAAGGGAGCTCCTGGTGGCGGTATGGATGAGTTCTTTGCTAATTCTGGAGACCTCGTTGTGCGGATGGAAAAGATTGCCACTGCCTTTGAAAATGTTTTTGGTGATAAAGAGGTTCAGGAGTCCATGAAAAAGGGCTTTAAAAACATGCAGGGCATTACCGAGAATATGAATACCTTTACGAAGGTGATGGCTGAGGTGGCAGTGGCCAATCAGCAGGATATTACTCAGATGATTCACCAAATTAACGAGCTGACCCATAGGATGAATGGTACTGCTAGCTATATCGAAAGCATCATGAAGGGTGTGGACAATAATGGCGAAACAGGTAAAAATATAGCTGCAATTGCCAAGAATATGGCTGATACAACTCAGCGCATGGAAAATATCGTGCAGGTGTTGGAAACGGTTGCTAAGGACCCGGTTACGCAGCAGTCCTTAAAAGAAACCTTGGTCAATGTTAAAGAAACTAGCGCTAAGGCTAATAGGATTATGGGCGCGTTAACCGAGGCGAAGATTTCGGCGGACGCAGGCTATAGTGCTAAGGGCAGCGATTGGCGAGGAAATTTAGGTGTGACCATTAGCCCAAGAGATAAGAATTTTTTGTACATGGGTGGCTATGACATTGGTGAAGCCAATAAATTTGACTTTATCATGGGTCGCAAAATGGGCAATGCTGCTGTGAGCATGGGTGCTATGCAGGGCGAGCTTGGCGTGGGCCTAAGCTATGATTTGGGTAGGGATTTTAAGCTGTATTCTCAGCTTTATGATTTCGATGACGCCAAGGTGCGCTTGGGCGGCGAGCTGCGGCTGACGGATACCTTCTCGCTTTATGGTGAGACCATGGACCTTAGAGGCACAAAGCGCGATACGTACATGGGCGTGCGTACCTATTTCTAAGATTGCCGATAAAGCACCATATACTTCGTCAGGGTTCCTAGGAGTATTTCCGATACGCCGTCGTCGCCCTTCCTCGTCTCTGGTACTTTCTCGCCAATCTTTGTGAAGTGATTTTACAGAAATTTCATTTGACTTTTTTGGTCAAAGTAAATATAATTCTGTTATACTGACTGGTTAGTCAGAATTGATTGGAGGTTTCCTGATGACTAGACATAAATTTAGTAAACGTTTATTGCTCCTGTCCGCAGCACTGACCATGTTTATGAGCCAGTCCGCTTTGGCCGGCGAAACCGTGGAGCTGAATCTTGAGGACGCTATGCAGCGTGCCTTTAATACCAACCCTGCTATTACCATTGCAGGCTACGAAAGAGATAGTGCGAGAGCTAGCTATAATGCAGCACGTAATAGTAGATGGATTACTATCGAGGGTAGTCATGTAACAAGGCGAAGTGGAAGTAACGATAATATAACAACTAAAGACAGTTGGATTTATGATGGTACTAATCATAAACAGGTTGCATGGGCAAATACTTCAAAGCAAATTGGCAACACTCACTCCAACACCTTGACTGCTTCCATGCCCATTTACACCGGTGGTAAGCTGAATGGTGCTATTAAGCAAGCTAAGGCAGGCTATCTGATTTCCGAGCAGGGTTTGCAGAAGGCATATAATGATATGCGTTCTACCGTTACTAACGGCTATTTCGACATGCTGCAGGCAGATAATATGCAAAAGCTGGGCCGTGAATCCGTAGACCGTTTGGCCGACCATCTGAAGAATGTAGAGGCTCAATATGAGGTTGGCGTTGTCGCTAAGGTTGACGTGCTGCGTAGCCAGGTGGAATTGGCCAATGCTAAGCAAAGCTTGATTAAGGCAGAAAATGCTTACCAGAT
>OBLI01004173.1_pt1 | contig 10505 bp, 17 predicted proteins | sample 1519701 | NCBI WGS metagenome assembly OBLI01 (sample SAMEA3663005, study PRJEB22513) | pig gut metagenome | biome: pig gut; feature: pig-associated habitat; material: faeces | place: France | collected 2012 | reverse complement strand
CTAGTTCCAATTCAGTCTTCTCATGTTTCTCGTCAATATTGATGACCTTACTTATCTTTCTTGATACATCTCCATACTTTTCCTTATATTCGTTTAGGACATCCAAGCAAGACCTACTCTTATCGAAAATAATGTTGTCATATTCTTTTCCGTAAGAATCTGCTGTATATTCAATCTCAATGATTCTGAGTTTTTCTGTTTTATTTATCTTTTCGTTGAATTTAGAGAATATATTATCAATTGTCTTTTCATTCAACATGTCAACATCAACCCACATTATCTCGTAAGGAATACTACATAATGTTTCAAATCCGTTTACTATGATGGATTTATATTTTCCTAATCTGAATAATATCTTGTCTGATTCGACAGCATTCTTAACTGCGCTTATATATAGACCGTTACTGACATGGGTAGGCTCCAACCTTATTTCTGATATTGACTTATCATATATTAAACCTAATGTTATGAAGAAGTCTTGTATTTCTCTTTTATTGTATCTCATTGTTAATTTGTTATTTCAAAATCCAGTCATATTGGTATATTAATTCATTTTTCAGAATTTCCCTTGCTTTTTTCTTGTGGAGACCTTTCTTTTTGAGATTTGTCTTGTTCCAAGATATTACTGAAAACCTCTCAGTATCGAAATTGAAAACGCCTCTAGCTAATGTTTTTTTATCAGCTTTGAATATGCAGAACAATAATGTTCCGCTTTTATTGTTACCAACTACGTTGATTCTATATTTTGTATTCATTTACATTTTATATTCTTATGCAAAGATACTAAAAAAATATGGAATAAAGAAATAATTAACTAAGATTAACAGAATATTTATTATAGTAATAAATTTAGATAATGATATATTTAAAAGAATTCAATGAACACACATCATACGAGGCTGAAGTTAATGTGGGCGGTATAGACTTCAAAATCCCTAACGTCAGTTACTGCGAAGACGTTAAAGACGTTTACTACAATCCTTATAACCTTATTGAGTTTTATGTTGGTGAGATAAGTGGAACAACACAACAGACCGTAAAGATATATACTGATAGCAGTACTTCTATACCTATTCAAGTAAGTGAAGGTAACAAGTGGTACAGTTACGTTCTTCCGAAAGATAAAGAACTATATACGATTACAGAAAATGAAAAACTATCTTATGATGGCGATATAATTACAAAAGTAATTGTTAAAGCTAATATAAGATATAATTACGATGAAAATAAATATCAAGGTATTGTTCCTTTGGGAATAACAGAAGCATCCTTTAAAGGTAGTGACACTAGTAAGGTAACTAATATGGAGCATATGTTTTATGGATGTAATGGTCTTACTTCATTATACTTAAGTAACTTTAACACTAGTAATGTAACTAATATGGGTAGTATGTTTGAAGGTTGTAGTGGCCTTACATCATTAGATGTGAGTAGCTTTGACACTAGTAATGTAACTGATATGAATGCTATGTTTTATAATTGTAGTAGTCTTAAATCATTAGATGTTAGTAACTTTGATACTATTAATGTAACAGATATGAATGCTATGTTTGATGGTTGTAGAGCTTTAACTTCATTAGATGTTAGTAACTTTGACACTAGTAAGGTAACTAATATGTATGGAATGTTTGCTATTTGTGCTAGTCTTAAATCATTAGATGTTAGTAATTTCGACACTAGTAAGGTAACAGATATGAATGCTATGTTTGATGGTTGTAGTGGTCTTTCATCATTAACTTTAAGTAATTTCGACACTAGTAATGTAACTGATATGAATCATATGTTTGATGGTTGTAGAGCTTTAACTTCATTAGACTTAAGTGGTTGGGATATGAGTAAGGTAACAAATATGTATAATATGTTTAATGGTTGTGATGCATTAACAACAATTACAATGAAAGGTTGTTCTGAAGCTACAATAACCAAGATAAGTGGCGTAAAACCATCAAGTGCAACAATTGTAACAGGACAAACTATATAAACGAACAATGACTAAGAGCAAAACAACTCTTAGTCATTTGTTTTTTCAATTACCATTGTAAGCCTATATTTTTTTCCATTAAGTAATGAACTTGTAGTAGTTTCACATATTTCATCTATATATGATTTATATCCGACGCATTGCAATTTTGCCACTACATTTTCTTCTTTTATCTCAGCCATTTTTTTCTATTTTTGAAATTCTGTATAAATAATCAAGAATCATTGAATTATTCTTTGTTATTTTTTTTGTAATATCATCATAATCTTGTGGGTATTTCCTTCTTTGATATTCCAATATATCATTGGATGCTTCCAAAGCATCCACGGCTTTTCTCAATACATTTACGTTCTCCATAAGCTATGTCAGTTTTGTTCTGATAATTTATGTATAGTTTCAATTCCTTTTGTTATATTCTCTATCGAATTGAAGATGTGTGGTAATTTACTTTCGACTAGTTTTACTAGCTTACTATTATCTTCTTTTAGCTTGATATTTTCATTTACTAATTGAATATTGTCTCTTTTCAGAAGGTTTGGGTCAACTGTCCTATTTGCCCAGCTTTCTTCTACTATTACGACATCTCTTTCCTTTTTCAAGAGATATATAACTTCAAGGATACCTTCTAGTGATTCTCTACCTTTCAAGGTATCCTTTATTGAATCAAGAATATTAACACATCTGTCTAATTGTTTAGAATTTAACATATTGAATTGTAATTAATCGTAGTAATAATCTTCATCGTCATAAGCGTAATTAGCTCCATACGATGGGTATGAACAATATCCACTACCATAATTAGTCGTAGTAGTTTCTTGAGATTGACAAGACGCTATGAGCAACGTCATTCTATCTTGGTTAATGAGCCTAACTAATTCATGATGGTATTCTAGTGATGGTTGTTTAATTTGGAATATCATTTCACCACTATCCATATCATATAATGTATGTGTGGCATCATCCCAAGAATATCCGAAGTTTTCTAGCTTTTTTATAGCTTCCTTTTTCTCACTCTCAGACATTTTGTCATACACCCATCTGTCATTATCATAGTCTATACTAAGGATTCCATCTTTCCCATTAAATTTTAACAACGGCTCATAAGCATATGTATTATCTGCTTTTTTTGTGTAATGCCTATCTTCGTATTCCAATGCTACTGAATATGATATACCATAATAGTATGCACTTTTTTTGACCTTATCACCTACATATATGTAGAAATGTCCGTCATTACATTTGTTCTTAACGAAATCTCCTTTTTTGAAATCCATAATTTATATTATTTTATAATGATTTATTTTATTCTGTATATCCCTCAATCCAAGGTGCGATTCTCTTTTTATAGCTTCCTTTAATTCTAATCTTGAATATTATGAAGCCGAGTTTACATCCTAATAGATACAACCATATTAATGGTGCAAAAATAATTAAAGTAATTTTCTTTTTATCTATGAAGTAATCTTCAATTACCCAGTTAGCTACGAAATGGCATTTCAAAGAGAAATATCCTTTTTTGTTTTGCTTAAATTTTCCATCCATTTCTAGCAATGTATGTTCGATAGACGGAATTAGTATTAAGCATAACACGATATATATTAGTGCTCCCAAAAATATTTTTGTTATTACAATCATATCTATATTTTATTTTTTATGCAAAGATACAAAAAAATATCTAACTAAACAAATTTGTTAAGCAATATTAACATAATAACCTCTCAGCCAACAATGACTAAGAGGTTTTACCGCTTACTAACTGATAAGCTTTGCTAATTTCTCCTTGTAATCTTCAAGAATAAGTTCATCATAGTCATTATAAAATTCAATGATTTCCTTTTTGGTGTAATCCTTTTTCATTTGTCTTAGTATGCATTTTGCTTCAACCATGATAACTTTCTGCATATGGATTGGAGGTATTTTACCGTCACACCATTCCTCTGCTAGATTCATAAAAGGACTAACATAACCAAGGTATTCTGAAAATATTATGAATACTGGAGCTTCTAATTTAATTTCCTTCATATTCAACAACTTTAATTTTATTTGAAACTGTTTTTGTTTTTATGATGTCATTATATATGTTTGAATCTTTCTCTTGCAAATAACTAGTATATGTTCTATGTTTTGGATTATAGTCATATGTAGTATTTGTTGTTTGAGATGGATTATCGTTTTCAAGACTGTATAGGTTTCTGTTATAGTATTTATTACCTCTTGACGTATAATAATTCCTTACTTCATACCTATTATCATCGTAGTCTTTGAAAAAGTAATAAAGTCCACCGATTAAAATTGCAATAGGGAAGAATATGAACATGAATGAGTTTATATATATCATATATAAAATTCCCATTATTGAAGTGAACATCATTGAAAAGAGATAAAATCTATATAACATATTATTATATTTTATTAATTTGTTTCTGCAAAGATATGAAAAACAAATTAGAATAAAAAGAATATTAAGTTAATATTCCTTAATATTCTTTTTTAACGGTAAGAAATAGCGCAAAAAGACTAGATGCTTTAATTTCCTTTTCCTTGTTATCGTCATCAATGAATATTGCTCCATTTTCTGATTTATGCTTTATAAACACTTCTCGCCTTTTAAGTGGATATATTGGTGGAAAGTGATATGTTTTACCTTCTTTGATATCTTCCCAAGGTATGTGTCTTTTACAAGCCTTTAACGAAGCCATTTCTTCCTTTATAAGATTCTTCTTTTCCATATTGTTAAAATTTATGGTATTCGACTAATAAACTAAGCTTTTCTTCTGTTGGGTATATGAAGCTTAATGCTGTAGATTTATTGCCATCTTCATCGATTTCATAATATCGAAGCATTTGGTCTGTTTTATACTCTATCAAGATTCTTTTTGTTTTGATACACCCCCATTGAGGAATAACATATTCTGAACCTTCCTTAATATCTTGCCATGGGATATAAGAATGCTTTGATAAGAGATATTCCCTTTTTTCTTGATATGACATCTTACTAGCTCTAATCATATTAGGAATTTCTTTAGTTGTTTCTTCTTTCTCTTTTGTATTCTCATTCTTATTCAGCAAAGGACACCAATCAGGACACTTAATCGTCAGCATCATTCCCTTGTTCTTTGCTATAAGTTTAGTAAATGACGTATTGTCGTCATTATTTTTAATCACACATAGTCCACAACTAGCATTAAAAGCTAACTTTTCATCACTTAAGTATTTCTTATGCATATGTGGGCAATCTTTACAATCACTATATGTTATTGAACTCATATGTTATTTTATTTAAAGTGGCTAAAAAGGCATGTCATCATAATCATCTATTTCTTCATCGCATTCATATGGACTTTCTTCATCGAATTCATATGGATTTCTAGGAGCTGACAATATTCTTTTAATAAAATTATCAAGGGTTTGGGTATCTTCAACAATACCAGTATGTAATAAATCAGTATATACTGATTTAACTCTTTCAATATCTAACGAAGATATATCTCGTATAGATTGTGGGTGATTTGTGCCTGTTTCATCTTTGAAATCATCTCCAAATATTTTCTTACAAGACTCTTCAAACGTTTCACTTCCGATATCTTCAACTTTTACTAGAGGATTTCTACATATGTAAATCTCTAGACAATAGTGAATTAAAGCATTCACATAGTCCATTACCATCATCTGCTTTTTTTTATCGTTACTGAAATCTTTAGGATAATTGCGTTTCATTGTCTTCAGTATTTCAATAATTTCAGCTTTTGAATTACACCTAGAAAATGGATTTTCCTTATTAGATGACATAATACTCTTATATGTGCTTATACTTGATAATATGTAATTATTAAGTGAAATTGAAAATATTAGATATGAATATATCTTATTTTCCTTACACACTCGACATAGTGTTTCCAAAACTATCTCTTCTATTTGTTTCTCATTATTTTGTTTCATTTGTGCAAATATATAAAAATTATTATTTTGTATGAAATATATAATGTTAATCTTTGTTAGAATCGTCAAACTCTATATATAATGGTTTGTATGACATTTCATATTTTTCATCTAATAATGAAACTGTATAAATACTTGTGTCGTTAAGCATTAAGCATCCGTGTTCAGTTGAATGTAAGTGACCCTTCACGAAAAGTTTAGGCTTAATTTTTTCACAGAATCTTCTCAATGACTCATTTCCAATATGTGTACCATCTGCCCAAGGACAGTCTTTCTGCAATACGATATCACTTATACCATACGGAGAATCATGAGCCATTAGAATGTCAATTTTAGGTAACGTTTCTATCTGTTTGTCATACTTTTCATCTTGTAATTCATACGTCTCCATAAATGACCAATGACCGAATATTTTGCATAACGGTGTTCCATATATATTAATTCCCTTGTAGGTATATACTTCACAATTAAGGTATGTTACCTTATCGTTTCCGTTAAGCATTAATCTAATTTTGTCTTCATGGTCGCATAACCATTTATCATGATTTCCACCAATAAACAAAACCTTGTCACAAGGAAGATTATTACACCAAGGTATAAATGTGTTTCTAAACCATCTCTCGGAAGGCTTAGTATATGACTGAATGTTTAACGGAACGATGTCACCACATATCAGTACTAAATCGCATGGTTCTATTGTAAAGTCTAAATTACCATGCATATCAGAAAATGAACATATCTTTATCATAGTTATATTTTTTATGCAAAGATATAAAAATTTAATAATAAAAACAAAAAATCCACTAGGAAAATAGCCTAGTGGATTTTCTTTTACGCATTTTCAGTATTTGGTTTCTTGATAGCGAAACGTCCGTTTTTATCACGAACAAACATGCGCTTTACCTTTTTTACATTTTCCTCAATCTTCTTCTCAAGAACAGAATCAATTTCTTCATCGTCAGAAGGTTTATCTTCGTGTGCCTCTGTAGAACTGTTAGCTTGTTCCTCTTTTGGTTGTGGCTCTGCATGAACTTTACCTTCATCAGTTGTATTTACGCTTGATGGTTGTTCTGCTTCATCCTTATGGTCTGTCTCATCGTTTTCAACAGCTTTAGGGATGATGATTGTCATTGTTTTTTTCTCAAAGTCTGGAACTGTCATTGTCTCTTCAACAACACAATTTGCAGGAATTGTAAATGTGTGCTGCAAATATTTAGTTTCGTTATCACTTTCATAAGTGACAAAAACAACTAGTTTGTTTCCTTCTTCAAATTTAAACTTGAAACGTTCTCCACGCTCTCCGTCATAAGGAACAGTAACCTTGAAATCACTAACGCTGTCTTTAGCTTGTTTCAAGAAGTCTGAGAAGTCGCTAATAAGCTGGTTGCCTCTTTCTACAAGATTAGACTTAACCTTGTTAAGGTCATCCAATCGTTTGTCAAAGTCAATATCATTGATAAATGTATTGAACTCATTCATGATGTCTACTGTCCTCTTTGCTCCATCATTAAGCAAAGAAATCATTGCTTTCTTAAACAATTTGCTCATAATAATTTATTTTTATGTTAATGAAAATAATAATATTATCGTTAAAATGCAAACTAATGCGATAAAGCATAAGCTTATGCAAAAATGCTTTATTATGTATTTGTGAGTCAGTTTTTCTTTCATTTTTTTTTTGCAAAGATACTAAAATATTTTGGAGATACAAAATAAATTAACATGAATTAAGAATTAATTAAGGAAAAAAAAATGTTTAGAATATTATTCTTGCTCAAGAATCTTAATGACGCTATTCTAAGCCTAGTATCTCGGTAATAGTCCATTTCTTTTGAGATGAATTCCAAAGAGCCTTCTGATAGAATTTTGTTTGTTCGTAAATTAACTACTTGATAGGAATCTATCTCAACCTCTTTTTTCCTTGAATCCTTCCATGTATAAACTTCAACTAAGCCATAATCATAGTATTTCAAAGCCCTTAGATAATTTGTTATTTTATCCTTATAATATTCTTCTAGATTAATTGTCTCATATTTAGTGAAGTTGTGAAGATATTCAAACGGCAATATAAAAATGACTACCTTACCATTCACATCTTGTGCTTTCACCTTATATGTGTTATATTCTTGGCTGCAAATTTCTATTATATCATCTTTCTTGATTGAAAAATGATATGTTCCGACAACCCCAAGTTTATCACATTTCGTGATTCCAAAACCAAAATTAGCATTTGATTTCAATGCGTAATTAATAGTATTCTTCACCATATATTTCTTGTTTTGGGCTATATATGTCATTTGACAAGTTACCAAGCCAAGTTATTCCTTGGATAAATCCTATTATTGATATTAATATGATTCCAATATATAATATCAATCTAATCAAATCTCTCATTTAGAAAAAAATAAAGTACCTCTTCCTTATCACAAGTAAATTGATGATAATTACTAAAATATTAAGTATCAACAAGCTTGTAAAACCAATTACACAATATATACCAAATATACTATTGATTAGGCATATAAGCATAATAGAGCCAATACTAGCTACAACAGTTCCTCCATGTATCATATAAAACATTTCGTTTCTGTTTTTATGCTTGTAATCATCATCAGTTAGTTGGGTATAGTGTAAAGAAAAAGTCGATAAAAAATTGCGTTTATCTGGATAAGCACACTTCATACCTTTGAATAAAATATCGGTCTTTATTCTATTTGCTTCTTCTTTTGATGTTAATTTATTCTCGATTCCAACATTTATTTTTAGATTCCCAAATGATTTCTCCAATTCTAAATTCCTATTATAATAAGGAATCATAATGACTAACCATCTAGCGGAACTAGCTAAATTTCTAAAAGGATGTTTGAATGATACCATTTTATGGTACATATTTCTTTCCTTCATTTCCCTAACTACTTCACGTAGAAGTTCATTATAGCTTTTTACCATACGCTTTAATATCTTGTGTTAATTGGTTCCACTTGAACATTCGTTCATACAAACTAGAATTAGACAAATCCAATGATATTGCTTTGAGATTGTTGAAATCGTTCTTAAGAATAGAGTTTTCCTTACTTAATTCAGCTATAACATCATCTTGCTTTTTGATGCTATCTTTTAGTTTATTATAAACTTCAATCGGTATTTCTATTTTTCCACTCATAATTCAACTATTTATATTGTTTATAGTGCAAATATATAAAAAATATTCTAGTATCACCAAAATGACACTAGAATATTAACATTTTTTACACACTTAACGTGTGAATTTTATCTCTAATCAAATTAAAGCATTCATCTTTTGATATATTAGGATTTTCAAAAACTGCGTCTTTTACCACATCTAACAGAATTCCGATACAAGGTCCTTTCTTTAATCTGAATTCTTTCATGATGTCTTTTCCGTTTATAGGAAGCTTTGCCTTACTTACTTTTTCCTCTTCCTTCTTCTTTAGTTCTTCAACCTTCTTTAATACCATCATAGGTTTGTTCTTATCTGCCTTCTTATCATTCATATATGAAGCATTCATCAAGTCGATGACAGTATAAACACAGTCTCCACAGTTATTCATGAATCTTCTCATGATTCTGTCAGTAGGCATTACACCTACACCATAGTTGTCAAATCTCTTATAATTTCTGATTGTCTGGCTTACGCTATTTGCAGTTTTAACAGAAAAACCTAAATATTTGATATCATCCTTTGCAACATCAGCAGCAAAGTTTGGATTCGACATACTTACTACCTTGTCTACATTATGGAATAATGCAGCAAGCCTAGAAATGAGATTGACAGTAGTAGACTCCATTACTTTAAGTGTTTTGTCATATAGACTAACACCTTCAGAATCCAAAGATGAGCACATGTCATATACGTCAGGGACTACGTATTCCAAAGCTCCGCAATAATACAGCTTCTTCATAGCAACAGTAGGATTCTTTAAAAGCAGTATTTCTATGAACTCATCACAAAAGTCAGTACTTCCTAGTTTAGGCGTGTTTTCAATCATACCTAGCCAAGTTTCGCTTTCAATACCCCAACCTTTCTCATTCGCAAATCTTGCACCTCTAAGAATCCTAGATGGGTCTTCTGCAAATATAACAGATGGGCAAGATGGGCATCTAAGAATCCGATTTTTCAAATCATCTAAGCCTCTCTTTGTAAAATCATACAGAGCTTCTTGGCTAATATTCCAATATAAAGCGTTGATTGTGAAATCTCTCCTTAAGGCATCCTCTGTGAATGAACCAAATATTTTACTTGGTTCCCTATCTTCATTGAGATACCTAGAATTACAAGTCTGTGTGATTCTGATTTCAAAGTCCTTCAAATCGTCATCATTTGTGATTTCAATTCTAGCTCCGTATTGAGATGATATTACTTCAACATTGTTTTCTGTATCAATACCCAATCTGTGCAGTAAGAAATACGCAAGCTCTAATCCACCGTTCTCCTTGTTTACAGCAATATCAATGTTCTTGGGCTCAATTCCTAAAATCAAGTCTCTTATACACCCACCTACATAGCAGACCTTATTCTCAAACACAGTACCTTTTATGGTAGATTGTATCAAATCAGTAAGCT